>Ga0137298_10140_pt1:32500-67811 | contig 67811 bp, 66 predicted proteins | sample RamsorincwithD2O_2_FD_97182 | JGI IMG/M metagenome (GOLD analysis project Ga0137298, IMG submission 97182) | Mouse cecal microbial communities from Vienna, Austria - Glucosamine amended with D2O | ecosystem: Host-associated > Mammals > Digestive system > Large intestine > Cecum...
TTCTTCCCTGTCGAAAGAACTTTACGACCCGAAGGCCTTCGTCATTCACGCGGCGTCGCTGCGTCACTCTTACGAGCATTGCGCAAAATTCCCCACTGCTGCCTCCCGTAGGAGTCTGGGCCGTGTCTCAGTCCCAGTGTGGCCGGCCACCCTCTCAGGCCGGCTACCCATCGTCGCCTTGGTAGGCCATTACCCTACCAACTAGCTAATGGGACGCGAGTCCATCTTTCAGCGTCAGGTCTCCCCAACTTTTCCTATATAAACATGCACTTATATAACTCATCCGGCATTAGCTCACCTTTCGGTAAGTTGTTCCAGTCTAAAAGGCAGGTCACTCACGTGTTACTCACCCGTGCGCCGGTTTAATCATCCCCGAAGAGACTTTCTCCCTGACTTGCATGTGTTAAGCACGCCGCCAGCGTTCGTTCTGAGCCAGGATCAAACTCTCCATACAATTTATTGTATTCCAAAAAAATTCTTACCTAACTAATTACTTAAGCTGTCTATCACAATTTAACCTATTCTGTTGTCAATACATAATCCCTTAAATATAAACAGGGTCACATAACCTAATACTTTTTTTCATTATTGTCAAGAACTTTTTTAAATAAGTTACTCAAAACTTTATATAAAAATTCTTAAAACAATATTAAAGCCACATCTTTCTATATTAAACCAAGAATATCAGCAGCTTCTGTATCAAGGGAAAGTATATATAACAAAACTTTTTTATATTGTCAATATATTTTTTTACATCATTTTAAAATTTTTGGATGACATTTGATTTCCTATTATATATTGATTTTTATTCTATATTATGTTAGGTTTATTTTACTTAATTATTAATTTTTATTATATGGTATGAATAGGAGCAAATATGAAAATACTTATATGGGCTATGGCACGCGCTTTAGGTGATGGAGTTATCTATACTGGATACCCTAGAGAAATTAAAAAAATATACCCTGATGCAGAAATACATATTTTTTCTACAAAAATGTATGCTGCTGCATTTAAAAATAACCCAAATGTAGATAAATTTTATTTCTTTAATACATATAATAAGCCTTTCAATAAAATTACTAGAACAAAGATTTTTTTAAACCCAGTGTTTCATTTAAAAAATTTGTTAAAAGCAAGGCATGAAAAATATGATATATTAATAGATGTAGACAGCTCATATAAATGGTCTAATAGATTTATGATTAGATTTATCATGGGGGGGGGGTATTACTTCATCAAAGCTGTATGGAGCTGTTGCTGGAAAATTTAGAGAAAATAATAAATATAAGTATGATAAAAAGTTTTTGTATAAAACATACACCCACCTTTTCAGCTCATTCGAAGGCTCTGCATATTCTATAATTAACCCAGATATTGACAAATATGATAAATATGAGCTTTATATACCTAAACATAAGGAAAATAAAGCAAGAGAATATTTTAAACAAACTGCTGACAATGATAAAATAATAATTTTTAACGGCGAAGGCAGTGATAAAAGCCTTTCTAATGATAAAATTGTAGAAACACTTACTAAATTAATAAATACATATCCTGAATACCATTTTTTTATTATAGGTTATAGTGATTATATTGAAAAATACCAGCTAATAGCTAAAGATATTAACAGCCCACATCTTCATATTACTTATAAAACTGATATACAGGATACTTTTGCTTTAATACAGGCAGCTGATTTACTTATTTCCGTAGATACAGCATTAGTGCATATTGCCTCAGCTGTTGGAACAAATGTATGTGAAATAATTTCGTATGGCAAAAAAGACTATGTTATTGGGACACCAAGATTTGTTGAATTTATCCAGTGTGCAAACAAAACTCAAGAATATAATCAAAATGGATTTGATATTGATGATGTTATAAATGCCATAAGTAAACTTATTTAGCTATCTCTCTGCTGTATTTTTTTGAAAAGTTTAAAAGCTCTGTATCAGTTTTTACAGAGCTGTTTTTTTCTCTTTCTCTTTCCAGCATTATAGCTTTACGCATAGAATAAAGCTCTTTTAATGCTTTTCTGTCATTTGATTTAAATATTCTATATATATTTAACAGGATAAACTGTATAAATAATTTTTTAGAATGCAAGTGTATAAAATTAAAAAGATATTTATTTCTAACTGAAAGATATTTTGTTCTAGGAGAAACTTTGCTTGCAATTGTTCCCCCCCATTTATGCAGTGGCTTGGTATCTGGCTGGTATAATATTTTATAGCCATGTTTTAAGATTTTATACATTAAATCAGTTTCTTCTAATAAATAAGGCTCAAATAGTTCACTTATGCCGCATACTTCATTAAACACATCTTTTCTGCAAGCAAAATAAGCACCCTGAACACCAAAGGATAAATATTCATTAAGCCCTTCTTTCATATTTTTATTTAATATATTGCTTGTAAATCTGAAAAACCCTCTTTTAAATTTCAGCAGCTTTATTCCGTCTATCTGCTTCCTGCTGTCATACTGATAACCTGCACAGGCAATGGCACCTACACTGCTGTCATTAAATAATGGAACAATTTTTTCAAAAAATCCTTTTTCTATAATTACATCATTATCTAGAAATAATAAATATCTGCCGCTTGATTTTGATACTGCATAGTTTCTGGCAGAACAAGCTCCTTTTTTAATATTTTTATAAGGCTTTAATATATCTGATGCTGTGCTTTCTAAGTAAGCTATACTGCCATCTTCTGAGCCATCATCAACTATAACTATTTCTGCTTTATATGGTGTGCTTTCGCACTCTTTTATAACTGATGATAAAAATTCATCAAAATATTTTCTGCCATTTAGTGATGGGATAATTACTGATATATCCATAATATTTAAATACCTTATTTGTTTTTTATCTGCATTATTATTCTATTTATTTCTCTTTTCAGCTTATAAGAGAAAATATTTGGTTTTAAAATTTTATATTTTATTTTTGATAATTTTTTGATTTCTTCTATATATTTTTCACGGATAAATTTATTATCTATAAAATAAGCATATATTCTTGCACCAATTCTTTCATTCATTTCTTGTGTATAGTCGCCGACATAATATATACACTGATAAAATTTATCTGCAACTATTTTCCTGTTTTCTTCTGATAAGTTATATATTTCATCACTCACTGCAGGGCTGTAAAGCAGATTAAGCAGTGCACTTTTATAATAGTTTTCTTTGCCTGCTGATTTTAAATAATTAATAATATCAAGTGTTATATCCAGATAGTCATATATATATTTATCACGGGTGTCCATTGTGGAGCCGCTGCGGATTCTATATGCATAATAATGTGTATTTTCTATATATGCTTTTGGCTCTAAAGCTGCAACATATTTATACCAAAATGCCTCATCTTCAAATTTAAGTTTTTCTGGAAAAGATAAATTATACTTTTTTATATCTTCAAGTTTAAAAATTTTATTACATGGGGAACAATGTGCTTTTGTAAAATTATTTTGGTTAAGATTATTTATTCCTGTAATAGATTTACTTATTCTATAATATTTTTTTGTATTATTTTTTATTTCAAAAAAAGAAAAAATACCTATATCAGTTTTATACTGCTCAATCTTTTTTATAATGTTTTCATAGCAGCTTTTATCTGCCATATAATCATCACTATCTACAAAAGTAATATATGAGCCTTCTGCTGCATTTATACCAGTGTTTCTTGCCCCCCCTTGAAACTTATTTTCAGTATGTTTTATGTATTTTATTCTGCTGTCTTTTGCAGCATATTCTTTTATAATTTCTGCACTGTTATCTGGCGAACAGTCATCTACACATATTATCTCTATTTCTGAATAAGTCTGGTTAATAATGCTTTCTAAACATTCTTTTAAATATATGGCTGTATTATATACAGGGATAACAATACTTAACTTCTGCATATTACAGCTGTCTAGCTTCCCATAATTTTTCTACTGCTGAATATGGGTCAAAGCCGCTTTGCAGAAGTTTTCTTATTTCATCTTCTGCAAATATTTCTTTAACAATTTTTTCCCTGACTACTCCATAAGCCACATGCAGAAGCCTGTCTTCCATGCGTTTTGGCTTAATATTTTTATCAAAAAATTCTGCATGCTTTATTACTGTATTTACTACATCATCTATTCCTTCATCTCTTGAAGCAACTGTTTTTAACACTTCCACATTCCATGTAGTCCTTTGGTGCACCATTTCAAGCATTATTTCTAAATCTTTAACAGTTCTTTCTACACCTTCTCTGTCTGCCTTATTAACAATAAAAATATCTGCTATCTCAAAAATACCTGCTTTAATTGCCTGTATGTCATCACCTAACCCCGGAACAGTTACTACAATGCAGGTATCTGCGACCATTGCTATTTCTACTTCATCCTGACCGACACCAACTGTTTCAATAATAACTATGTCTTTTCCCATAGCATCCATTACTGCAACAATATCCATAGTAGATACAGAAAGTCCACCAAGATGCCCCCTTGTTCCAACACTGCGGATAAAAACACCCTCATCTGTTGCATGGTCTGCCATTCTTATCCTATCCCCAAGTATAGCACCGCCTGAAAATGGACTTGTAGGGTCAATAGCTACAACACCTACTGTTTTACCCATACTTCTGTATTTTGCAATAAGTTTATCTGTCATGGTAGATTTACCAGCACCCGGTGCACCAGTTATACCTATAATATGAGCATGACCTGTGTGTTTCCATACTTCTTTCATATACTCTTCATAACCTTCTGCCCTGTCATCAACCAATCTCATAAGCCTTGCTGATGCACGCACATCTCCACGAAATACTTTACTGCAAAATTCATTCATAAAAACCACCTTATAAAAAAACGGGAGCAGTTTTTATGCCCCCTTATACATTTAAAAATATTTTCTTATTATGCTATGCTTTTTGGTTTAACATTTTCTTCTAAAAATTTAACTGTTTCATCAGTTGGAGTGCCCGGTGTAAAAATATGAGCAACACCAGCTTCTAAAAGACCTGGAATATCAGTTTCTGGTATAACTCCACCACCAAATACCACTATATCAGATGCATCTTTCTCTTTTAAAAGCTCAATAATTCTAGGAAATACTGTGTTATGAGCACCTGAAAGGATAGATAAGCCGATAGCATCAACATCTTCCTGAACAGCTGTTGCAACAATTGCTTCAGGTGTCTGACGAAGACCTGTGTAAATAACTTCATAGCCAGCATCTCTTAATGAGCGGGCAACAACCTTTGCACCTCTGTCATGACCATCAAGACCTGGTTTTGCGATTAATACTCTTATTTTAGACATTGCATTGACCTCCGGAAAAAAATTCCTTAATACTATATAGAATGTCCCATTGTGCTAAAATTGTCAATAGTTTATTGTTAAAAATAATTGTAGAAATATTATTCAAACCAAAGCCGCTCAACACGCTCCCATATTATTAAATCTGGTTTAAAAGAAAGAATAATATCTGACAGACTGTTAAAATCATTACCATAAGTCCATATACTGCCTATTTGTGATGCACCTTTTTCTATAAATGGTGCAAGCTCTACCATAAAAGAATCATGAATTAAAAGTATTTTTGGAGCTTCCTTACTGCCATATGATTTTTTCCACCATATTGTTTGATGTGCATTTTCATACCTAAGATCTAATATGCCCTTTTCTTTTGGACATATATCCTGCACTGTATTTGATGTTATATTTATAATGCCAAGCATTTTTTCTAAATCATTATGAGTATAATCGCTTCTATCACACTTAATAATTTCATCTGCATCTATTGTTTTATATGATGGATAAATCTCTTTTATGCTGCTTTCTAACAGCTTATATGCAGTATAAGCACCATAAGAATTCCAGTGAGAATCTTTTACAAAATATAATAAATTTTCTTTTGCTTTGGTTAATTCATTATATGGCACAATGATTTTTTTATCTTTAAATGTTTTTTCAATATATTCTTTTAATATTATATAATTTTCTTTACCTGAAAGTTTTTTAATATATTTGTTATAGTATTCTGGATAAATAGTTGCTTTATCAGGCGGAATAATCGTGATTAATGAAATATTATTTTTTTCGCAAAACTCTATATTTTTTTCTATACTATTTCTTACCACTTCTAATTTTTCTTTATTATATTTTTTTACTCCCTGATAGTATAAATAATTATTACCATCATTTAAATACAGCCAGCCATCTACACCTTTCAGCACTTTATTCTGGATATTATAATCATTCATATATGGAATTGAACTGTATATTTTTATCGCTTCACCCCGCAGCCCTATCCTGTCATTAATATATGTATCCATTTTTTTTGCAAAATTTTCATGAAACGGGTTCACTGACGGCAGTAATGCCAGCACCCTGTTTTCACCACTGCTTACTGTGTTTTTATAATTAAAAGAAATAATGCCTTGTGCAGTTATTATAATTAGGAAAGTAAAAAAAATAATATTATTAATTTGATTTGTTTTTTTATGTATTTTTAAAAGAATTATATAAAGAGCAGCATAAATTAAAACAGAAACACATATTATGACTAATCTGTTTAAATCTTTATTCAGCGAAAAAACAGTTATAATATTTATTATAAAACATATTATTAACAATAAACTTATCTTCTTCATATCTCTACCTAAAACCTGAAATATATAAACGGATTATATGTATTATTTGCAAGCATAATATAAACAGCTGCTAAAAGAACTACCATAACAGCATTCTGTATATATAAAACTCTTTTAGATACATTTAACGGCTTAGATATATCAATATTTTGCATAAAATATTTTTTTACAAGTGGAGTTGAGCCAACGATACCTGCTGCCATAATGATGTAAAACAAAGGGTTGCTTAAATATAACTGGCTTGAAATAAGCTCTTGTGCATTACTGTTTAAGCCAAACATAGCTTTAATATACTGTAAAGCATCATATATAGTATCTGCTCTGAAAAATACCCATGCAGTGATTACTATCAACATTGTTAATAGCCAGCGAATTGGTTTATATTTTTCTTGTTTATTTAAGCCTGTTATTTTTTCAAAAATTAAAAAGAAACCGTGAAACAATCCCCATACTAAAAATGTCCAGTTCGCTCCATGCCATATACCTGTGATTATAAACACAATAAGCAAATTAAGATACATTCTTGAAACTTTTACTCTGTTTCCGCCAAGCGGGATATATAAATAATCTTTAAACCAGCTTGAAAGGGAAATATGCCATCTACGCCAGAAATCTGTTATACTGTATGAAATATATGGATAGTTAAAGTTAATAGGAAATCTGAAACCTATCATTAATCCAAGACCTATTGCCATATCAGAATACCCGCTAAAATCAAAATAAATCTGGCATGTATATGCAAGCGCACCAATCCATGCATTAACAGCTGTTAAATATGATGCATCCTGACTAAACATAGTGTCTGCAATTACTGCCATTTGGTTTGCTATTAATACTTTTTTTGCAAGCCCTGTTATAAAGATTTTAAGCCCAAGTATAAAAACTTCAAAGGATATATTTCTCTGCTTTTCAATATCTTGTGCTATTGAGTTATACCTGACAATAGGACCTGCCACAAGCTGTGGAAACATTGATATATATAGAGCTAAATTTTTTATGCTTTTTTGAACTGGTGCTTCTTTCCTGTAAATATCTACAAGATAAGATATACTTTGGAAAATATAAAAAGATATACCGACAGGAAGCACTATGTTTTTAAATATCCAGCCATTAAATCCAAAGACCTGTAATGCTTCACTTATGCTGTTAATTGTAAATGATAAATATTTAAAGATAAAAAGCACTAATACATTTACTGCTATTCCAATGATTAATGTCTTTTTCTTTAATATGGCACTTCGCCCCCCCCCCAGTCTTATCATACTTATCTATATATATGCCTACGAAATAATTAATGATTATAACACCAATCATAACAAGCAGATATTGAGGGCTGCTCCACATATAAAATATTAAGCTCATAATTAGTAGAAATGTATTTCTATACTTGTGTGGTATTGAATATAAAACAATAAGTGTAAATGGAAGAAAAAATATCAGGAATGTAAAAGAGCTGAATACCATATAATCTATCCCTTAGTTTTGCTGTTTTTATAGAATGTCTTTTTAAAAAAAATACTGTAACATTATACTTATTTTTCTTTTATTTTAAAAAATCTTCTTATTTTATTTTTAAATGCTTTTGCTTTAACTCGTTTTAAATTTTTAATTGATTTTTCAATTCTTTTATCAAATATGTCATCATATTTTCCGTTATAATATTTATGAAAATGCTCTTTGGAAATATAAGCAAAATCCAGAGTGTCCTGCTGCTGTTTTATAAGAGATAAACTTGACCACTGCCCTATACCTGCTCTGTATACACTTAATGGCTCTTTTATTATACCAAGGTTTCCATAAACAGCACAGTGCATATTAAAACTGTAATCTGCACCATTTAATTCCCAGATAAATTCAGGCAGTTTATTTATAACTTCTTTTCTATACATATATGTTGTAAAATTTGTCCACTTGTATTCTGTTACAAGCTGTTCAAAACAGTAAATCCCCCCCCCATTGTAATCCTGCTGATAGTTGATTGTGCTGTATTTATCTTCTTTTTGATTATATTCTATATAACTGTGGCTGCACATAACACAGTCTTTATTTTTTTCAAGAAATTCCATCTGCATTTGCAGTTTATATGGGCTTATATACCAGTCATCGCCCTCACACATGGATATATAGTCACCTTCTGCAAGTGATAAGCATTTTTTCAAATTTGCATGCATTCCTATATTTTTTTCTGGTCTGAATATTTTTATTTCTTTATGTTTTGCTGCAAGTTCATCTATGACTTCTGCTGTATTATCTGTTGAACAGTCATCTCCAATTATAATTTCAAGCTGAAAATCGCCCTGCTGAGCACATACACTTTGGACTGCTTTTTCAATATATTTTCCATGGTTGTATGTTAACATTATTACAGATATTTTCATATTTTATATTATCCCCTAAACTTTGCTGCAATTCTTTTTATTTCTCTTTTTAATTTATGGAAAAATATATTTACTTTTGTATATTTATATTTTACTGCTTTATAATTTTCTATTACTTCGCTGTATTTATCTGCAATATAGTTATTACTAAAAAACAGTTTGAATATTCTCATATCAAGGGTATTAAATATTTCTTCAGCATTTATATTTATTTCTTTCATAAATTCTATTGTCTGCTGTCTGTATATATCTTTTATTTCATCAGTAAAGTTTTCATACTGTTCTGGATAATTAAGCCATTTGATAATATTATTTCTGTATTCTTTTTCTTTATTATTTTCTTTGATAAAATTATATATCATTTTATATACATCAAATCTTTTAATATAATTTGACGGTGTAGACATCACAGAATTTGCTCTCTGCCTATACATATAGTAATTTTTATCAATATACAGCATAACTGGATTTACTGTAATTACATATCTATACCAAAACTCTATATCTTCATATTTTGCATTTGTATTAAATATAAGGTTATTTTTTTTTATGCTTTCAGTTTTAAAAAGCTTATTCCATGTAACTTCTGATGGGAAATAATCAGGGTTAACTTTCTTTGCTTTTTTATAGTATGAATTTTTGTATATCTGTGTTTTTTCCTTATCATTTCCGTCATTAAAAGAATATGCACCAAATCCTGTTACATCTGCATTGCTCTTATTTGCCACATCAACAAGATATTCATAGCATTTATTATCAAGCAGATAATCATCATTTCCTACAATTGTAATATATTTTCCAGCACAATTTTCAAGTCCTGTATTAATTGCTCCGGCAGTGCCTTTGTTTTTCTCATGCTTGTAATATTTTATTCTGCCATCTTTTTTCATATAATTTTTAATAAGCTCTTCATCATCGCTGCATGGAGAACAGTCATTTACAAATATTATCTCCATTTCATTTAAAGACTGCATTACAAGGCTATCTATACACTGTTTCAAATATTTTCCTGCATTATATACAGGTATTATTACTGATAATTCTATATTATCTTTCATTTTTTTTTACCATTTAATAATTGTTTAAAACTTTTACTACATATTCTGCTTCTTCCATTTTAATTACTGGAGAGATTGGCAGGCTTAAAATTGTTTTATGTATTTCTTCACTTACAGAATAGCTTTCACCCAGTATTCCCTTATAACAAACCTGCTTATGTGGTGGAATAGGATAATGTATTAATGTTTCTATATTGTTTTCTTTAAGATAATTTTGCAAATCATCCCTTTTTTCTGTTTTGACAGCAAAAATATGATAAACATGTTCATCGCTGTAGTTTGGAAGTATTATTTTATCATTTTTAATGTTTTCTATATAATATTTTGCAATTTTTTTTCTATAATTATTATCATCATTTAAATATTTAAGTTTTACATCTAATATTGCAGCTTGAATTTCATCTAATCGGGAATTTAAGCCTGTATATAAATTTTCATATTTTTTATGTGAGCCGTAGTTTCTCAATGCTTTCACTTTATTATAAAGTTCTTCATCATTTGTAGTAACCGCACCACCATCACCTAAACAGCCTAAATTTTTACCCGGATAAAATGAAAAGCCTGCAATATCGCCAAGATTACCTGCCTTTTTACCATTATGACATGCTCCATGAGCCTGTGCTGCATCTTCTATTATTTTTAAATTATATTTATCTGCTGTTTTTTTAATATTTGATACATCAGCAGTTTGACCATATAAATGAACAACCATTATTGCTTTTGTTTTATCTGTAATTTTCTCTTCTATTAAAGCAGGGTTAATATTATATGTATTAATATCAGGCTCAACTAAAACTGGAGTGCAGCCGCATTCTGATATGGCAAGTATAGAAGCAATATATGTATTTGACGGCACAAGTATTTCGTCACCATATTTAAAACCTAAACCCATAACAGCAAGCCTTAATGCATCAAATCCGTTTGCAACACCAACAGCATATTTTGTGCCGCAGAATTTTGCAAAATTATCGCAAAACTCATCGTTTTCTTTGCCTAAAAGATACCAGCCGCTGTCTAATACTTTTTTTATTCTTTCATCTATTTCTTTTCTATATCTTTCATTTATTTTGTGTAAATCTAAAAATTTAATCATATCAGGCTCCTAGTTTCAACAGTTATGTTTGTTTTATATAAAGTATCAGACGGCACATCTTTTGTAACAATGCTTCCTGCTGCTATCATAGCATTTTCGCCAATTATTATCCCCGGAAGAATTGTTGCATTTGCTCCAATTGATGCACCTTTTTTTACTACTGTCTGCAAAAATTTTTCAGGATATTTTTTTGAACGGGGATATAAATCATTTGTAAATGTTACATTTGGACCTATGAAAACATTATCTTCTATACAGATACCATCCCAAAGCTGAACTCCGCTTTTCACTGTAACATTATCACCTATAACTACATCATTTTCTATTAAAACATGGGCACAAATATTACAGTTTTCACCAATTACAGCATTTTCAAATACAATGCAAAACTGCCATATTTTTGTATTTTTTCCTATATTTTTACTTTTAACATCAGCAAGAGGATGAATATACATTTACCTATATCCCCCCCCATTTACTAATTCTATATATTTATCATAATCCCTGATATATTCTTCTGGATTATAATATTCACTTGCTATTACCATTAAAACACAGCCTCCAGAAAAATCATACATTTCCCGCCAAAGCATAGTGCCAGTATAAAGAGCCTGTTCTGGTGTATTTAATTCATAAACTTCCTGCATACCTTTACCGTTATCCACTTTAACTCTACATGAACCACTTACACATATAAGCATCTGCTCTGATTTTTTATTTGCATGCTGACCTCTTGGTGTTCCTCTTTTAGTATCATAAATATAAAATACTCTTTTTATATCAAAAGGCACATCATGTTCTTTTTCAAGAGCTATTAAACTTCCCCTGTTATCTCCATGAGATGTTAGCTCAATTAATCTACAGTTATCCATACTTTAATACTCCACCAGTTTGATTTTATTGCTGTCATAGTTATAAATATTAAGCAGATATATTCCAAATAGACGAATTAGTTTTCTTTCCTTTGTCCAAATTATTTTAATTATTCCTTTACCTGCATACTGCCAGAAAATTTTATTGTTTATCAGCCTGAATATTCTAAACCTGCTTTTAAACTGGTTTACATAGGTATAAAGAAATGAAGTATTATACTTTGTATGCTTTTTAAAAAAACTTTCCCAGTTCAATGTTCTGCATATTAAAAATAATTCATCATTAAAAATTTTACGCTTAATCAATGGAGAACCGGCAGTAAAAAAACTACGCCATGAAATATATATATTTTTCCTAAATTTTACTGCATTTTTAACATTAAACCCTGCTTCCACCATTTTTTTTGAAAGTCCTATTTCATATTTTTCTATCACTTTTTTAACAGAATTTTCTTTTTCTATAGAGTTAATATGCTCTTTAAATGTTTCTGACAAAAATCCATTTTTTCTGAAAACTAAAAAATAACTGCTTAGATGCCATGTATGGAAATCATAAGCAGTATTTATGCCGCATAAATCCCACTCTTTATCTTTTTCAATGCTTTCTATAAACTCTTGTAAATCATACAACGGACCAAAGACACTGTCATTTGTTAAAATTAGTTCATCATATTCTGCTATCTTTTCCCAGCTGATTTTATTTATTAACTCCTGCCATGAACCAAAATCATATTTGCCATGCTTATATCCATAAGCACCTTTTACATAAGGGGTAATTTTTTCAAATTCTTTCGGCATTATTTTATTATCTGCTAAATAGTATATATCTGATATTTTGGAAAGTTCCTGCAAATAATAAAGAACATAATCTTCTATTATACCATTAATATTAAAACCAGCAAAAAGACAAATTCGTTTCACTACATACCCCCCCTATCCTTTATTCTACAACTATTTTGTATTTTTGCTGCTGCTTTGGAACAAACCAGTCTATAAAATTATATGTAATGCCGGCTTTTGCAGGCTCCACATTTTGAAACCGCTTATTAAGAGCAATACTGCTGTATGGAAAATATAAAAATGTATATGGCTGTTCTTGTGCTAATATTTCCTGCACTTTGTCATAACAAAGCTTTCTTTCTTCATTATCAAAAACTTTTCTGCCTTCTATTAAAAGTCTGTCTATTTCTTCGTTGCTGTAACATATATAGTTTTGACCGTTGCCACCGCACCTTTCTGCTGCCCATATATCATACTGGTCTGGGTCTAATACTGTAGACCAGCCTAAAATTACAGCCTGAAAGTTATTTTTATTAAGTTCGCCAAGCATTGTTGCCCATTCAAGAACTTTTATCTGCACATCTATACCAATATCAGCCCAGCTTTGCTGCACAAGCTCTGCTATTTTGCCACGGACATCATTATTTAAGTTAGTCATTAATTCTATTGTAAATTTCTTGCCGTTATATTCAAGTATGCCATCACCATCTGTATCTTTAAACCCTGCTTCTGCAAGTAGTGCTTTTGCTTTTTCAACATTATATTCTGGACCTTTTGCATTTGGATTATACCAATATGAATCAGGCTTGTAAGGACCTTCTGCCACAATGCCTTTGCCATAAAGAAGCCCGTCTACTATACTCTGCTTGTTTATCGCATGAGTTAATGCGCGGCGGACAAGCTGATTGTTAAATGGTGCTCTTTTAAAATTATACCCTACATAAGTATATGAAAAATCAAGAAAAGAATATGTATTATAATTATCTATATATTTTGGAGTGTTTGTATCAAGAGCGTCCTGCTTAGGTGTAAGCCCCATAATATCTATTGTACCGTTTAAAAGCTCCAAATACTGAGTTGTCTGGTTAGGGATAACCCTGATAAATACTTTTTCTATTTTTGGTCTGCCCTCAAAATAGTCATGAAATGCTGTTAATGTAATAGACTGACCTGCTTTCCATGATTCTAGTTTATATGGACCTGTGCCTATTGGTTTTCTCTGCAATGGGGAACGGCTAGGCTTGTCTGTTAAAGCATGATGCGGCATCATCCATATTCCCCAGCTTGCAAGTGCTGGAGACAATACTTCTTTATAAGTAACTTTGACTGTATATCTATCAATTACTTCTACACTTTCTACCACTCTGAAATCGCTGTCATAAGCAGTTGGTGTATCATCTGAAATCATAAATTCATAGGTAAATTTAACATCATCTGCTGTAAATTCTTCACCATCATGCCATTTTACCCCTTTTTTAAGATAAAATGTAAAAACTTTTTTATCATCAGATATTTCCCAGTATTCTGCTAAATCACCAACTAAATTTAAATCTTTATCATATTTAACTAAACCGTTATATATATATTGTGTTACATTATGGCTTGCAGAATCTGAAGCAAGAGCAGGGATAAGATTAATAGGCTCTGCAATTTCCCCTGTGGATAAAGCATCACCATAAGGAATTTCTACTGATGAAAGTTCTTTTTCTTCAACTTTATTTTTCTGAATATCCTGTTTTTCTGACTGATTTTTGCAGGAACTGAAAAGCAGGACTGTAATTAGATACAAAAATACTAGTAAAATATTTTTTTTCACATTCACAACCTTTTGAGTAATTAATAATACTTATTATTCAGCAGGAGTGTTAGATGGAATAACTGGGCTGTTTCCCTGAGCAGGCATATTTACTGGTGCTTGAGTTGCCTCAGCCGGCAGCTGCTGTGAAAGAATATTTGCTTTTCTCATAACACTATCATTGCCTAAACCTGACATAATAGCTAAAATAAGAGAAAGCACTAAAAAAGCTGCTGCTATAACAGTTGTTATTTTATTCATAATGCTTGCCGGTGCTTTTGGCCCAAACATTTCGCCACTGCCACCACCTAATGCTGCACCTAAATCTGAACTTTTACTATTCTGTAATAAAACGGCAATTATTAATAAAATACATACAAATACATATAGTGCTAAAACAATTGTATACATAATTTCCTAACTTTAAGGGTATATCCCCTCTAACCTCCGTAAACTTATCTGGCTTATTTTTACAAATAAGCCAGTATATGCAATCAATTATTTATCAAAATTAATTATTTTTAAAAACTGATCTGCTTTAAGACTTGCACCGCCAACAAGACCACCGTCTATGTCAGGGCATGCCATTAATTCTTTTGCATTGTCTGGTTTCATACTGCCGCCATATAAAATGCGTATATTTTCAGCTGCTGCAGATGAACGAATTTTTGCAATATATTCTCTAATCGCTTTATGCATTGCTTCCGCATCAGCAGGAGATGCAGTTTTGCCTGTTCCTATTGCCCAAACTGGCTCATAAGCAATAACAACATTAGAAAGGTCTTCTACACCTTCTAAACCTTTGCCTGTTTGTGCAAGAACTGTTTCAACTTCTGCTTTTGCTTCTCGCTCCCACAGAGTCTCACCAACACATAAAATAACTGATAAGCCATCTGCTAATGCTTTTTTAACTTTTTTATTGATGATTTCATCAGTTTCGCCAAAAATGCTTCTGCGTTCTGAGTGACCAAGAATAACCCATGATGCTCCAGCAGATTTTATCATGCCAGATGAAACTTCACCAGTAAAAGCACCGCTTTCTTCAAAATAGATATTCTGTGCTGCAACTAATGCTTTGCCACCTGCTTTTTTAACAGCTTCTGCTACTGCATAAATACCAGTAAATGGTGGTGCAAAAAGCACATCTCTAGTTGAATAATCAATGTCTGCACCTGCAATTTCAGCTGCTAAAGCTGCTCCCTCAGATACATTTTTGTTCATTTTCCAGTTACCTGCAATTAATGGTTTACGACTCATAGTAAGCCTCCTTCTTAGCTTTGCAGCTGCCTAAAATTTAAGCAGCTGCTTTTTTTCAAGATTATCAAAAAATTTTCTCGCCATTATTCTGCCAGCTTAATAATGCCTTTACTGCCTATTTTTATATTTTTTCCTTATTATATATGAAAAAAACACATAAAAACATTCGCCGCATTTTATTAAGCTGTAATGTAATCCAAACTTATATATATGCTGCAAGCTCGGTTTACCAAATTAAATCTTAATATATAAATATAAATACTATTATGCAATTATTTGGCAGTCTGGCTATTTTTCTTCTTCTTTTTTACCTGTCAGTGGCTTATTTCTGCCATTATCCATTTCCAGTGTTCCATTAAAGATAACACCCTCTTCCATTTTTAAAACAGGAGTTCTTATTGTGCCAGATACAACAGCAGGCTTATAAAGCTCCACTTTATTTTTTGCAACTACTAAGCCATCAAATGTACCTGATATTTTAACAATACCAGATTCTATTTGGGCATTAACATTACCGCTTTCAGCAATAACTAATGTATCATTACTTTTAACATTACCTTCAAAGTTACCATCTAATCTGACAATACCTTCAAAAACTAATGTTCCATTAAATGATGTATTTTGTCCTAAAAATGCGTCTATGCCGCCACCGGTTTCTTTTGCTACTTTCAGCATTGTTCCCCTCTAATTTTTTTTATAATTGTATCAAGCTCATCATCAGAATTATATTTAATATTTATAACTCCGCCTTTTTTAGATGGCTTAATATCTACTTTTGAGTTAAAAAATACTTCCATCTCATTTGCCAGTTCAAGAATATTGGCATCCTGCTTTTTCTCATGCTTTTCAGATGGTTTACTGCGAGATTTTACCATATTTTCCACATCTCTTACAGATAAATTTTTATCTCTAATAATATTTGCAATGCGGATAATTTCTGCTTTATCATCTAGAGAAAGCAATGCTCTTGCATGACCTTCACTAATTTCTTTTTTTTCTATTAAATCAAGCACTTCTTTTGGAAGATTTAAAAGCCTTAATCTGTTAGTAACTGCTGAACGGCTTTTGCCGACTATTACCCCTAAATCTTCATGCTTATAGCTGTGCTCATCCATAAGTTTTTGATATGCAACTGCAAGCTCAACAGGATTTAAATCTTCTCTCTGAGCATTAGTTATAAGTGCCAGCTCTAAACGCTCCTTTGCTGTATCAGTATTGCGGACAACTACAGGTATACTCTGCCTGCCTGCAATACCAGAAGCACGCCATCTCCGTTCTCCCTCAATTATCATATACTTGCCGCTATCAAGCTTAGTAACAATAACAGGCTGGATTACTCCTTTCAGTTTAATACTTTCAGCAAGCTCTTCTAACAGTTCTTTATCAAAAACTCGGCGTGGCTGGTTATCGTTTGGAACAATTTCAGTAAGTCCAAGCTCAAAAAAATTAGATGTAACAACACCACTGTGTTTTGCCTGTGCTTCCTCGCTGTTGCGTGGAATTAAGGAATCAAGCCCTCGTCCTAATGGTTTTTTCATTTTATATCCTGTTCCTGCTGGTTTGCTTTAATAAGTATTTCTTTTGCAAGCTCTATATAACACTCTGTGCCTTTTGATTTTGCCTGATATAGTATAATAGGTTTGCCAAAACTTGGTGCTTCACTCAATGCAACAGCTCTCGGCACTACTGTTTTAAAAGCCTTGTCAGGAAAATGTGTTTTCACCTGATTCATTACTTCTTTTGAAAGATTATTGCGAACATCATACATTGTAAGAAGTATGCCTTCAATATATAAATCTGTATTTAAATTTTCCTTAATTAAGTTAATAGTATTTATAAGCTGTCCTAAACCTTCCATAGCAAAATATTCACACTGCATAGGAATTAAAACTGAGCCTGCTGCAGTTAATGCATTCACAGTTAAAAGCCCAAGTGATGGGGGACAGTCTATTAATATATAATCATAATTATCTTTTATTTCCGCAATAGCTCGTTTTAATTTAGTTTCCCTTGAAAGCTCTTGTATAAGCTCTACTTCTGCAGCAGAAAGCTCTATTCTGGCAGGTATTAAATCAAGCCCTTCTATTTCTGTATGGTATAATGCAGAATTAATATCTACACCATTAACAATAACATCATAAATATCATTGTCTATTTCTTCAGGCATTACACCTACACCACTTGTTGCATTCCCCTGAGGGTCAAAATCTATAAGCAAAACTCTGGCTTCTGCTACTGCAAGCGATGCAGAAAGGTTTACTGCTGTTGTTGTTTTACCAACACCGCCTTTCTGGTTAGCTACAGCTATAACCTTACAACTCATTTAATTATCAGCCCCCCTGTATGTAACAGCATTTTTCTTATAATAAGATAATATAATCTATATCTATTATCATTATATTTTATGGCTTGCAAGTTTTTCTTTTATAAATTTATAAATTTATTTATATTTTTACCTATTTCCTACACTTTTTTATAAAATTTATAACCATTTGCCTTTCAATAGATTTTGCACCATAAGACAGTCTGCATTTTTTGATATTAATTTGCATTTTCTCTACTATAATAACATATTAAGCTCTTTTAATTGTATTTTTTTTAGAATATTTGTATAAATGCAAAATTTTTATATTCTTTTTCTAAAAAATTTATTATAAATATTCGCAGAAAGATATAATTTATTTTGACAGGTGATTATTATGAAAATTTCATGCAGAAAAAAAATAGCCGTTGATTCTAAAAAAGATGTAATATTGATACCGGTTTATAAAAACATTCGTTCTTTAAGACTGATTACTGGGAAAAAAATAGATGATGAAATACAAAAAATTATCCAGTCCGACTATTTTAATTTTGAAGAAAAAGAATCTAAAAGCTTTTATTTAGATGTTAATAAAAAACTTAAAAAAATATATATTATACATATTCCAAAAGAGCAGGAAGACGCAAGGTTTTATATGGAGCTTGGTGCAAAAACTGCATCTATTTTTAAAAATGATAAAATATCATCATTTTCTATAATTTCTTTTGAAGACATTTATAATGAAAAGAAAGATTTTTCAAGCACAAAAGCATTTTTAGAAGGGTTTATGTTTGCAGACTATTCCTTTGAAAACTTTAAGTCAAAGAAAACTCCAGAAAATACTTTTGAAGCAGAGATAATTACTGCTATGCCGCGACTTAAAAAATATATTGATGATAATGCAGAGCAGTGGAATACTGTTTTTACAAATATAAATATTATGAAAGATTTAATAAATACTCCTGCAAACCATTTAACACCTGTATTATTTGCAGAATTTGTTAAATCAAACAGCCATAGTGCTATGAATATATCTATATGGGATGAAAATGATATAAAAGCAAATAATCTAAACCTTTTATATGCAGTAGGAAGGGGAAGCAGCAATATGCCGCGGTTTATCCATATCCAGTATAATGGTGCACCAGAAACAAGTAAAAATATTGCACTTGTTGGCAAAGGTATCACTTTTGACAGCGGTGGCTCCAGTCTAAAACCTGCTGCCAGTATGACTACAATGAAAACAGATATGTCAGGTGCTGCCTTAATGTTTGCAGTAACAAAACTTATTGCTGAACTTGAACTTAAAATAAATATCAACACATATATACCATTGGCAGAAAATATTATAGGCAGAAACGCTCTTGTACCTGGTGATGTAATAACTTCTGCCAGTGGTAAAACTGTTGAAATATTAAATACAGATGCAGAGGGCAGGCTTATTTTAGCAGATGCACTTTATATGGCAGCAAAAACAGACCCTGAAATAATTATTGATGCTGCCACATTAACTGGTGCATGTATTGTGGCTCTTGGACCATTTTGTGCAGGTCTTTTCTCAAACAGGAAGTTTTTGAGCAAGCAGGTAAGTGATATTTCATGGGAAGTAGCAGAAGATGTGTGGGAACTGCCGCTTTTTGACGGCTATGAACAAGGTATAAACAGCACTGTTGCAGATATACAAAATATGAGCACTTTTGGCAGAGAAGGTGGGGCACTGCATGCTGCTTTATTTTTAAAACAGTTTGTAGATAACTACCCTTGGATACATTTAGATATTGCAGGACCTGCTTATTTAGAAAAATCTCACCCTATTTTTGGAAAAGAAGCAACAGGGTTTGGTTTAAGGCTTTTATTCCAGTTTTTGAAAATACATTATTTAGAGGATGATAATGGCAGATATTAGACAAATAGTTGCAAAAAATAAAATAATACAGTTATTTTCTTCAAAATATAACAGCATAACTGCATATATGAACTTTCCAACAGAACACTCTAAATATTCCTTTATTGTGTTTCTGATTGCTTCACTTGCTGCCTTTTTTATTTCAGTTAATGCAAGGTATGACCAGTTTGATGTATGGAAAGAAAATAAAGAGCAGTTCTTTTATGAAAATACCCCTATGATGACTACCCTTGATGCTTATAAATACATAAGACATGCAAAAGAGTTAAATGCAGGAAAATATGTGCCAGCAGGAGATGATATTGATATATTTTATCCAGAAGGTGTGCCTTTTTATGACCCTGCACCACTTTTAAGTGTAATACTTGCAAAAATACATAATATTACTGGTGTTGATTACTATAATGCTGCTATAAATATGGTGCCATGGCTTGGCAGTTTTTTTATACTGGCAGTATGCCTTTATTTCTATTTAGCAGGCTATCCTGCATTAGGTATAATTACAGGGCTTTTAACCACTTTTGCACCTGTTTACTATGGCAGAACAGCAATAGGCAGATTTGATACTGACGGCGGAAATATGTTTTTTCTTTTTCTTGCCAGTTTGTTTGTGCTTGCTGCCTCTAAAAGCAAAAAAGAAACATATCTTTATATTTTTTCTGCATGTTTAGGGCTTACTATGCTTGCCTTTCAGCATTTTTATAACCATATACTTTTTAACCTTGTTTATTTTGTTGTGTTTGCTGTTTGTTTATTTATATATAATCATAAATACAAAAATATATTACTTGCTTCACTGATATATATTATATCATCCAACCCTCTTGTATTCATAGATTCTCTTGGTGCATTAGCTGGCTCTATGGCTGTATATATTCCATTCCTGCCAAATAATTTAGCATCTAACTCACCTGTCCCATGGGTATATAACACAATAAGTGAAGCTGCTGCAGAATCTTTCAGCGGAATAGTTAATTTTACAATTCAAAATACACTGCTTTTTATATTAGGGCTTACAGGCGGTATTTTATTTTTTACAGCTAATATCAAAAAAGCACTGCCACTTGCTCCAATTTTTGCCATGGGGTTTGTTACTTTCATAAGCTCAGGCAGGTTTGCAATGTTTTTAATGCCTGTTATTGCTGCTGGACTTGGCTATATTATATATATTGCTTCTCATTATATTTTTAGAAAATTATCAAAACAGTATAAAAGCCGCAGCATTTATATAAATACATTTGCACCACTTTTACTTGCTGTTATGCTTTTAACAGGCATCTTTGCTGCGAAACTAACTGCCTATAATATGGTGCCCGCACCATCTATTAATACTTCTACTTATGCCTTAATAGATAAAATGGCAAAAGAACTGCCTGATAATTCTACAATATATACATGGTGGGATTATGGACTTGCTATTACTGATGTTACAGGATTTCCTGTTTATCACAGCGGTATGAGTCAGTCTACTCCTAAAACATGGATGATTGCAAAAAGTTTCACAGGAAGTCAGGAAGAACTTTACAATATATCATCATACATTGCTTCCGGCGGATATGAAGAAGTGCAGAAAATGTTTAAAGATAATAGAACTGTTGATGAAGTATCATCTGTGATGAGCTCTTATGATAAAGGACCTGAAAAAGAAAATATTTATATATTATTTACTTTTGATATGATTCAAAAATACAGTGCTGTTTCTTATTTAGCAGGCAATGCTGAATCAATAATTACCACATTCTGCCAGCCCGGCAATAATAATACCCTTTTATGCTCAAATAATATAAATATTAATGTGGAAACAGGTATGCTTACAGCTAATGCAAATAATATACAGCTATCTAAACTTATGCTTACAGAAAATGGCAGATTAACTGATACACAGACTTATTCTCTGCAAATTGGCTATTCTGTTATTTTACTGCCTGCCGCAAATGGATTTATTACTTATATTCTTTCTCCATCACTTTTAAATTCATCATTTGTGCAGCTTTTTCTTTTGCAGAATGCTGATGAAAAATATTTTACTCCTGTTATGAGTCAGTATCCTTATGGGGTTGTTTATAAAGTAAATCCAATTTGTCTTTATAAACAATATTAAAAAATTCATCCGTGAATTTTTTAAACCACGCTCTGCCGAAACAAGTTCGCCTATCGCTTACTAAAGGCGGCTCGTCCTGAGCCTAAAAGCGAAGTATCTTGATTTATCCTTTATTAAAAAATACATCCTTGTATTTTTTAAACCACGCTTGGTCGCAGTAAATGCTCCCGTCGCTTACGCTATGCGACGGGACTTCCTGTCCCTTGCATTATCATACTGAGCCTGAAAGCCGAAGTATCTAAAAAGTATACAATTGTAATATATAATTATAGATTTTTCGCCTGTAAAAATCAGGCCAAAATGACTGATATGTAAAATTTTTGAGTAAATCCATAATGAAATAACAAAATATTGCTTTATGAGATTTGCGGCTGTAAGACAGATATATATTTTATTCAATATATACTTATTATTAGTAACAAATATTACAAACTTATTGAAAGATTATTTTATTACTAATACATATTATCAAAAATTTATTTTGAAAAATATCTTTTTATTTTTATACATCAAATGGTTATGAAAAAATATTATACAAATACAGCTGAAACTGTATATTTTTATATTGCAAAAATAAAGTATATAATGTATTTATATGCTAATTAGGAGAATATATGAGATACAAAGCAGTATTTGCTTTTATATTTATAATTATATCAGGCAGTGCTTTTGCAGATACTATTAATTTTGGCAACTCTTTCTTTAATAAAGATAGAGCAAATTCCATAAGCCAGATTATTACAATAGAAAATAAAGCTTCCATTACTATGGAATATGCTGTTTCATTTTCTTCCCATCTTTCTATGCATACAAGCGACATTAAAGCTGCACCATTAACAGAAGATATATATGATAATGATACGAAAGAAACTTTTTCTACAATTACAGAAGATTCCTGTATTCAGCATTATGGAGAAACAGTTTTTTCTATCCCAGCAGGTCAGAAATGCCGTCTGCTTCTTACATTTTCACCTACAGAAGTTAAAGAATATTCTGAAATTATGTATATTAAAAGCCAAAAAGATACAGTTGAATACAATATTAAAGGCACTGGTATATTAATGCCTGATTCTACTGTATTATATTATACAGATAACAGCGGCGAAAATATTGATAATAAAAGAGCAGAATATTCTATAAAATGGCAGAATGAAACGGCTGGCACAAAAAGTGATAAATATGCCTATATTAAAATATTTAAAACAAGCAGGAAAGATACATCTCCGCTTACTTATGAAATAAATGGAGATACCGCATTTAAAATAGATAAAGCACTAAGCACATGCAAAATATTAGAAAATGAAATAAAAGAGCCAACTGAAAGCCCATGCGGTATAGTTATAAGCTTTCTGCCAAGCTCAGCAGGTGATTTTTCTGCTAAATTAGTCTTTAATAAAAGAATACTTTCAGGTGCAAAAGAATATACTCTTTACGGCTCTGCTGCTGATATGCTTGATTTTGGCACAGTATATTTTGGTGGAAATGTGCAGAAGATACTTATACCAAATACAAGTGATGCCGACCAGCATTATTCTATTTTATCAGAAAGTAAAGACACAAATTTTAGAATAGTAGTAGTAAATAATAAAAATCTTCCATCATGTATTGCTAATAATAACGAAACAAATTTTATATTAAAAAAAGGTCAGTCATGCTATTTAGGGTTTACTTTCGCCCCTGATAGAAATGCTGATTTTACTAAAAAAATTATAATAATGAGTAATTCCGGAGAGAGACGAGAAGTAACACTAAAAGGCTCTGGAATAGAAAAATTACAAGAAAATTAAAATTTTGCTTGACAGTAATATTTTTTTATATTAGATTAATTTTCCTTAATAATAGGTGGAGGTTCTGCATGTTCGCAGTAATTAAAACTGGTGGAAAACAATACACCGTAAAAGAAGGCGATATTTTCAATGTTGAAAAGTTAGAAGTTGAAGTAGGTGCCACTCATAAATTTGAAGAAGTTCTTTTTATTTCAGGTGATAAGCAAACTGCAGGTTCACCTTTTGTTAAAGGTGCTTCTATTGATGTTGAAGTGCTTGAACACGGAAAAGCTGACAGGGTTTACATATTCAAAAAGAAAAGAAGAAAAGATTATCGTAAACGCCAAGGTCATAGACAAATGTTTACTAAAGTAAAAGTTGTTAAAATTAATGGGTAGGAGATAACAATGGCTCATAAGAAAGCAGGCGGTAGTTCTCGTAACGGCAGAGACAGCCATTCCAAAAGATTAGGTGTAAAAAAATTTGGCGGCGAATTAGTAAAAGCAGGTAACATTATCATTCGTCAAAGAGGCACTAAATATAAACCGGGCGAAGGTGTTGGTATTGGTAAAGATGATACATTATTCGCTCTTATTCCTGGCTATGTTAAGTTTGTTAATAAAGGCAGACTTGGTCAATTTGTAATGATTGAAACTGAAAAAGCATGTTAATTATACCATATTGATTATATGGTTTTTGAGCCGGTTTATACCGGCTTTTTTTATTATATTCATTTTACAGGTTAAAACAATATGAAATTTATTGATACAGCATCTATTAAACTAAAAGCAGGCAATGGTGGCAATGGCTGTATAAGTTTTCGCAGAGAAAAATATGTGCCAAAGGGTGGACCAAACGGCGGTAATGGTGGCAATGGTGCTAGTATTTATTTCATTGGTGATAAATCAAAACATACTTTAATGGATTTTCGCTATAAGTCAATCTACAAAGCACCAGACGGAGAAAAAGGCAAAGGAAGTGATATGCATGGAAAAGCAGGAGAAGATTTAATACTTCCTGTTCCTGCTGGCACTATTATCAGAAATGCAGAAACTGGTGATATTATAGCAGATATTACTAATGACGGGGAAAAAGTTTTAGCAGCTCTTGGGGGCAGGGGAGGCAGAGGCAATATGAACTTTGCTACACCAGAGCAGAGAGCACCACGATATGCAGAAGACGGCAGACCCGGGCAGGAAATAGAAGTTGAGCTTGAGCTTAAACTTTTAGCAGATGTTGGTATTATAGGGTTTCCTAATGCAGGTAAATCAACATTTATATCCGTTGTTTCTGCTGCAAAGCCAAAAATAGCAGATTATCCATTTACTACACTTACTCCAAACCTTGGGGTTATTAAAGACGGTCATGGTGGAAGTTTTGTCATAGCAGATATGCCGGGATTGATTGAAAATGCTCATGCAGGAGCAGGGCTTGGGCAGCAGTTTTTAAGACACATTGAAAGAACATCTCTTTTACTGCATTTTATAGATGCATCACATGAAGAATCCATGGTAGAAAGGTATAAAACTATTAGAAATGAACTTGCTCTCTATGCCTGTTCTTTAAAAGATAAAAAAGAAATAGTTGTAGCTGCAAAAATGGATGCATGCAATGATGATGTTTTTTTTGAATTTGAACAATATACAAAAAATAACGATATAACTCTTTTTAGAATATCATCACTTACACGCAGCGGCACAAAAGAATTAATAGATTATGTTTCTGATATAGTAAAAAAACATAAGGTAGAAAATGAAGAAGCTGAATCAGATATTGAAAAGCAGCTCTAACAGTGCAGTATTGCAGATGAGCCATATTTATAAAATATGGTATTCAGTAGTAATGGATAACTTAAAACCAGTTACTACTCCATATCACTTTGACCCTTATACAAAAACATTAACTATTAAAGTGCATGATAATATATGGTATACTGACCTTTCTTATATGACAGAAGATTTTAAATTAATACTTAATGAAAAAGGTTTAGATGTATTAAAAGTAGTTTTTAAATACAGCCCAAAATATGAGAAAGTAAAAAAACAAAGCCAGACTGCATATAATCTTTCAGATAAATGTAAAAATTATATTGAAAATTCTGTAAAAAAAATAAATAATAAAAAAATAGCAGAAAATTTTAAAGAATATTTAATAAATTATTTCCAGCACAATAGTTTTGAAAGCTGGATAATTAAGTGAAAGGATTTGTTATGATTTTAGAAATAAAAACATTTCCAAGTGAAATATTAAGAAAAAAAGCGGAAGAAGTTACAGAGTTTAATGAAGAACTTCATCTGCTTCTTGATAATATGTTTGAAACAATGTATCAAGCAAAAGGTATTGGACTTGCTGCTCCGCAGGTTGGTGTATCTAAGCGTTTTTTTGTGCTTGATGATATGAGCGGTGCTGAAAATAAAAACCCTATGGAAATTATTAACCCTGTATTTTTAGAAAAAGAAGGCGAAATTTTAGAAGAAGAAGGCTGTCTTTCTATACCTGGCGAGTATGCATATGTTAAGCGGTATATGAATGTTAAAGTTAAATATCAGGACAGATTTGGCAATGAAAAAATTATAGAAGCAACTGACAGGCTTTCAAGAATTTTGCAGCATGAATCAGACCATCTTGACGGCACACTTTTTATTGACAGACTGCCTAATACTAAAAGAGAAACTATTAAAAAACATGTTAAAAAAAGAATTAATCAGGGCGATTATCAAGTAAATCAGTAACATATCTTTTACTGATTTTTCAGGATAAACTTTTGATATTTGTATCTAATAGTATTCTAAAAAGGTTTTAAATTTAATTACAGAAATTCACTAATATTCTTTGCTTTGCTCAGAATATACAGCATAAATAGAGTGATTGAATACTTACACTCAAAAATTTTATAGCAGTAATACTGAGCCTGCTCCCATGTCTTACTGAAATGTGAAAGCTCTATGTCTTACTGAGCCTGAAAGGCGAAGTAGCTATGATAGTTAAGTTAAGTAAAGTGCCATACACTTCAACTTATATCTTACTGAGCTTGATTTTTAAGCGAAGTAGCTAAATTTATACTTTATTAAAAAATACTGTCCAGCTACGGACTTTTAATTCCATCGCTACTCGCTCGGAAAGTCCTTGCGTCGTAAAAGACACTCCCCTTGTATTTTTTAAATCACGCTTGGTCGCAGTAAATGCTCCCGTCGCTTACTTTCAGACGGGACTTCCTGTCCCTTGCATTGTCTTACTGAGCCAAAGGCGAAGTATCTAAAAAATAGAATAATTTGGATATATTATACAATATCATAATATTATAAAATTTAGATTTTTCGCCTGTAAATTCAGGCTCAAAATGAATGCAATAAAAAATTTTTGAGTGTAAGTTCATTCCCATGATTAAAATATTTTAATAACTACAGATTATAAAAACCCTGCCTTAATCAATAAAGCAGGGTTATAGATCAAATATTATTTACTTATTATGCATTGTCTTTATTTTGTGAAAAAGATGGCATAGCAAGTTTTCTTTTCATAAAAGATGCTGCAATTAATGCAATATGCAGTGCAGCCATTACATATAAGAATGTTGGTATTGGCACTGGCTCACCTGATGCATAAGAGTGCATGCCACTTAAATAATAGTTTACACCAAAATATGTCATCATCACAGTATAAAAGCCAAGTGTACTTAATACACTGAATATATAAGGGTTATTTAGTTTTTTAATAAATCTTGCATGGAGTATTATTGTGTATGCTACAATAGTAATCAGCGACCATGTTTCTTTTGGGTCCCATCCCCAGTATCTGCCCCAGCTTTCGTTTGCCCATACACCACCTAAAAATGTGCCGATTGTAAGCAGACCTAAGCCTAAAATCATACTAATTTCATTAATGCAGTGCACATTTACTATACTTTGGTCAATATGTGCTCTTTTTGGACTTCTTAAAACAAAAAGTATCATACTGATAATACCAAGCACAAAACATAGTCCAAAAAAGCTGTAACTTGCTGTAATAACTGACACATGGATATTAAGCCAGTATGATTTTAACACTGGAACTAATGTGCCAATCTGTGGGTCCATAAAACCTAAATTTGCAACAAATAATGTAGTGCCTGCTACAAAGTTAGTGGCTGCAATAGCTAAAAGCGACCTTTGGAAGAATAAAAGACCAGCAAGAGCACCCGCCCATGCTATATATATCATAGATTCATAAGCGTTACTCCATGGTGCATGTCCTGCAACATACCACCTGCATATTAATGCAGCAGTATGCAGAACAACTGCAAGTATTGTTATTCCTGTAAATATTATGCCCTTAGTGCTGTTTACAGCTTTATTTTTTATAATAGCAGTAATAACAAAAACAAACATTATAATACCAAGTAAAACATAAATATAAGTTAAGTTTTTAAATGGATTATATTTATTCATCATGATTTCTGCACTTATACGGCTTTCTGCTGGGATAAGATGAGCACCATTTGTTCTTTGGAACTCACTGATTAAACCCAAATATTTATCTGCATCCTGCCAGTTGTTTTCTTTTAAGCCTTTATCTACACCTTCAAAATACTGTTTCAATAAATCCTGTATTTTTAGCGTAGTATCCTTATCAAGTGATGCCATTGCAACACCCGGGGATAAAAAGCCGGTTGTATTGCCTGTAATATCAGGAAATACTAAAAACATCTGTGCTGTATACATATAATATGCTATACCCATTTTCTCATCAAACTTGATTAAATCTTTTTGAAATTTTGTCCTGTGTGCTGGGTTTGACTGGTATGCTGCATCAATATATTCTTTAAGTTTATATTCACCATTTTCGCCATATGCATCTGCAAATGAAACATATTTTTCATTTTTTGGAGTTCCAAGTTTTTCTCTTAACTCTTCAGAGCTTGTTGGAAACATTTTAATATGCTGAAAATAGTCATAATACATCATCATACCTAAAAATATTTCAACATGGTTCATTCCTTTAAAATTATCTTTTCTAATTAATTTGTGAACCATATCCATAGCAAGAGTATCAAGGGGTTTTATTCTACCCTGCATATCCTGAACAAGCAGTCTGCCTGCTTTTTCTGAATGAGCCTGCATTTTTTCAGAAATATTTTTAATTAATCCATCAATATCTTCCTGTGATGGCACATGAGCTGCATGCTCATCAGCTGCTGCATTATCACTCTGACCCATATTAGATGCATAAGCAACTTCTATCCAGTTATCATTTTGCAAAGTAATATCTTCAGCATAAAGGTTTGATGCAGATAGTAATAAAAATGATGAAAATGCTATAAAATAAACATATAATTTCTGTTTTTTAAGATAATGGCTTAGTCTCCATACTCTGCTTCCTTTTCCAAAGAAACTAAGTATAAAACCAACTGTTAATAAAAAATAGCCAATATATGTTGGGATTTTACCCGGGTCTTTATTTACACTAAAAATTGTTCCCATTTCATCTTGGTCATAAGATGACTGAAAAAATCTATATCCTTTATAATCTAACACATTATTCATAAATATCTCATATCCAAAGCTGGAATCATCATCATAATCTGTAACTAATATTTTTGACTTATAAGAAGAAGGACTTTTTGAGCCCGGATATCTTGTTAATATAAAATCTTCTAAATATATTTCAAAAGGAACAGGTATCTCTGCAGGACCCCATACAAGCTGAAAATACATACCACCTAATTCAAATGTTTCACCAATATTTGCATCAAGATAGCTTTGCGGTAAATCCATTGTTTTACTGTCACCATTATATGATGCTGTAACATTAATAACAGGCGGAGTATTTTTATTTCCTTGAATGTATGAATTAAATTTTACTTCCAGCTCTGAATTATTTAAAGGTATTTTTTCATGAAACTTAGTTTGAGTTACACTATTATAACGAACAGGAATATTTGTATAATAAATATTATCTTCAATGGCTACTCTTATATTTAAATATTCTTCATCAGTAATGATTACATTAGATGATGAATGCTCTCTAATATGCACAACACCTTCAAAACCAAAAAATCTTGTTAATGCAGCACCAAGTAGTATAACTATAAAAGATACATGCAGTATTATGCTGTAATACTTTTTTGACTTCCAGACTTTTCTGTATACAAAAACTGCAATAAGATTAAGCAGCAAAAGAATATGCACTATATTAAATAATGTTGTGCGGTAAATCATATCCTGAGCTGCCTGTATGCCGTATGACGCATCAGCTTCAATAAATGTTGCTGCTGCACATAATATAGCATAAATTGCTAATAACACGATAGTTGTGTATATTGAGCAAAACATTTTAACAAACTTCATAAAACACTGACTCCTAATTATCTATATTTTATTAACATAAAAAACTTTTATTTATGTTATATATTTTTCTCTTTATAATATTCTTTTAATTTTTCTGATATTATATTTTTATCCAGAGAGTAAAGGCTTTTATCCAAAAAAAACTCCATTATTCCAAGCATTCTGTTTTGTGTAATATAGCCCGGGTATATAAGCAGTATTTTATCCCCATACATTATAGCAGTTACAGGTGTGCCCCTAATCATAAATTTTTCTTTTAATTCTGATAAACTTAAAGTTTTACCATTAATATTCCAACTTTCTTTTCTGCTGATGTTTATATAATAAGGCAGATAGTTTTCTTTTACAAAATTGCTGAGACTGCCTTTTTCAGTTAGTGATTTTTTCATAGCAGCACATGCACTGCACCCATCTGCTCCAAAAAGAAGAATACTTAATCTGTCTTCCCCTTTATTGTTTTTTGTATATATATTATCATCACTTATAAATATATCAATATATTCTTTTGCATTATCCTGCTGCATTGCTTTATCAACAGGCATAACGATATTTTTCTTATCCTGCTTGCTGCATGCAGCAAAAATAACAAGTGATAACATAATCAGAACTTTTTTCATTTAATATCCATTACTTTTTTAATGGAAGCAGCAATATTATCAACTGTTAAGTTTGTTATTCTATCTATGAGTTTTCCATCTTTATTAAAAAAGAAAAGTGCAGAGCTGTGAGCAACAGAATAATCAACAGCTGAGCCTTCCATTGGAAATATTTCATATTTTATATTATATTTTTTTGCAATTTTTTTAAGGTCTTCTTCTTCAAAGCGGATGCCCATACCGTTTGGATAAAACCACAAAGCATATTCATCTAATGCTTCTGGTGTATCTCTTGCAGGGTCTAATGTAACATATAATAAAAGTAAGTCTTTTGCTGTGATATTATATTCTTTTAAACTTTCAACAGCTTTTGAAAGAGTTTCAAGAGTAACAGGGCATACATCAGGGCAGTATGTATAGCCAAAATATATAACAACATTATGCCCCCTTAAATCCCTTAGAGAAATCTCCCCTTGAGAGCTTTGCCCTTTAAATTCATACTTATTCTGCTCATTATAATATACTATTGCTCCAAAAACTAAAACTGCAGCAAATAAAGATATAAATGAAATAACTACTGTTTTTATAATTTTATGTTTTTCCATATCCTTTCCAGTATATTATCTTGGCACATCAAAATCTATGTATAAACCTGTAGGCTCGTTGCCGTCATAAACAGCAATCCTGTATCTCATTACATCTTCCACAAGACATGCACTTAAAGCTACCTTTGTTATATATATATTATCTTTCTCTACTAATGAAGCAATAATTGTTCCCATATCCATATTTAATCCAAATATTCGGATTTTTGCATCATAAAAATCATAATTCAGACCTGAAAGGCTTATTGTTGTTTCTGCCATAATCTCAACAGGGCGGGGAGTCATATCAAAAGTTACAGTCTGCCCGTTAAACTCTTTTGTGCATTTTTTCTTCATTAAATCACACTTTAAAGGAACTAAATCATAATCTCTTGAAACATCTGTCCTGCTGTCACTAGAAAACTGGATATAAATAAAGGCAGCTGCTGCTCCCACAATAATGCTTATAATTACAGGTATTATAAATGTTTTCATGGTTTTACTACTTTTATGTTATCAACATTAACCGTTTCATTATTAGAAAAAATAAGTTTAATATTAACTGTATCACCTGCATTTAATGGCTTTTTCAGGTTAATAAGCATAATATGGTCGCCACCTCTTTTTAATACAGCACTAGATTTTGGTGCAATTTTAATTTCTTTTACCTGCACCATTTTTTTCATACCCTGTTCTTCTATATGTGTATGAAGCTCTGTTACTCTGCTGACATTATTTTCAGCCCCAGTAAGCACCATTTCCTTATCTGTTAAATTTTTAATTTCCATAAATGCTCCACCATTGTTTGCATTTGGTGGTGCAGCATAAATTATAGCATTTTTTACTTCAATACTGCCGCAAATACCCGTCTGAAATAAAAATGCACTAATGATAAAAGTAAATAATATAATTTTTTTCATAAACTCTTCCTATGATTTGATTTTATAAAAATATCGCCAAGATAATTATACCTTGGCGATATATATGTTTAATTTTAATTAATTTGATGCTTATGCTATATCATTAGTATTAAAGCTGCTAATATAAGCACCAACAATACTAAACCTAATGCCATTAGTGTAAAACCTATAAACTTAGCAATAAATGTGCGAAGTCCAGATTTTTCATCTTCCACCATATCATTAAGCCTGCCTTCAACTTTAAGCCTTTCAACCCATTTTGCTCTTTCATGGTGAGCTTCTTCCACGGGAACATTACCAAGGAATATAACCATATCCATAGGGAATTTATCCAGCCTGAAATGAGAGTTAAAAAAGTGTATGGAGAAAATAAATGCCATAGCAAGTAAACCCTCATAAGTGTGGAATATAATAGCCACATTTACAGCTGAGCCGGGCAGTATTGCTGCTGACTGCACAGGAAACAGCAGGATTAAACCTGTAATACCAAATACAAATGTTCCCCAGATTTCAGCTAAATAGTCAAATTTTTCCCAGTAAGCCCATCTGTCAAATACAGGTCTTGGACCTTTGCCTAAGAACCATTTAAAGTTAGCTTTAATATCTCTAAAATCCTGTGCATTTGGTATAAGAGAATCTGGTCCAAAAACTGCTTTTATAAACAGTTTTCCAGAAAGTCTGCCTGTTTCTTTATCTCTTATCGCATCCCGTTTTGTCCAAAGGTTTGTTACTACATCAATTACATGTGTTGCAAAAAGCAGACCTAAAAGTAATGCAAACCAGTGGTGTATTACTGTTGAATTAATAGGGCCGCCTATAAAATCTGCAACTGCATGAGCCCATGGTGCATCATAAAATTTCTGCGGCATACCAGAAAGTGACAAGCCCATAAATGATATTGCAAGACCTAAATGCTGTATTCTATGCAGCAGCGAAAATCTTTTTAAGCCTTTTTTATCATTTTTTACTGCAGCCATTGCTATTTTCCATGCTTCTGGATTTGCTCTTTTAACTAAGAATAAACGAACAGCCCATAAAATTGTATGTATACCAAAGAAGATAAATACTGTAATAACTAATGTCAACATACCAATATTTACCCAGTATAATACAGGGTGATTTTCTCTGTCTTTATGGTCTGCATGGGCAATGTATGTTACAAAGCTTTTTGTTGAACCTTCATGACATTTTCCACATGTTTCTATTCTGTTGCTAAGGGATAATGCAGAGCGAAAATCATCACTTTTAAATATATTATGACCGCCATGACAGTCTGCACATGATGCAATAGTTGGAGTCTGCCCAACTGTATTTAATACATTCATTTTGCCATGAAAGCTGGCTTCATATAAACTGCCTTTGCCTTTATGGCACTGCATGCAGCTTTCTGAGCTGACTTTTTTAGGTGATTCTACACCTTTTAATGTTCCTGTATGTGTTTTATGACAGTCTACACATAAAGGCTGTGCTTTTTTACCCGGCTCTGGTGTATTGTAATAAAGCAAAGTGCCATCAAGCAGTGCTTTATAATTTACATCATGCACACTGCCTTCAAATGCACTGCCTAAATCATCGTGACATTTTACACAGTTTCTGTTTATCTGCATTTTATCTGCAGCATTATCTAGTTTTATACTGCTTCTGTCTATTTCTTTATTATATGTTCCATGACAGTTACGGCATGCAGGAACTTCACCAAACACAATATCTTTATGTATACCATCTGTAAATTCTACAAGATTTTGAGCTGTATGCCAGTTTTGTATGCGTTCTTTGACAACAGGTCTGCCTGAAGTTATCCATCCTTCAACACCGTCTATCATTACATACGAATTTTTATAACCTGCCTGCACTGCCTGCGATGCTGCTTCACCCGGCTCATAAGACAGCCTGTTTAAGCCATAGAATATTAATGTAGTATTTTTATCTTTTGGCAAAGTCTGCAGCCAGTTTTTATCAATTACAAAAACAGCTCCGTTGATATAGCCTATACTTTCACGCATTTCTTGAAAATTTACATCAACAAATGTTGCTTTTTCACCTTTTAATTGGTTTTCTGCGTCTGCCAGTCCTATTTGGTTTATACCTTCTATATGGGCATATCCACCCATTTCAGCTTCAGCATAAGTTGTTACAGACAGGCACATTGCTATTAACAGGTAAAAAATTATCCTAATCTTCTTCATAACAATCTCTCATTATCTAGTTAAGGTGCTTGAATTTATTTTATCTTCAAGCACCATAATCTTATACACTATCTTTAAAGTAACTATTAATTAGCTTTAAGGATATTTTGAGCCTGTTGAATATAAACTAATGCTTCGCTAACTATTTTGTTAGAATAAGCTGGTCCATGAACCCCCCAGGAGCCGTCTTTTTCAAGTTTGCTTACGATTTCCTGAGCCTGTTTAGTAAGTAGTATAATTTCTGCTTTTTTCTCAACTGGTAATAATGTGTTATCAGCTAAACCTCTATCAATCGCTTTAATACCTGCTTTGATTTTGTCATAGCCATCTTTTACAGGCTGCTGCCATTTCATTACATCATTATATACCTGCTCCTGATTATAGTATTTAAGTTTATCAGGCAGTGTAGTTTGAACTGGACTGTGACATCCGCTTGCACCAGGTCCAACAAGGTTTACATCACTAAAACTTGTTCTACCGCATGCCCACATTAAATCTACAAAGAAGTGGCCTTTTTCATCTCTTGCAATAGTCCATCCTTTAACATTTGATTTTCTTGGCTCTCCCTCAGGTGGGTTTAATGTTTTAGCTGTTTTATCTACTTTAATATTCCAAATGTGTGATGCACGAACATTATCAGCAAGTGCATGGTCTGGGAACTGAACAGCACCAAAGTTTTCACAACTCATAATATTAGGCATGTGACATGCTGTGCATCTATCTTCTGCATGTATTCCACCCGGTTTAAAGAATTCTTTTT
>Ga0137298_10147_pt1 | contig 66418 bp, 57 predicted proteins | sample RamsorincwithD2O_2_FD_97182 | JGI IMG/M metagenome (GOLD analysis project Ga0137298, IMG submission 97182) | Mouse cecal microbial communities from Vienna, Austria - Glucosamine amended with D2O | ecosystem: Host-associated > Mammals > Digestive system > Large intestine > Cecum | place: Austria...
CTTGCTGAAATACCAACAGTTCTATCAAAAGAAGACGAAAAAACGTATCGTATGTTAGAAAGACAATGCAAACAAATCCAAGATATTGAAGAAGACGAGATCGAGGTGTTGAAATATCAAGCAAAAGAAAATCCATTTTGTTTTGTTCACTGGGATACCATCAAACGAAACAATTATTGGAATACACAAAAAATTCTAACGCGTGTAAAAGCACTCCAAATGCAGTTGAATAAGGAGATTGATGGAGGCAAAGGTTCTTTTCAACAAATGTATCAAGAAAGGTTTTTCGAAATTTACCAAGAACTGTTGGAACAAGGAAAATTGTCGGAAAAATCGCTGGTAGACCTGTATATGAATACAATCTCACAGTATCTTATTTCACTTGAAGACTTTATCCGCTTGCTAGTAGGGAAAAGACAAGGAATAATAGACTTATCCAGTCTATTCCAAGATTATCCAATCCTATTCAAAACCTTACAAAACGGGGAAATACAAGACCCACTGCTCCTCAAAACAGGGAACTTATATGGAACCGAAGAAATGTTTTTGTCACTCTTTATGGACCAGATAAAATGTATGGTTGGCAAAATCCAGTCCTATAATGCAGAAACGCAAAAAGTTCAAGTCGGTCAAATCGAATTGATAAAGTTCCTAGTTCCGAGCAAGGAAAGTAACAGATTAAAACAAATTTTAGGCAAATACCGAGATACAAGAGATTTTTCCGTACTAGAAGAATTGAAAGATTTAGCGGTAATTCCAGAACTAATGAGCAAAAGTAGTATGGAAGTAAGCGAAAACCGCTTTATCATAGCAGAATTAGAGGCCCTAACAAGAAATATTGTATCTTTGTTGTTAGGTCAGCCAGAACAATTACAGAAATTCTTGCAATTATTAGGCAAAAACAACTATTTTGTATGGCGTGAAAAATATGGTATTACAAAGCATTTTGAAGCAAAAGATGCAAAACGAATTTTCCTTGAGCAAGCCAAAACAGCAAAACCATCCACTATGCTAGATTGCTTGTAATAAATCTTCTAGGTGAATAATGTGTTTCCAATGCGTGTTCATGTATAGGTCAACTGCTATTTGAGCATTTTGGGCGGATACCGTTTTAATCCATTCTTGATACAAGTTTTTTGCTTCAATTTTCTTAGTACTGAAAATAGTATCTTGTAAATAGCGGAACGGATATATTTCTTCTCGTTTATATGCAAATTGATTAAGAACTTGTAATTTCTGGATTTGGGTAAGTTTTTCTTCGTCTGAGATCGGGCTTGCTAGGATTTGATTTAATACTTTTACCAGTAATAAAATAGCATATTCCCCTCGTAAGGAAATGTTTTTTTCTTGGCAAATTTGCGTAAACTGTTGTATCTTTTCTTGCACAAAAGAATTTTGTAGCAAAAGAAGGTCTTTTTCTAACAATTCTAAAATTAGTACCATTTCATGAACAAGTTCTGATTTCTGGATTTCTCTTGTTTCTTCTAAATACTGTATCCACTCTTTTGTACATAGGAGTAAATCATTCGTGGTTCTAAGATTTTTTCCAAAAAAGAGTTGCTTTTGCACATAGAGATTTCCAAGTGTATTGTTCTGTTTGCTTAAAATTTCAATCGTTTCTTCTACGCTAATCTCCTGTGGCATATATTCCAAATAGTTCTTGACCCCAATACGTCTTAAAAATTCAAACGCAAGATGGGTTTCGCCTTGTTGGATAAATTCTTGTACTATCTTTTGGATAATTTCTCGATTTGCATTTTTATTGGCTAAGGCAAAACGCCTTACTTTTGGATGGATCGTTTCGTAATCTCCACAGAGTTGCAACACATGAATATATTGAAAAATGAGAGAATAATTGCTTTCTCTTAATAGCACCTCGATTAGTTTGTCTTGCAAGGCTTCCATTTCAAAGGATTTTTGGTTTTCTTCTAATTCTGGTATTTGGCTTCGAAGCCAGTCGATATAGTATTTTTTGCCAATGATACTTCCTTCTTGTGGAATTTCTTGGTTTATCTTTTTTTGTTGTGTCTGACTAATTTTTTCTAAGATAACTTGTAGTTCTTCTATTTTCTCCTCTGCATTCTTTAATTCATTTTGGAATTCTGGTTTTTTCTCCAAGATGAAGCACATAATTTGACGATTAGCCTCTAACATTTCTCGTTGTGCTTTTTTGATTTTCTTTTGTTTGCCTTCTTCTGAAGTATGTAGAAAATCTAAGCCGTAGGGTTGGAAAACGGCTGCTTTGTTCCTTAAATTTTTAGCGATTGCTTCAAATTGCTTTTGCAATTTCCATGTCTGATTTGCTACATTTTCGGGGTATTTCCAATAAAGCAATGTGTAGGGAATTTGGAATAAAGTTAGCACTTTTTGGATTTGCTCATAGTCTTCTTTGGCTATCGTTTCTTTTTCTTCCATAACTTTCGTAAGAGTTATATTTCCCTTTTGATAGACTGCTTTTGTAACTTGATAGAGCATTTGATACATTTCTTGAATTTGTGGTAGTCTGGTTTCTATGGTTTGTCGTTTATACTTTAATAATTCTTCTTTTAGGTCTTCCATTTTGTGCAGTAGCACTGCTATTTCTTGTTTTTCTTCTTCGGATAGAAAGTCGCCAAATTCGGTTTCCACTCTTTGAATAAACTCGCACCATTTTTCTATTTTTTTGGTACTTAATAGACGTTGTGGTACATACATTTGGTATAAGATTTCTTGTGCTATTTTACTCTTTTGATAAAAGATGTTCACTTTGTTTTTTTCTGTTTCTGAAAAATATTGGCTCCAATACTCTCGTAAACTTTGCTCTTTTTCTCCTAATTCTTCTACAAGTTCTGCAACCGAAACAAGTTCTTCAGTTTCTTCTTCTTTTTCAGTCCTTTGTCTTAACCACGTAATCGTTCGTTCTTCTTCGATTGCAACAATTCGCAATAGAGTCTCTAATTTTGAGGATAGCATATCTATTATTTCCTGCTGGGCAATTTTCTTGTCTTCCTCTTGTTCTGTTTCCATCTCTTTTTGCGTTTTATATAGTATCTTTCGTACCATAGCTTCACAATTCTTGCTGATGTATAGCACTTCTTTTTGACTTTCGATTTGCAAGGCATTTAGCACTTTTAAGATGGTGATTTTTTCTTTTTCCCATAAATCTAATCTTGTTTGAATTTCTTGGATGATTTCTTGTAAAATCTGTCTTTTTTGCTGTTCTTCTTCTGCTGGAATAATTTGTGCTAAGGCTTGTGCTAGTTGGAAATAATCGTTCCAGTCTACAAAAACATCTGTACATTTTTGTTGCATACAAAGGTATTTTTTGAGCCTAACATTGATTTCTTCCATGGTACGTGCCGTTAGGATTTTTTCTGACTTTTTTTCTGCCCTATACTTTGTAAATTGGTAGATGTCTTTTACTTTTTCATAATCCCCAAAGTACAGAAAAGCAAGCATAATATAGAATAGTCTTGTTTTTAGATTGCGAGCGTGTGTCATTTCGTCTAGGATGATTTGCTTTAATTCTTCTTTTTCTACTGCTCCCGTTTTTTTCAGTTTGTTGAAGATAACCACAGCTTGCAAACAGTCTACTTTTGCCCAATAGCGTATCCATTGGCTCAGCTTTTCAAAATCTCCCTCTCGTTCTATCTTAGAAGTATATATTCCGATTGTTTCTGGGTTTGGTGTTTGGATTGCCCAAACTAATTTTGCAATTTTGGGGTATTGTTCTTCTATCTCTTGTTTGGTCATATTTTTCCTCTTTTCCTCATTTCTAGAGTAATCCTAAGTCGTCTGCTGAATAGTATAGGAAATTATAATAGCGAGAGTCTGTAAAGGTATATTTTTCAGTATCTACCTTTTTTAGAATTCCTAATTTTACCATTAACTCTAGCATTTCGTCATTATCCCATCGGTCTGTCTTCTTGTATTTGTCACAATACGCATCTTGCATTTTGCAAAGTTCAAAATAGCTGAGCAAAATGTTTCCATCAATCTGTCCATCTTTTTGCTTGGTGTCTTCTGCTACGATATAGATGAGAAGTCGCAAGATATGCGGTGCTTTATAATCTCTTTTCAAAATTCGTTCACGCTCTACAATCGCCTTCAAAAAGGCTTCTGCGATATCATCCTCATTGTCTGGAATTTGCTTGTTACACTCCACAATACGAATTAAATTTTTGAGCATGAAAGGGTTTCGCAAAGTATCCACCAAGGTTGGATTTTTCTCCATGGCTTCTTGGATTTTCGCTTGCACAAGTTCTGGTTTATCCGTATTTCCTGTTATAAATTCGGCAATTTTTTCTTCGGTTACACCTCTTAGAACAAAAGTTGGATAATCGTTTAAGATAGATTTTTCGTTACTATCTCGGTCCGTTACAACTACTTTTAAGGCTGGATATGCTAATATAAATTCCTCTATCTTGGTTAAATATCTTCTCTTTTCTCCCTCGTCTGCAATACGAATTTCATTGATACCATCAAGGTAAACTTTTAGCATATTTTGTTGTAGCATTTTGGTAACAATAGCAGTTGTTTTGGTTCCTAATTTTTTCGCAATTAAACTTTCAATTGTATATTCGCTTGTATCTTGTTCCACTTGTAGCATTTCAATTAGCACTGGAATTTTCCCTTGGTAATTCTGTGCTTTTAACTCTTTTACTTCTTCGTAGATAATATGCTCGATGGTAGTCGTTTTTCCCATTCCAGCAAACCCAATGATTTTTACCTTGTTCATGACTTGTTTTGGTCGCCATAGGATGGTTCCTGCTCTCATATCTCGGTTTACTTCTTCAAAAGTAGCCGTTTCGTCATATCTTCCTTGTAATGCCTCATAGGCATCATTTTCCACGGTTTCAATTTGAAGTGGTATGTATTGAAAATGGTCATTTGTTTTGTTCTCATACTCTGCCAATAATTTGTTGCTATATCCTACGCAAGAAATTTCCTTTTGTAGATATCGATTGAGAATAATGTCTTTTGACTGGTACGTTGTTTCAACCAAGGTATATACCATACACAAAAAGCGTTCTATCTCATCTGGCGTACCTTGTGAATGAACAATCGTATTTCTACCACAATAGGCTTTGATAAACGGCATAATTTCTACATTTTCTTTTAACACATTTTCTGGATGGCGTGCATCAGTATAGTCTAATGGCTTACCATCTGGTGTCTTGCGTGTCAAAATGGTATAGTATTCTTCTCTTTCTGGTTTTCCTTTGGTTTGAAGAACATCGAGTCGACCATATAGACTGCCAAGTAACGCTAATTCTATCTTTTTCGCCTGAAATTTCTCGGGGTCAATCACATAGCAAAGTAGACGAAGACAAGGTTCAATTAGGCGGATTTTGAGTGCATCAAAAGCACGTGCCTTTTGCAAGTCTTCCATTGCTTGAAACACTTCATTTTCTACTGCTTGCAATGGCTTTGCCGGACACTCTTTTGCAAACGATAACATCATCGCAAAAATTTCAATTCGTTGGCAAATATCCTCTTCCGAAAGGGCTGGCTGGGCTTTTGCATAAATCCATGTAATTTGTGTTAAAATGGTTTCTTGTATTTCTTTGCTTAACATTGATTTCTCCTTTATTCTTCGGTAATTGCCTCATAATAATAGATATGGAAAAACTTTTCGTCTGAAAAGGCATATTTTTCAAATTCCACTTCCTTCAAAATTCCCATTTTTTGAAGGAGATTTAAGAATGTTTCTGCATCGACGTCCACTTGTTTCTTTTGCGCAAACTCTTGAAAAATCTCCATTATCTTGAAATAACTGGTTGGACAATTTGCTGTCCAGTCTGGTTTTTGTGTAATTTTTTGTACGAGATAGACTAAAGCATCATGGATATATGGTGCTAGTTTTTCTTTCTTTTCGGTTATTTCACGGTCAATGATGGCATTTAGATAACTTTCTGCTAATTCCTCTGGATCTGCTGGAATTGGCTTGTTACACTCGATTATGGTAATGAAATTTTTGAGTTGGATGGGATGTGTCATTTCTTCCATTAGTTCTGGATTTTCTGCTAATACTTGTTTTACCTTCTCCACTTTATCTGGACTAGCATTTCCTTCAATAAATGCGTTTACATCTTGCTCTGTCATTCCTTGGATAAGGAAGGTTGGATAATGGTTCAATATGGATACTTCGTCATTATCTCGGTCAGTTACAATCATTTTTACATTGGCATTTTCTTTGGCTATGATAAATTCCTCTAGTTCTTGTAAAAATGCTCGTTTTTCAAACGGGTCGGAAATGCTAATTTCGTTGATGCCATCAAAGTAAATCTGTAATTTATTTTTTTCCAATAAATATGAAATAACCTCTGTTTCATCCTCTGCAAGTTGGAATTTTTTTCGCAATAGATTTTCAATCTTTTCTTTTTGCTCAATGGTAATTAGACTTAGAATAACTGGAATTTTTCCATTTTCTTTATAGGAAAGTGCATCTTGGTAAGCAATATATTCTAATGTAGTGGTCTTTCCTGCCCCTGCATAGCCAATTAGTTTTACTTTTTTCAAGGCATCGTCTTGGTTGATATCAATAAACGGAATGTATGCTTCGATCTCGGTGTCCTCTTGTGTGCTAAGCATTCCTTCTAGTGGAACAACACTAGAAGGAATATATTGAAAATTCACTTTTTCCTCATAGCGTTTAATGATATCTTGTAAATAGTCTGTTACTTTTATTTTCTCTTGGCAATATTGCTCCATAATTAGCTCTCGTACTTTATACGCAAGTTCGATATACGCTAAGAAAAGATAACTTACATAGTTCCAGTAGATATAAATTGGCATTTGGTTTGTGGCAGGCGGATTACTGGACAAATACCATGCTTTTGTATAAGGAATTAAATCTTTGCGATTGATACGTTGTAAATATTCCTCTGCTTTTTGCATTTGTTCTAGTGTTCCACTCTCTTCTTGTGGAAAAATATTTTGTAGGATTTCTGGATTGCTAATAATTTTCAAGGTACGAAATACCTCGATTGAATTTATACTTTCTTTATTTTGTAATTCTAACATTAAGGCTAATATGAGATTTAAGTTTGCAACCGCGGAAAAAGAAACCATTCCTTCTTGGATGACTACTCGCTCTAATTCTGCTACCATGGTTTGAATTTCTGCTTGGTATGCTTCTTTTTGTATTCCGATGGATAATAACTTATCCAAATATCCAATCTTTTTTCGTAATTGTAGATAGTTACTATCTTTCGGGTCTATTTCTTGATATCGTTGTTTTACGGTTTCTTCTAAATATCTTTTTACTTGGTTACTTAACATCATAAATCTCCTTTTCTTTGTCTATTTTATCACGTCTACTCTGCTTGTTTCAAGCACTTTCAGACAATTCGCAAAATTTCTTAAAAAAGTCCAAAAATCGACTTTTCTTTTCCAATCTTTTGTGTTACACTCTACTTGAATTCATAAGAATATGTTGCAAAATTATAATTAAAAGGAGGTAATCGCAACAATGGATAAGACTCGGAACTTCTTTGTAGTCGAACCCAACTTAGGGACAGAAACAGCAACCCCCGAGCAAGTAGAAGACATTCTCAACCAGTTGCAGTTCAAGGGCGTTACCGTCCTTAGCTCTCCTACAAAGCAGAGCATGCAAAATGCCTTTCTCAATAACAAAAGCGTTGTCTGTTTGAAAAGCCAAGCGAACCTGCTAGCAGATAGTTATGGCAATGCTCCCATCCCCGTCAACCTTGACCCTTCACACAACATTCCAGAGCAGTTTCAGGCAATCGCTGCCAAACACCACTGCGACATCGGAGATCACATTTCCAACAGTTCTGGTCTAAACGGCACACCCACACAGAAAGATTGCGCCTATTGTTCCCACTTAGTCGTTCCACAGGAAGATAACATCTATCTGGGACAGGACTTCTTTATCTTTCCTACCCTCGGGCAGTTCATTAACGGGTATCTCTTGATTATCCCGTATGAGCACGTGATGTCCATCGCTGAATTGGATACCGCCCGGCGGAAAGAGTTCTTGGAGGTTCTGTCAGACGCCCGCTATTTGCTGAACCTGACCTATGGCTGTACCAAGCCGTTGGTTTGGGAGAATGGCACTGGCAATGGTGGGAAAGGAAAAGCCAAAGACTCGGTTGTCCATGCACATGTTCATGTAGCACCCAGCCAACTGAACCTCCGGCGTATTCAAGAAATTTCTGGATTTCAGATGGAATACACCACAATGGACGAACTCTCTGCCTATGGCAGACATTCATACTTGCTCATTCAAGGTGATACAGAGTCGGATTGGGGAATTAACGATAACCCTGCGTTATATATTCCCCGCCAGTATGTTCGGCAGTTGATTGCCGAAGATGAAGAGATTTCCGGAGATATGTGGAATTGGCGTACGCATGGCTTCTTGGAGCGTCGGCACCAGACCAATTTGCAGATTTATCAGGCACTCCTGAAAAACTGGCGTGAACTCCCGGAGCGTATCAAGCGTTGCACAGAGAATTTTGTTTCTACCTTCCAAGCGTAAATACCCAAAATCCGTCAAGTCTTCTTCAAATTTGAGGAGGAGTTGACGGATTTCCTATTTTTATAGATTTTTTCTTTTTTGTTTACAAGTTATGTAAATTATGATATACTAATTTCTGTATCTACGAGTAAACAGTTTCGAAAGAGGAGGATTTTCGTATGTTTTTACTCAACTGGCAAGAGATTGTCCAGCGGAACCTGTCGGATTTTTCCGACCGTGAGCTGTGGCATCTCCACGACCTCTCAGCAGTTCCCGCAAAAGATTCCAACATTCCGACTCTGACCCTGAATGATTTGGATTTCTCCGCTCTGACTAATCTTTACCATCAGCGGGATCCCTACATTCCGGGCAAGTTGCCGGACAACCTGACCAGGCTCTGCATCCAGTCCGACTGCACCAACAGTAAAGCACTGTTCTATTTCAAGCGGTTGGACGACCACCCCAGCTGGTATGTCATCGACGTTTTCCAGCAGGAGCGCTACCAGTGCACTTTCCTGGCTCTGGACTCGGAACCATTTCCGGAACTGCGCATCACATCTGCACCTTACTACATTCCTGTGTGTATTCTGCTTGGCAAGCGGGAAACAGTGGACAGCGAACAGGCCCACCAGGCTTTCCTATTCGCCCACTATCTGTTCGACCATCAGACAGCAAGGACGCAGTAAGGGTACCAGTTTATCCACCTCCCATCAAACGAAACGGAAAGGGGCAGCCAATGGCTGTCCCTTTCCTCTTTTCTTTTTATTCTTTCCATGGATTATTTTCATTTGGATCCGTTGGATCCCAAATGCGAAGTGCTGGTCTTTCTTCACTTATTTTTTCTCGAACCGGTTTACCAAATGGTCCGTGGGTTTGCTGATGTATAAAATTCCACTTGCGTTCCTGCTTGGCAGTTATCATAAATCCACTTTGCGTCTGCTACGCATAAACGAATACAGCCCAAAGATGCTTCCTCTCCTAGCCTGTCATATTCCCACCATTCCAAAGAAGACTCGCTCTTATCTTGGTAGGGTACAGAATGGAATAAGATACTATCCACAATGCGCGTTACATATTGTCCCCATACATTTCCTTGTAAATACCTCCACCTCGCCTTTACGGGGTTTTCGTGGCTTTCTGGTAAAACATAAACGCCTTCTTTGGGGGTATCAATCCCAGTAGAGCAAAGCATTGCCTTGTATGGAATGGTATAACGTCCCCCATTGTCCTTGGTATATACATTGACAACCTGTGCCTCTATATTAACACGAAGATACCAAGGCATTGGATTATCTGTAGCAAGCATGGTTTCTGAAATTTCGTCGATTGGATTTTTCTTATTTTCTCGTTTTTCTTCTGGAATAATGCCTTCTTTCTGCAAAGCCATTACTTCAATTTCCTCTAAAATGACATTTCTTGTTGTTGCATAAATGAAGATAGCCAGACATAAGATACTGCCTAATATCACAAGAAAGATGCTTAATATTCGATTACTTTTTTCGTTCATTCTCTCTCCTAAACTTCTTTTCCATCAAATTCTCTTCCTCTGTTCCGCTTCTTTCTTTGGTTATGGAATAGCAAGATTGACACTTTCACTGTCATAGGTAAAGGTTGCTCCAAATACCGCTTGGATATCTTTTTCGTAAAATCCCAAGTTATGTTTTGCATTTGGTCGCCCAATTTCATATTCAACCCCAAAATAGGTAAAATGGTAATCGTCAATCCAACTGGCTCCTGGGATTGCATCAAAAAACTCTTTGCAAAAATGGAATTGGTATCCGTCTTTTCGGTAAGTTGCTGTCATTGGCTTTTCTTCGCCATTGGCATCTTTGGTTCGGATTGGTTTGCCATTAAGATATACTTCTAAAATATCAGCACTGGCATTGGTCGATAAATCTGCGTTAAACCACTCTCCATTTTTTCGTTTGACGCGAATAAAACTGTTACGTGCTGCGTCTTTTGCATCAGCTAATTTCATCCCTCTTGTTTCGTGGATGATTTCTCCATCTGTCGTAATGTAGATGTGAGTTTCATCAATATATCCCTCGATGTTACGAATGAGAACATCCTTCCCTTGATTACGAAGTTGGTATGCCTCTGTTACAGCGCTATCTACTTCCTCAATTTCATTTACTCTACGATAAATTTCATACTTGGTTAATAAGCCATTTTCTTGCTCTTCCTTGATTTCAAACTTTCCTTGTAAAGACTGATCTACGTGTTCAAAAAAGTATTTTATTCGGCTTAATCGATAATCTTCTTGAAAGTTCCTTCCTTGTAAACTAGTATGGAATTGAAAGTCCGGATTTTCCTTTGCCGAAAAAGTATATCTTTTCTCTTTTCCTACCTCTTGAACCGATACGATTGTATACGCATCACCATAGGCTTTTTCAATTTTTTTCTCTGGATTTGGAAGCGTTATATAGTATGCTACAATCATAATAATACAACCAAAAATAGCTGCAAACAACGTATGAATTGATTTTGCGTTCATGACATAGAAGTTTCCTACTGACTTTGTTGTATGAACAGTTTTAGCAATATTATCGATAAACTCTTTGTCTTCTGCCGCTTTTTCTTTCATTCCTTTGTGTGGCTTATTGCGATTTAAGAACTCGGCTTGTTTTTGCTCTGCTTGTTCTTGTTTCCAACGATTTAATTCATTCCAATCTTCATGATTTCCCATTGTTTCCCCTTTATTTTATGACAATGTTTACTTTTCGATTTTTATAGTCATATTCAAACGTAGCACCAAACACTTCACGAAATTCTTTTTCAGAATACATATGGTCATTTATATATTTTTGACCATCAAAATAGAAAGTAAGGTGTGGTTCTCCTGTTTGTTGGATGATTGTGCCTGGAATTGCTTCTAGGAATTCCTTGCTTAAGGAGAAGCAATAACTTCCATCTCGATATTTTGCTACATCCTTTATTGCTTTTCCATTGATATAGATGTTCAAGTCTAACTGCATATACTTTTCTAATATTTCTGGTGGAAACTTCTCTAAGTCTGTTAATAGTTTTGGGTTCTCTTCTCCTCTTTGGATATTTTCAACTACACCACTTACATACTGTCTTTTCGCATCTTCTTTTTCATCTTCTAGTGTAAATCTTGGATTATAGAACAAAGTTAAGTAAACGCTACTTGTACTTCTCGCATATACTCTCGTATCTGCTCCAAATTCGCTTTCTTGCATATCTTTTTTGAGAACTTCTCTTAGTTTGTACACATTATCTGTCGCTTCCTCTACTTCTTCCATTCCATCGAAAATGTAGGCAAGTTTATATTTTTTTATTATTCCATTTTCTACTTCTTCTTCAACAATAAACTTATCTTTCAAAGAGGGCTCTGCTTTTTCATAAAAATATTTCATTCTTCTTTGTGCTGCGTCATTTGTTATGTTTTTTCTTCTGGTTATATTTACATAGAATTGTAAATCTGGATATTTTTTAGATTGATAGGTGTATAACTTAGATTTGTCTTCTGTTTCTACAACAGATACTCTCTTAAATTCTTTGCCATATCGGTCTTTTACCAATCTGTCGGAGTCTGGTACTGTCGTAACATTCCAAAAAATCATAAAAATACAAGCAAAGACAACAAAAATACTCAACTTAATTTCGTCTTTGTATTTCAGTAAAACTTCTCGCACATCTTCACTCAAATGAAATAATTTTGCCAGTTTAGTTATCATGTCTGGCTTGCCTTCTGCCTTTTGCTGTTCTCTCAAGCCTTGGCTTGGATATCTTCTACGGTCTAGATCTTCTTTTTGTCTTTGGTCTTGCTGTTCTTGCCACTGATTTAGTTCTTTCCAATCATCTTCTTTCCCCATTTATTTTCCTTATCCTTTCTCTATTTTCGATTGATTAGGACGACTTCTCTTTTTTCTACTTCCATTAGCGAAAAATCTTGTTTTGATCCTCCCATAAGGCGTTGTGGTTTTACCAAACGATTATGTGTAAAGGTTTGATTAAGCACAACTGCTACTTGTCCATCTTTGCAATAATAGTCCTCTTCTAAGTAGTATGGGTCGAAAATGTATACAAAATTATCATCTATCTTGGTAATGAGTACATAATGTTCTACTTCTTGATAACATCTTGCTAAAATACAACCTCCGTGCTTCTGTACATGCTCGCATTTTTTCTAGTGTTACCTCTTCTTTTTCTAACACTTGGCAAGAAATATTAAAGTTGTTATTTCCTGCATATCTCGCTATCCAATAGGATAATTTTTCGATGGCTTTTGGCGAAGTTCCGCCTTCTCCTACTATCCCACTTTCCCCTTCTGCATCTAAGGTGTATCTGTGGATGGCTTTTAGCAAGGCAACTGGAATTTCTTCTCTTTCAAATAGATAGACAAGTGCATTGATTAGCGAAGTAGTTCCACAGTCATATTCTGTAATTTGAAATCTTAATGGTATTTTCATTTGTTTTCTCCTTTTTTCACAATATACGTTAACCAGTTTTTCTGACGATCTGGCTCGCTTGTGTGCATGGTATAGGTAATTTCAAAGCCCTCTTCTTCTAGCAATTCTTTCAATTCTGGTTCCGTAAATTTCTTGCGAAATCTGACAATATTTCCTTCATAATCTTGTTTTTCATAAAATCCTTCTTCGGACTTTTCGTGGATGGTTGTATAAATTAAAGTTTTTCCATCCTCTTTTAACCATGTTCGGATTAACTGTAACAATTTTCGAGCGTCTTCTTTCGGAAAATTATGGATAACTGCTCCCATAAAAATCGCATCAAAAAGATTGCTTTCCAGTTTTGCTTCTAATACATTGACTTGTGCAAAAGTGGTACGTGGTGACCTTTGTTTGGCATATTCAATCATTTTGCTTGAAAGTTCAATCGCACAAGTCCTACAATTTAATTCCTCAAAAATGGCTAACATACGCCCAGTTCCTGGTCCAATTTCTAAGACAAGATTTCTCGTATCTTTTTTGAGTAAGTTTTCGGTTAAGATTTTCTTCCATTGCTCATCGGTTAAATCATATTTTCCAACCTCTTCATGCCTCTTTGCGTGTTGGTCTGCAAATTTATCATGGGCTTTACGATTTACGGTAATATATTCTGGTTCCATTTTTCTCTCCTCTTGTGGTTATTCTATCATATTTCGGTATCTTTCGGAAAGAGATTTTGCATATTTTTACAAAAAAGAAAGACTAGGAATTGTCCTAATCTTTCTCGTTTTTATCTTTCTTCTTCAAAATCCAAGTCAACCGCATTTTGGATTGCTTGCTCTTCTTGAACTTCTTGGTCTTTGTTTTGTTCAAAACTTTCTTCTGTTAGCCAGCCTAAAACAGTGGTTGTTCCATCTGCATTTCTACATACAATATGATATGAGAATTTAGCATTTGGATATTGTTGCTTTAATTCATATAGACTAATATTGGGGTCTTTTATGGTTATGTATTGTGTGTCTGTCATGACATCAATCATGTTAATTTCTTTTACACCTTCTACATAGTTTTCAAAACGTCCAAAGTTTCCTTGCCCTTCTGGTGATGCAAAGAATTTGCCAGAACTAATATTCATAGCAGTTCCTACTCGGATGGAAGATAGGTATTCTACTTTCTCGTCTTTTTCTCCCTCTTCTACTTGTTGAACATTTTGCTCTCCAGTTTGTCCTTTTCCCTCGTTTTGTTCAACTTCTTCTGGTGCTTTAACTTCTGGCGTTTGACTAACAACCGGTGTCTGCGTTGGTGTTGGCGTTTCGTCTAAAATAATATTTCCTTGTTGGATGTTTCCTAACTGTTCTGGTTTTACGGTTTCAGTAGCAGTTGGTCTAGTTGGAGTTTGCTCATTTCTTAAATCTTGTGCATTTCCATTAGAAAGTAAGGTATATCCGCCTAAGGCTAATGCTCCTGCTAGTGCGAAAGCAGTTGCTGCTCCTGCGATTGCTTTTTGTTTTTTGGTTAATTGCGGAACATGAACTTTATTGCGAATAGCGTCTGCTTTGTCTTTTAACTTTCTTGTAAATCTTGTTACAAGACCTTCTTTTTGGGCTTTTGAACCATTTTTTGCTAATACAACTGTTTTGGCAACTGGCTTTTTCTTCTTGGTAGTTGTTGTTTGTTGTACTGGTGGTTTTTTTGGTTCTTTTTTTGCTTGTCCTACTGCTGCTTCTCTTCTTGCTTTTTTCTCTGCTTTGGCTTGTATCATACCAGTATATCTATTTTGTAATCTTCCTGCCTCGCGTTGCTCATTGATGGCTTGTTGTTTTGCTTTACATCTTTTAACGGTTCTTTTTGGTTTTGGCTGTGCTTTTTTAGCTGCCTTTGCTCTTTTTGCTTCCTCTATTCTTCGTGCTTCTGCTTCTTTTGCTTCCTTGGCTAATCTTGCTTTTTCGTCTTCCTCTTGCATTTTCTTTAGCGCATCCTCATCTGGCATTGGTGGCAAGTCGTCTTCTTCTAATTCGAGGACAATTCTCTTTGGCTCAGCTTGTACTGGTGGTACAACTACTTCTGGTTGTAGTGCTGGCTCTGGTTCTGGTTCCACAACAAGCTCTGGCTGTGCCACTTGTTCTGGTTGAACAAGTGGGTCTGGTTGAACTGGTTCTGGTTCCGGTTCTGTTTTTCCCATTCCTGGTAAGTCTTCCATTTTTTCAACCACTTTTACTTCTGGTGCTACTAATAGCGGTTGTTTGCCTGTAAATGTATTTACTTTGACACCATTTTGCCTTTGTGCAAAGGCAAGACGAATTGCTTGCATTCGGTCATTGAAGGAAAGGCTGCCCCATCCACCGAATAAACTAACATTATATTCTACCGAAATTCCTGCTTTTTGGAATTCCGCTGCTCTTGTTTCTCTTGACCTGATATATCTTTGCCTAGATGATTCCGCTCTACTTGAAAACGGAATTTGCATGATAGTAGTGTCAATATATTTTTCTGCATACTCCGTTCCATATTGACGGTCAAATTCTTGGATTGCTTCATACAAGCCAACATCGATTAAATTCTTTTTCTCTGCGGGGATCCATCTTCTTGTTTTTTCAATAGCATCTCTTTTCTTTTTTACTCGCTTTTTATCGTATTGGTGTTCCATTGGCTTTGTTACGAATTGGTCTTCTCCATCGTAAACAAGATATACGCCCTTTTTCATGTCGACTGTAACCTTTATCATAATTTTTCCTCCAAATTATACTTTTTCCTTTGCTGTTTACATAACTATTTATATTATACCGTAAATTGCCATTTATGTCAAATTTTGCAATGGTTTGCAGGTTTTTGCTCTTCTATTTTTTTTACTCAAAAAGCAACTATAGCGTCGAAAAAGGCTATAGCTGCTTTTCTTTATAGTGTACGATATTGGTTCTTATCTGCTCTTTCGTCTAGTTTTCTTTCGTATTCTTTGTTTGTATAGAACCAGTCTGTTTCTTTACTAACAGGATGTGCTTCATGGTTCTTTTCTGCTAGTAACTCAAGTAGTGCAACGACTGGTAAAATCATAGCAAGAAGAGATACCATTACATTGATATATACATTTTGGCTTACACCTGCACCACCACTAATAATGGTAGAAATGTTTTGGTACAGATACACGCCAAAGTAAAGACCATAACTAATCAAATAGAGAATGGCTCCCAATATTTTTCTTTTATATATGAGTATCATGCAAAGCAATGCTACGAATAAAAGTGCAATTTCGACAGCTGAGTCCAATGGTGTCAAGAAGAATTCCATTGACATACCATCCGTTACAGCAACCATTACACGTAAAATCCAAAAGATTGCCATTAGCATTAAAATCATCCAACTACTAAAATTTTTCATTCGTTTGTCCTCCTAAGTTTAGACAAGATTTTGTCTATCTAATTTTTATTGTAGCACAAACTGTCGATAATAGCAATTTTTTTGTAAAATATTTTTGTAAAGAAAAAACATACGAAAGTTTTGCCTCTCGTATGTCTTTTTTATTACTCTCCATCTACAAAGTTAAATTCGTCTTTGAATTTTTCTTTGAACATTTCAAATACTTTGTTTAGTACTTCTTCGTCTTCTACACTAACATAAGACTCCTCGTCTTCTGACTCTGTATCTTCTAGTTTTAGAATGACAACTTCTCCAGCCTCTTCTGGATTTTCTTCTTCTTCCACTGGTAGTAGAACAACATATTCTTCTCCATCTAATTCAATTAAATCTAAGAATTCAAATTCTACTTCCTCTCCATTTTCATCATTTAATACAACTATATTGTTTAACTCCTCTTGTTCTGGATTATTGTTTACATCTTCACTCATTTTCTTTTTCTCCTTTCGTTTTTTTAATCATATACTATCTTATCTTTTTTCGCAAGTACATTTTCTTAAAAATTATTTTTCCTCATTGTTTTCTTTTTTACGCATATAAGTTTCTAAGATATATACTGCTGAAATAGTATCCACGATATTTTTCTTTTTTCTGCCATCGATTTCTAAAAAATTCATGGTTCGATGAGCAGCAACTGTTGTCAGTCTTTCGTCGATTGTTTCAATTTGTATTTTAGGAAATTTGCATTTTAATTTATGAATAAACTTTTCGGTTACTTCTACTCTTTCTGTCTTGGTGCCGTTCATATTGACTGGCATTCCGATAACAAAGGCATCAATTTCGTATGTTTGCAAAATTTCCTCTAATCGTTTCAAAACGATTTTGTCATTTCCTTGGTGGTGGATGGTTTCTAAACCTTGTGCGGTAAAGCCGAGCGGATCTGTTAAGGCAAGTCCTACTCTTGCATCTCCATAGTCTATTCCTAATGTTCTCATAATTAGTCTTCCAATCCAATGTAGTTTTTAACCATTTGTTCTAATAATTCATCTCTTTCAATTTGACGAATGAGATTTCTGGCATCCTTATGGCTCGTTATATAAGTAGGATCTCCGGAAAGAATATAGCCAACAATTTGATTGATTGGATGATACCCTTTCTCTTGTAATGCCTCGTAAACCTCTTTCAAAATTTCTCTTGTTCTCAAATTTTTGTCTTTTTCCAACTTAAAATTCATGGTTTCATCAAGAGCCATAATTCATACCTCCTCTTTCTTTTTATAAATAATTGATTGCATTTTCATTTTCGCTTGCATTGTCTAAATATTCTTCTAATTTTCTCGTTACACCTTCTAATGCTGTTCCTTTATAATAAGTAGAAATTACCACATTGATTTTTGGACTTGCTACATCTACCTCTTCGGCATCTTCTGGAGCAAGCGGGTCTTCTACTTCGATTGCCTCTATCTTTTCTTTCATTTGCTTCATAAATTCTCCAACTCCATTGGTGTCAATTCCAGAAAAGACAATTGCAAATTTCGGTCCCATGAAACGGACAAAGATATAGTCTTGGGAAAGTCCTTCTCCAACTTGTTTTGCTACTTCTGTAATAATCATATTCCCCGTTTGTCGGTTAATATCTTCATTGATTTTTTCTAAGTTCGTAATACGGAATAAACAAACCGAAGAAGTGGTATATTTATCAATAATATTTTTCCCTTCTCCATATAAATATTCCTCAGACTTTAGTCCAGAGAACAAATCATCACGAACAATGCTTTCAATTACTTTTTGATTGCCCACTGTTCTTAGAACGGAAACAATGTTGTTTCTTACCACCTCTAAAATCGTGGTATCCATTTTATCAAATTCGTGTGGTTTGCTTCCTTCAATAATCCAGTAGCCAATATAGACATTATCTACGTAAAGTGGAAAGAACATTGCACATTTTGCTCTGCCAAATTCCATCTTTTGGTATGGTAATCTTTCATTGTCTGTTTCTACTGTGATGTATTTTGGAGTGGCTGTTTGAACACTATCTTTGAATACATCTTCCGATTGCAAACTTCGTAATGCGTCCCAATGTTTTGGGTCTACATTTGATGCACGAATGACATATTCTGCTCCATCATATACAACAATGGTAGAATACTTGATTTCATATTTTTCAATTAGTGTTTCGTTAATTTTCTGTATCTTGCTATCTACTTTGGTTCCTTCTCCCAAGGTATCCATGAAATCTTGTAATACATTCAAACTTGCAATTTTTTGACTGGTATTATTAAATGTTTCGATTTTTTTATAGATACGATGGTTATAGAATAGCAATCCGATTACAATTAAAATAAGTACGATTACGATTGCGATACTAATTACGCCCAAAAGATTTCACCTCATTATCTTTGTATTTTTCTTTAGAAACCTCGTTTCATTTTGTCGAGTGTTTGGTTCATATTGGTTGAAAACCCTGCCTCATTGTTATAGTTCTTTGTATTGGCATAATTGCCATAGGTTCTCGATGTTTCCATCAATGGATATACAATGCCTGCTAGTTTTTCTAAACACATTAAGAAGTTTTTGGAATAGCCATTTAGGTTGATTTCACAGTTTACAAGACCTTCTAAGTATTTCGCATAAGTTTGCTCTTCAAAAGGAAGTGTGCAATATTTTGCAGTATCCTTATTGAATAAGTCTGACATATAGGACATGGCTGGGTCATTGTAATAAGCGAGTCCTCCAACAATGGTTTTTTCCGTCATAGTTCTTACTTTTAAGAATTTATTGATAACAATTCTTAGTTTGCTCTCATCTAGTATATTTTTATTCTTCAATTCTTTTAAGAATGCTGTAAATGGTTGAATGGTAAGAACATCTAAGGATTGTACCAAATAAATTTCTTGGGAAGAACGAAAATATTCTTCATTGGTTTGGAAATCACAATCAATTAAAATGACAGAATAGTTTTTGACTAGTGTTTCCAAAATGCGAGAATAATCGTCAATTCCTTTGTCTTCTCCTGGTAATGATGTAAATACCGATAAGTTCTTATCCACATTGATACCAACTGGTTGTCCATTTCGTAGCTCTGTAATGGAGTTGTATGCTATTTTTCGTAAATTTTCTTCATTGTTTGTGAAAATATAATACGAATTCTTATTTTGTGTAGTGTCTAAAATAGCAGTGCGAATTCCCTTGCTAGCCAATAATCGAGCCACATTGTTTACCACAAAAGAAGTTCCATTTTTTGTGGTTCCAACAAAACTTACAATCTTTTTATCTCTGGATAATAGATAACTAAAATCAACTGGTTGTCCGTAATCTTCTCTGGTTGTTAAGTTTGTTGCATTGGTTGGTGCATAGGTATATGGTGTATTGCTGACTGGTCTTTGTACTGGCGAATATCCTGTTTGGCTCATACCATTTGGCATTCCACCTGGTAATACTTCTTGTCTTGGAGCAACCGTTGCTTCTGCTTGACTTCCAAAGCCCGGTAATACCATATCGTCATCATCATCAAATCCATTGGATGGTATACTGCTGATTGGTGTTTGACGAGTTGGCATTGCATTATTCTCCACCATATCAAATAGATTTACTTCTTCTGGTTCTACTACTTTGCGAGGTCTTCCTCTTCCACGTTTTGGTGTTTCTGCAATTGGGGTCACTGGCTCTACTGGAGTTTTACGAGGTCTGCCTCTTCCACGTTTTGGTGCTTCTGCAACTGGTGCTACTGGTTCTACTGGAGTTTTACGAGGTCTACCTCTTCCTCGCTTTTCTCCTGTTACAGGAACTGGTGTTGCTGTCATAACAGGAGTTGGTGTTTGTGGTACTTCTGGCTCATCATCAAAATCTAATGCTGCTAGATTTAGTGGTTCTTCCTCTTCTTGGAAAGTTTGTTGTACTGGTGTAGGAGCAATTGGTGTTTGTGGTGCCGAATAAGTTGGTTGTTGTGGCATTTCTGGTGCTTGGTCACTTTTCTGAATTCGGTCCATACGAACCCCTGCTGGGATAACAACTGGTTTGGATAGATTCTGCTTGGTTAGTTGTTTTTCATATAACTCTAAACGACTTTGGTCATTTTCTGTTTTCTTACCATAATTGGACTCATAGTTGTTTAATCCACTCTTATTGGTTTTGGTTTTCACACTACCAAATGTCATAATTTCTTGATACTTTGGTGAACGTGCTTCTAAAACTGCTTTTACATTGAGTGGTAAGAATTTTGCAATGAGTCTTAATTGTGCATCTGTATATTGAACAGCAATGCTATCAAAACTTTCCACATATTTTTCTTCATTTTTTCCAAGTTTTTTGTAATGATTTAGAATGTTTTGAATTTCAACTTCGCTAACATCCTCTTCGCTTTCTGCTTTATATTCTACATCATCGGAGTCAATTTTATAATAAATCTTTGCTTCCTTTTTAGTACGTGGTTTTGCAATTAACCCACAAACTTTCTCAATACTTCTGTCCCCACCTAGTAGTGCGCTATAAATTCCAATGCCGAATAGTTTTACTAAAAGCGACTCGCCTTTTGCTCTTCTTTCTGAACAAATTAAGATAATTGGAATATCATCTCCTGAAAAGTTTGTTGCTTCATCACTGATACTATCTAATTTGTCAAATAGGAATTTATCAATCGTTTCATAGTTGTTATTTGCAAATGGTTCTAAGTCTTCACTAATGACAATTCGGTCATAGGATTTATCTTTTTGTAATTCTTTGATAATTGCATTAAAATAATAAACATTTTTACTCGAGATAATCTCTTTATTTTGTTGTTGATATTTCTTGATGATGGATTCTGAAATATTCTCATTACTTACTGCAAATAAAACTTTCATTCGTTACCCCCTAAAACCTCTTACTACGATAGCAAATACAAGTGGTAATACTTGACAAATAACAAATACAGTAACGATTGCTATCATAACGCCAAATCCTCGATCTCTTACGTCCAATTTACGAACACCAATAATGTATTGGTAAATTGCTGCAATCGCAATTCCTACAAAAGCAAATGGTATACTGTAAATACGAACTTTATCCAAAAGATATGCGGTCATTCCATATGCTTCTGAACCATATTTATCGTTATAATTTTCAATACTTTTTAATTCTTTTTCTTTCATTTCAATTAACTGTCCTGTTGCTTCTTCTTTTACAACATTTTGACTTTGTACAGTTTGTGTTGTTGTAGCAGTTCCAACTGTTCTTGCATTGTTTGCATAAACTGCTTTTGTGGTTATAAGTAGTACAAAAATTGTAAGGATACTAATTCCTATTTTCTTCTTCATTTTTTGGCCCCTTTCCAACTTGTCTTTTTTCAATATTTTTACACCTATAATCATACACTACAATACCAAAAATAGCAAGAAAAACCAAGGATTTTTTTGAATATTTTTCCGTTTCTTTCTAGTTCGCTTTTCCTTTTGTTTCTATGCTTTGGTTTTTCCCGCAAAAAAGAGAGAAACTTCAAAAATTTGTTTTCTCTCTTTTTCCTTTTTTCTTAAATACGATTATAGAAATATTGCATCCATTTGAACACACCATTGTGCCAATTTTTATCACTTGCATATCGTTTATTGACACCTGCTAGCGTTGGTCCATTGTAATATTTTCCACTTGCTTTTTGATTATCATAAATCGGTGTTCCTGGTGGATTAACATAGTATTTTGCAAACACTCTTCCCAACAAATCAATACTTTCCGAGTAATTGCTAAAGGTATAGGCACTGCCAGATGGATCTCGGTCATAAGCACCATAACCAAATAGGTTTTTCTTCTTTTTCGCAATAGCTGAAGTTCCCCAATTACTTTCGTGAACCGCAACAGATGCAATGAAAATACCATTTACATTGTATTGCTTTTCTGCATAGAAAAAGTATTCTGCATTGTTTTGGATGACACGGTCTTTATCTTGTGAATTATTGGACAATACCTTTTTGAATTCGGTTAGGGTAAGTCCACTCTTTTTATTTAGTTTAATTTCTCTGCTAATTCCCTTGCTTGTGCCGGATGGCGCTTCGTCTTCTTCCTGGACTGGTGTACCTGGTACAATCGTGGTCAAACATTCTTTTAAGGTCCAACCGGAATAATGGGTATAGGCTACATAGCACCAATCTCCGCTTTTCTTAATCACTTTCATTTCTGCATTTTTATATACAGTAATAATTTTCTGGGATTGCTCATTTGGTTCTAAATAAATGGAAAGCATGGTTGATGTTACATAAACCGTATCCCCTACTTTGGCTTCTGTTACTTTTCGATACGGACCAGTTCCAATCATAACGACTTTATTTAAGGCAGATTGGGTTACTTTATTTCCAATTTGCACTTCTTCAATTAATTCGTCATTTTCATATACTTTTTTCGTTACAATTTCTTGTTTTCCAACTTGTCCATTTTGTACAACTTGGATGGTTCCTTGCGGAATATCTGGATTATTTTGGTATTCCGTTAGATATTCTAAGTCTTCTACCTCTACCACAAGTTCTTCTTTATGTACAATTTGGTTACGTTGTTCTACCAATGCAACTGGGTCTGGTATTTCCAGCATATTGGCTTGGTAACCCAATCGGACTGGTTCAATCGTTTGTGGTTCAATACTTGCAGAACTTGCATAACTGGTTCGGTTGGTTACCACAGAAATCGTAATATATGATACGAAGAATAAAGCCAAGATTGACACAGCAGCATAGTAGCCACGGTCATGTTTCTTGGTTTCTGCGGTCTTCATACGTTTTCCCTTCTTTTTTTCTTCTGGTTTGCTCATTTTTCTCTCCCCTATATAAGTCTATTGTAAACTTTCTAATAGGGGTTTGTCAATTTCAATTTTTGGAAAAAAGTCGAATTCTAGAATTTAAGTAAATAAATGCTCGATTAGAATTTTCGTTCCCATTCCAATCAGCAAAATTCCTCCCATCCATTTTGCTTTTTGATTGAATTTATCTCCAATCACACTGCCAATTTTTACACCACAAAAAGACATACTGAAAGCAACTATTCCTATGATGCTGCTAGAAACCCAAATGTCTACTTGTAGGAAAGCAAAAGTAATACCAATGGCTAGGGCATCAATACTGGTGGCAATCGCAAGAGATAGTAAGGTTTTCCAGTCCAGCTGGTCGTTTTCTGCTTCACTTTCTCCTGCCTTCGCTTCTCGAATTAAATTGATACCAATTCCACCAAGTAATATAAAGGCAAGCCAGTGGTCAATTTGGATAATAAAACTTTCAAATTGCTTTCCCAGAAAATATCCTAAAATAGGCATTACCGCTTGAAAAGTGCCAAAGTATATCGCAACTTTGCCAGCCTTTCGGATTGAAAACTTAGGCATTGCAAGTCCTTTACAAATGGCAACCGAAAAAGCATCCATTCCTAGTCCAATGGCTAATAACAAAATTTCATAAATGTGCATGTTTCTTCCCTCTCTTCTCTTGGTATAAAATCGGAATATCTTGGTTACGCTATTGTTAAAATAAAGTAGGTGTTTGTCTTTATGAATTTCCGTGAAAAACAAAAACGTATTTTGCATACGAATATCCGAAAACTCAACCATTTGCTTAGTCAGAGCCAAGTTTCCGATTTGATGGAAGTAGTCGGCAATTCCAAAAAACTACTATTTCGCAATTTGCTTTCTGGTTTGACCAAAGGCATTGGGATTGGAATTGGTGTTACTATTATTACTGCCATTATCCTCATTTTGTTAGAAAGGCTGGTAACACTGAATATTCCAGTCATTGGCGAATATATTTCAGATATCGTAAAAATTGTTGAACAAGCAAGATAAAAAAGCATTTCAAATGAAATGCTTTTTCTCTTTATTGTATTTTATTCAATTACATTGTTCATAGAACGTCCAATTTGGTTCTGATTTGGATTTAGAATGCTTTCAATAAAACTGCCAATTCCGCTTCTATCCCCATTTTCTCTTTCTTGTTTTGTGCTATCGGCTCCATTGTCTTTTTTCACTAATTCTTCTAATCGGTCAATGAGTGCTTGCAAACTGTTGATGTCTTTTCCAATTAGTTCCCAATCATTATTTTCACTCGAACTTTCTAGGTTATGGTTTGCCTTAATAATCGCAGAAATTAAATCGTCTACACTGTCCTTATTTTGGATTTCGATGTTTTCAGCTTGTCTAGAAAGTAAATTGGTTAGCGCACTTGCAAACGTATCTCCAATGGCAATTTTCGTTCCAGAGGCAACTACTACTTTCTTTAAGGTTGGCAACGAGTCAGCCTCATTGATATATTGTTGGTAAATTGGTACAACATAAAGCAACGTATTTTGAATTGGAATAATACTCATATTCTTCGTAATGGATGTTCCATTTACATTCAAGTTTTCAATTTCTTTTGCAATATTCGTAGTTTGTTCTAACTGTGTATCTAGTTGCATTGGTCCTAAAATATTGCTGTCTGTTGGGAATTTATATATTTTTAATTTTGCTTCTCCGTTATCCGAATATGTTCCTACCATATACGATATGATATTTTGTCTTTCAAATTGCGAATATGGAATGACCAAACCTAGCTCTGCTTTTTCGGAGTCAATGGTTCTTACCATGGTATAGTATGGTTCAAATTCCGTTCCGGCTTTCGTAGAAGTTTTTCCAACGGATTTACTAGCGATACTCCAAATATCATCTCCACGACATAAGACTTCTGGTTGGACATTATGATAACGTGCCAATACTTCTGCTTGTACTTGGTATAACAATTTTGGATAAACAAAATGTGCTTGAATATCTGCTGGAATTTCCTCTTCTTTTGGCATAAAGATATCTGGATAAATGTTACGGTATGCTGTCGCAATCGGGTCGGAACGGTCTGTAATATAGAATTTGGTGGTTCCATCATAGGCGTCGATGAGCACTTTGACAGAATTTCGAATGTAGTTAATTTCCCTTTTCTCTCCGTTTGTTTCAATCGTAACACGTTGTGAATATGGATAATCATTAGAAACCGTGTAAGCGTCTAATACCCATACTAATTTTCCATCTTTATCAATGACTAAATATGGATTTTCGTCATAGATTAGTCCTGGCATAATTGTTTTTGCTCTTTGGATAATGTTGCGGTTTGTCAAGATTTTACTTTCTTTTGAAATATTGGTTGAAAAGGCTAATTTTAAGTTTTTCTCTTTAATAGCTAAAATGAGTCTATCCATAAAGTTCAAACTCAAACCTGCTTTTCCTTCATAACGATTGGTGGTATTTTCCGCTGTATTCGAGTCTAAAACTGGATAATCAAATTCCACCTTATCCTTGGTATTGGTTACCACCACATCATTGGTATTTTTTCCAAAATAGATACGTGGCTCTGTAATTGAAATCTTTTCGTTTTCGGTAAAGGATTTCTGTAAGTTTTCTACACTACCATTTCGTTGCATTTTGGATGCTGATGTTAGGATAACACCATAACCATGCGTATATTCATAGGTTTTATAGTTATACGTTACTTTTCCATTGTAAATCTCTCTTGGTGAAACATAGACTGCTTGCTTTTTTCCATCGATTTCATATAACCCAATTTGTGTTGCGTCATACTCATAATATCCTTTTCCCGTTTGGGCAGTATTAAGGCTTTGTAACACAATCTTTTCATTGACCAATGGAATATTCTCCATCACTTCGGTATTATCTGCAATAATCTCTTCGTCAATCGCCTGATTATTGCCAATGCTTACCTCGTCTACTTGTATGCCAAAAGCATCCCTTGTATGTTTAATATTCTGACTAATATATTCTTTTTCTTTATCTAATTCATTTTTTCCAATGAAGAATACATTACAACCAAGTGTAATAATCATGAGTAAAACAAGATAAGATGGCACTGCTGCAAGACTGATTAACACTTTTTTGGTTTGTTGTCTTTTATAGAAAAATACAGCAAGCCAAATTGATACCACAATAATAACAGCAAGCACTCGATAACCCCATAATTTTACGGTTACGTCTGTGAACCCTGCTCCAAACAACGAATAACTGCTATCTCCTGTTTCAATCGTTAGAAATCTTTGCGTTCCAATGTTTTGGGTGCTAAGTAATACAAGTGCTGCTAGAACAACAGCTACTCCTATCACATTTTTACGTAATTGTTTCATTAAATGACTATTTTTTAATGTTTCTCTGTCTACTCCATCAAAATATTTATTAAAGCAGATAATGTAATACACGGCTGTATAAATCGTTAATGCCACAATCAGTGCTAGTAGGTAAAAACAGACAAACTCTAAAAATGGTTTTTGGAAAATAAAATAGCCAATATCCATTCCAAAGACTGGGTCAGAAGACACAAACTGTGCCAAATTCATAAACAAAATTAGTTTTGGTACAATGAAACGAATACTAAGTGCACTTGCTAGAATTGCAACAATTAAACTAATCGATTTATTTGGTAACTTTGGCATTTCTCGTTTTTCTTGTTCAAAAAACTTTCGTAAGCCTGCTTTGATACGAGAATTGGTATACAGCATTATCATAAAGATAATGCCAAATAAACAAGCCATGGTTATCCCAATAAATTTTAGGTTTTGCCAAAAGGTACTGATATATTGTTCTCCAATTTCTAAGAATTCTAAGTATTGTCCTCGAAAATGGATAATTCCTGCTAATAGGGTTACTAAAATAACAATTAGCACCAATATTCTACGGTGTACTTTTTTCTTTTTTTCTTGTGTTTTTGGTTCTATCTTCTTGTTTTCTTCTTCCACAACGTTTTCCTTTCTTTTCTCCATTTTCTATATTAACGCTTTGACAAAATCTTCACTATTGAATTCTTGCATATCGTCAATTTGTTCTCCTACGCCAATGAATTTTACTGGAATATCGTTTTCGTCTACAATTCCTAGCACAACTCCACCTTTTGCGGTTCCATCTAACTTGGTTAAAATAATGCCATTGATGTCAACAGTTTCTTTGAAGGCTTTTACTTGCATAATCGCATTTTGACCAGTTGTTGCGTCTAATACCATTAGTACTTCCTTATGGCAGTCTGGTAATTCACGGTCAATTACTTTTTTAATCTTAATTAACTCGTCCATCAAATATTTTTTGTTATGTAGTCTTCCTGCTGTATCGCAAATGAGGACATCGGCTTCGTCTTTTTTGGCTTCTTGGATGGCGTCAAATACAACAGAGGCTGGGTCTGTTCCTTCTTCTCGTTTAATTAGTTTGCAACCTGCACGGTTTGCCCAAATTTCTACTTGCTCGACTGCTGCTGCACGGAAGGTATCTGCTGCTGCAATTACAACCTTTTTCCCATTTTGTTTCAAGCGATTTGCAATTTTTCCAATCGAAGTTGTTTTCCCAACACCATTTACACCCACCACTAAAATAACAGTTGGTGCCGTGGTTAAGTCTAAGGAATGGTCGATACGGTCCAATATCTTTTTCATTTCCTCGCGCAAGGCTTCTCTTACCTTTTCTTCCTCTGATATATTTTCCTTTTTGATACGGTTTCGTAAGTTTGCAACAATCTTAACCGAAGTGTCTACTCCAATATCACTCATAATTAGAACTTCTTCTAATTCTTCTAGTAATTCTTCGTCTACTTTACGAAACGGTGTAAATACCTGATTTATCTTTTCATCAAATGATGTTTTGGTTTTGCTTAATCCATTTTTTAATTTATCAAAGAATCCCATTTCTTACCTCACATTCTCTTTTTGGGTTTATTTAACATATCTAGTATAGCATAAATTTTGGAAAAAAGGTAGCCAATCCGATAAATTTCTTTGGATAAGCATAGATTATTTTTTCTGACAGTGATATAATGACAAAAAAGAACAAAGGAGCCATTGGAATGAGCCAAAAAAAGAATGAAAAACATACATTAGAAGAAATCGAAAGTATGAAAGAGAAATTAACCAAATTGTTTCATGAAATGCTAACCTATAAGAAAAAAGAATATGGCGAAAACTTGTCGTTTGAAGAGTTAATGCGATTAACTGCTATCCATTATAATTATCGTAGTTACCTCTTTGAAGATGCCTATCACGCAGTTAAATTTGGAGAGGCTTTTGTGCTACCTTCTGAAGCAGATAATCCGTTCCGCAATCCAGACGAAGATTTATCCCTATCGCCAGAACAAATTTTAGAAACACTTGCCGTTTTATATGACGACTTAACAGAAAAAGGAAATGACTATAAAAAGCATGCGAAAGACGATGTAGACATTGATTTATCTGGTGGAAAAACACTCGAGGAATTGGCAAAAGAATATAAAGAACATTTTGTTCCGCTTTTTCAAGAAATGCTAGATTTGGAAAAAGTTCCTTATGACGCCAAGAAAAACAACTCTTTTTCAACACTTTATCTAAAAGTAATTGACGCTTACCCTTGGTATCATGATTTGCTATTTCATTTGAACTATCAAATTTCTTCTAGCCTAGATAGTAGTTATGTGGACATGATTAACGCCTGTGCTTTAGGCTTGAAACGTTTGCAAGGCTACCAAAAAGAACGTGAAACTTTTTATCAAGAACACGCAGATGTAATTGAAGCACATAAAAAATGGCTTAAGAAAAAAGCACAAGTAGAGAAGTTTAATCAACAAGTAGAAAAAGAACGTGAACCCTATGCCCAAAAACTCCATGGGCTTTACAAAGATTACCGTAAAGCTAAACGAGTACGTAACAAAAAAGATATGCGTAAGTATATGCAACAAATTGAGGAAATTGAAAAGATGTTATGTGATAATTATCCATTTCAAACCATTGATTCGGACCCATATAATGAGATTAAATATCAAAATTGCTTTGACGATTTTGTAGATTTAGAAGAAGGAGAACCTACTCCATAAGACAGTATTTTTGCATCATAAACTGATCGTAGCTTGCGACCAGTTCTTTTTTACCCTCGAAATAATATCTTTCAAGGTTGCAATTTGCGACCTTAGCAAAAAATAAAACCACAAAATACTTGTGGTTTCTGGAGCTACTGGGCAGAATTGAACTGCCGACCTACAGGTTACGAATCTGTTGCTCTACCAACTGAGCTACAGTAGCAAGTCGCTTTTTATTATATACTCATTCTATATTTTTTTCAAGACATTTTTGAAGAAAAAAGAAAAAGGCTATCGATTGATAGCCTCTCTTTTCTTACATAAATCTTTTTCCTCTTGGCTTTTTATCTCCATCAAAGTCGAGATCGTCTTCTTTTGGATTTAAGTCGTCTTGATTTGCAAGGCGTCTTCTCATTTCTTCGTAGTCGTTATCTTCTTTATTTTTTACGCCACTTAATCCATCAAATACACCGAAATCTCCCTCTTCTGGAGTTTCTTTTTTGTTTCCTTTGGTTGTGAAATATCTTGCTACAAATAGAGCAATAATGCCTGCTGTAACAATGATAATCGTTGCGACAACAATTAGTGTTTTTTGGTCAATATCTCCAAATATATTGGTTGTTGCTGCAGCAGTAACATTTTTCTTTATCTTAATTTGATATTCTGTTTGAACTGAACCATCTGCATCTTTTTCTCCTGTATACACAATAATTTTGATAACAGAACCATCTTTTAGATTTTCATTTCCGATTACTTCAAATTTTGCATCATTTCCAACAGTCATTAAATCCATATCTATTTTTGATAAATCCTCTGTTAATTCAAGTTCATAGGAGTGTACATCGGATTGGAAAATTGGATTTAATTTTCCGCTTTTTACACTTAGTAGTGAAAGTTGTGGTGCTTTTACTGCCTCTCCTCGTAATACAATAATTGTGTAGGTACGAACTGTTTCGTCTTCTGCTGTTACTTTGATGGTTACGGTGTTTTCTCCAAGTTTAAGTTCTTTATTTCCTGCTACTTCTATTTTTGCTTTTTCATCTTCTGCAAGTGCCTCTATTGTAACCTCTGTAATTCCTTGTTCCACTTGCATATTGTATTTTGTTGTTTCTGCATCAAATGCTGGTGTTAATTCTCCTGGTGCTACCGTTAAAGATTTTAATGCTTTGTTGTTTGATTTTTCAGTTGGTGTTTCCTCTGCTGGTTTTTCTTCCGGCTTTTTCGTTGATAAATAACTTGCGTTGATATACGCTTCTTTTCCGTTATATGTTACGCGGCTCCAACCATTAGAACCTTTTCCTGTTCTTGTTAGACTTGTTCCAACTTCTAGTGTTCCAAGTGATTTACTGCTAGTTGAATAACTTTGTCTTACATTTACTTTTTTGGTTACATATACAGTTTCATTTACTTTTGTAAAGGTTGGTTCTTTTTCATTATTGTTTGAACTTCCACCATTGTTATTCGTTGTTGGTGGCTTTGGTTGTTCTTTTGCCTTTACCGTTACAGTTGAAGTAGCAGAAGAACCGCTTACTGGTGCTCCATTTTCATCAGCCATATCTTTTGATGAAAACGTTACTTTATACGTAGTTGTACTGGTAACAGTTGGAACCTTGAAGGTATAAGTTGCAATACCTGCTGTCTTATTTTCGGCTTGTGCAAATGCTACAGTAGAACCTTTTGCGGTTCCTCCTGTAACTTTTACAAACTCTAGTCCTCCTGTTGAACCAACAGAAATGGAGCCTGATGCTACTGCTTCTTGGCTATTGATCGTAATTGTTACCGTATCTTTTTCGCCAGATGTAACAGTTGGGTCGCTTGCTGTTATTCTTGCTTGGGACTTTGTGCAAAGTCCCAAAAGAATAAACATACTAACTAAAAATATATATTTTACTTTCTTTGACATATTTTTTCTCCTTTTGTATTTTTCTTCTTTTTATATACCTATGTTCACAAGTTCAAGATATGCTCTTAGTATGATGGTTGCATCTGCTGGTATCATATTTCCATCACGATTAACATCTGCTGCTATTCTTTCTGCTGTTGATAGATTGTTTAGTTCTAAGTAGCCTCTTAATAGCACTGTTGCGTCCGCTGGGGTTACTCCTCCGTCGCCATTTACGTCACCTAATTTTGCGATGGTATAGGTTTTTCCGCCAAATGTTACGGTATATCCTGTTGCAATTTCGCCTGTAACCACTTCACCATTTACATTTTTTACAACTGCGTCAGAATGACTTCTTCTGATTACACTAACATTAACTCGTGGTTCTACTGTTAGACAATCTCCCTCGATTGCTATTTTCTCGCCAGTATAGGTTTCAGTAACCTCTAAATAGTTACTTGCTACATATCCCATTGTTCCGTCAGATAAGCGAATTCGGTGCCAGTTGTATCCATTTAGATTATCATATTTTCCTTTTTCTATGCGAGTTGCAACGGTTCCTTTTGCTAAACTCTTTACCGATGTGGTTCCGTCTGTTCCTGGTCCGTTTCTCAAACGAACAGAACTTCCAGTTAATTGTACTTGTTCATTACAATTTGAGATAATGCCAATTTCTTTTACATAGTTACCTGCGATATAGCCTTTTCTTCCATCTGCTAAAACAACTTTATCCCAAGTGTATCCACTGACTTCTTTATTTCCTTTTTGAATACGTAGAATTTTATCTCCTGTATTTAATCTTGCTATTACTTCTGCTTCTGTGCTTCGTTCTGCTCGAACTTGCACTCCACTTCCTGTTACTTCTACATCTTGTGTTACAATATCATCAACTTGTGCGGTTCCATCTGATTGTGGATAACGCGCTGGCTCTGCTGGCATATTACGATAAACTGGTATAATGAAATTTAGTTTCATTCCACTGTTGTTATCAAAACCGCCAAGTTCTAAGTAAGATTTCTTAATGGACGAACATTCAGACTCCGGTGCTTGGATATTTTGTTGGTATTGATGGTAATATAGTCCACCTTGTTCTACCACATCAAATTTTTGCAAGTATAGGCTAGATTGTCCTACTGCAATCCATTTCTTGGCTAAGAATTGAGCCCCACCAACAATGGATTTTTGCGGTGTATCCCACCCCTCATCTTTTGCATGTTGCAAACCATTTCGGATAACATTTTCTTCACCGTTACCAGAAGCATTAACATTTAAGTAGTTATAATATCCTTCAAACCCTGGATAGGTTCCAGCTATCATAACACCTGGTTCTTGTCTGTTTCCTTGTTCTTGAACAATACGAGAAGCCAAATGATAGGGACTAATTTGTGCTTCTCTTGCAGCATCCATGATCATTTGTGCGTCTAAGTATGGTGCTCTTGCAATAATTCTTTGTACTCCTTCAATGGTTTGCCCTGCTTCGTTATAACTCAAGTCTTCAAACATAAATACTTTATCTTCATTTAAGAAATTTCGTGGGTCCATATAGTAAGCAACTGCTATATCAGAAGCACAGTACCATTTTCCTGTATCGTATGGATCTTGGCAAAATGGGCATAACCATTCTCCTGTCTTATCTTTATACACAAGGCTTCTACCGTGTGTTGCTGTTGTTTCATTTTCAATGACAGTATTCCAGTCTAAATCGGTATAGAAAATGGTGAAATTCCAGTTTGGATGTGCTTGTCGCAAAGCCTCAATTCTTTCTCGAAATCCAGGATATGCGTCTAAATTACTCTCCGTAAAAGGCTTTTTGGATTGTGCAAAAACTTTGGATGTAGGAAGTCCTAAATTAAGCAATAAAATCGCCAAAAGCAATCCTAGAATGAGCCATTTTCTCCCCATTCCTTTTATTTTCAGCAAGTTTAACTGTTGTTTAGACAAGTTAATCTCCTCCTCTTTCGCATAATTCTTCTAATAAAGTATAACATTGTTATTTTTTGTCGTCAATCGAATATCGGCAAAAAAAGCAATCTTTTTTCTTACAATTTTCTTAAGATTTTTTGACAAAATATTACTTGCGTTTTTCCTTTACATTCCCTCTTTTTCATGGTATAATAGTCGATGGCGCACATTCAATTTTGGACCAAAGAAGGAGGATTTTGGTTTATGGCAGTAGCAACAATGTACTATCCCCAAATGCTTGAAGTGGCGTCCAGCGGCAAGTTCGTCTGGAAGAAAGCTTCGCCCTTCACGGCATATGAGCGCTCCAATCTGCAAAGTGCGGGCTTCTCTCTGACGCGGAACACCGCTCATTGGAAGAAGGCGTTTCGGTCTGTTCCCAAGGACTGCCAGTCTTTTGTGAACGGCAAGACCAACGACATTCCCGCCCGTTACAACGCAGCTCAGAAGCTGTGGCTGACCGCTCAGCGTTCCATCCAGTTCGATGCGTCCATCGCAACTTCGGTTGAGGACATCCTCACAAAGGTGTCCAGATAAATGGTTCAAAAAACCCGCAGACCAATGGTCTGCGGGTTTCTATTATTTTTCTCGATGAAAAATGTTTACGAGTTTTCCTGTAAAATAAATAATTGGAGTGGAGTTTTCTTTCGCAATGTTTTTTCCAATCGCTTTTCCCCCTACCGTTAAAGATGCAACCAATGCACTAATTAAGAATTGTGCGTCAAATCCCAAGGATAACTTTTCTGTTATTTTGGCTGCAATCATGGCACTAATAGCTCCACTTAATACACCACAAATATCGCCAATTACATCGGAGCAAAAGTTGGCTACTCTTGGTGCGTGGTGAATCAATTTTAAGGAAGTCTTTGCTCCTTTTGCTTTCTTGGTTGCTTTTGCGTGAAATTCTTCTTCGTTCGCTACTTGAACAGCAACTCCTACAATATCTGTAATAATTCCAATAAAGATGACGAAAACTAAAATAAAAACCGCTGGAATTAAAGATAAATCCTTAATTGCTGTAGAGGATATGTATGAAAATGTAATGGACAAAATAAAAGTCATGATAATGACTTCCATACACCATTTTAGATTTTCTCTTTTTTCCTCTTTTTCTCGCTTTTCCTTTCCTTTTTTCAGGTTATCTGTTGTTTCTTCTGCTTTCATATCTCTTTCCTATTCTTTTTGCTAAAATATATGGATTAAGTGGTAAAAGTCTAAGTAAATTTTACGGTTTAGGTCTAGTCGAATTTCTCTGTTTTGTACTAAACATTACTGTTTAGCTGTTTCCATTTAACAAAACATTCTCACAGAAATTTGAGAATACCAGATTGCCACTCAAATCCGTACCTTAATCCCTAGACTTTCCTATTCATGTCTGAATAAACATTCTAGAAGTTTTCCTTAAAATATTGGTTCTACTATTAGTCTTTTTTGCAATCGTAATTTCATAGCAAGAAGGAACATCGCATTTGGCCAAATACGATACCTCTTTGATGCTAATCCCAATACTCTCACTCAAGACAGGCTACTCTATATTTCCATACATCCCGTATGAAAATGATAGGTTACACTTCAAACTGCATAAAATCTATACTGAATAAAGTCTCCGCGATTGTCGGGTCTTTCTATGTATGCCGTTACATATATCCCGGCAATCTTTACTCCCTGAAAACACGCATAACTGGGCGTTTTGCGCACAAACAAGAAACTTCAACGATGTGCCCTTTAGTGGATTTTTAGCCCCACCCTCATAGTAGGCAATATCACTAGAATAATGCACCACTTTTTCTATTTTAACATATTTTTCCTAAGAAATCAAATAATCATTAGAAGTCATATTTGTTAAAAATCGGTCAAATTGACCGATTTTTTATATTCTTTTCTTTTTTACTCACGCAACTTTTCCCTTAATCGTTCGTATATTTCTTTATGCAATCTACTAAGGTGTCGATTTCCTCTTTGGTATTATATTTGCCGATGGTTACTCGTAAGGCTGTTTCAATTCGCTTTTTTTCTAAATTCATGGCTAATAACACATGGGATGGTCGTACGAACCCGCTACTGCAAGCACTTCCACTTGAAACACAGATACTATCTCGGTTCAGTGCTTTTACCATTTCTGCTCCAGTTTGACGTCCAAAGGAAAAGTTTGCATTTCCTGGTAGTCGTTTGTGTCGGTCGCCATTTAGTCTTGCCATCGGGGTTTCTTTTTCAATGCGGGAAATATAGTAATCTCGCAAAGATTGGATTTTGGTATTTTTCTCCTCAAAATTGGCATAGGCTTTCTCAATCGCAACACCAGTTCCAACAATTCCTGCTACATTTTCCGTTCCAGCTCGTTTTCCACTTTCTTGCCCTCCACCATCAATCAAAGGCTCAAAGGCAATTCCTCTTCGTGCATATAGCACTCCTGTCCCCTTTGGTCCATAGAATTTATGGGCGGACATAGAAAGCAAGTCAATTCCAAGTTCATTTACATCAATTCGGATATTTCCGATTGCTTGCACTGCGTCTGTATGAAAAGCAACTCCATATTTTTGTGCAATTTTCCCAATTTCATAAATCGGCTGTATGGTTCCGCACTTCATTGTTGGCAAACATAATAGAAATGAGAATGGTGTCTGCTCGGATACTTCTTTTCAATTCTGCTAAATCTACCAGTCCATTTTCGTCTACTGGCAAATACGTTATCGTAAATCCTTCTTTTTCTAACGATTTACAAGTTTCTAAAACGGCTTTATGCTCGATTTGCGTTGTAATAATATGTCTTCCTCGGTTGCGGTTTGCTCTAGCAACACCTTTGATCGCCGTGTTGTCCGCTTCTGAACCGCCACTGGTAAAATAGATTTCTTCTAAATCTGCTCCAATTGCTTTCGCAACTTTACGTCTTGCCTCATCAATCGCTTCACTCGCTTGCTTGCCAATCCCATAAATCGCAGAAGGATTACCATATTCTTGTCTGAGATAGGGTAACATTGCTTCTAATACTTCGTTGTCCAAATGAGTTGTGGCTGCATTATCTAAATAGATCATTGCAAAATGCTCCTTTCTTTTGCTTTGGTAAGATATATAATATATAGTTATGCAAAATTTGCTCAAAGTGCCTCTTTTCTTTGTATAGTATTCACGCGTTCTTTTGAAATATAACAAAAAAGAGAAGTAAGTTACTCCTCTTTTTTCGTTTTTGTAATTTCTTGTATTTTCTCATAAATTTCATTCCAGTTATTCACGCGTATGACATTTTTGCCACTACATTGCTTGTTGTAAATTTCGTCAAATAGGATGACTGGTATAAACTCTGCCATTTGCATAATGTATCTTGGTTCGTCTTCTAGTAGAACATCAAATTGGTATTCAATACAAGAAGATTTTTTCTCTACTTTTCCAACTAATAATTTATCGTAAACAATTCCTTTTTCTCGTAAAAATTTTTCGGTTGTTTCATACGGAGTCTGAAAAGTTGGTTCTGCTCTGGAAGAAATGATATAAATTTGATGTCCTTCTTCTTTTAGTCTCGCAATCACGTCCTTTGCATGTTCTTTTACTTCGGCTTGTAATACAATTTGCTCAAGATATTGATTACAGAATTTCGTGTTCTCCTCTTCGGTCCAATCATATAGGTTGTAGCTTGCTACGCCATCTTCGTGCATGACTAGATTTCGTTTGACAACCTTTTCATTGTATTCCTGACAATACTTTTTCAAAATCGGTAATGTGTCTGTAATCGTGTTATCGATATCAATTCCAATTCGCATTTTAGTATCCTTTCTTTAGATATGTTTTTTGATTTCTTGAAAAATTTCTTCGTGAATATCTTCTCTGGTGCGAATTTCTCCGTCTTTCACACATTCAATAGCATACCAGTTATATTTTTTGGCTACATAACAGGCCGCTTCATAAGAGTCTCTTAAATGTTGCACATCTCTTTCGTGAATATCTTTTTCGCCACTATGTGTAAATTTGTTATCGCGGTCTTTGATGAGTTCAATGGCTGTATCGACTGGCATTTTGAGCAAAAATACTTCGTCTGGTTTTGGTAAGCCATAAAGTCCAAATTCAAAATCTGAAAGCCAGTTTAGGAATTTTTCCTTGTCCTCGTCTTTTTCAATTTTACCAGTTTGATGTACCATATTAGCAGTGGTATAGCGGTCCGCTAGAATAATACCACCATTTTCATAATATTCTTTGTAGTCTTTCGTATAGGTTGCATAACGGTCGCCCGCATAGAAAGTAGATGCAATATATGGGCTAATATCTTTTGCATGGTCGCCAAATTCTCCACTTAAATACATTTTTACAAGGGAAGATGACCTGCTATCATAATTCGGGAAACTAACCGTTCGATAGTCAATTCCTTCTTGGTCAAACCTTTCTTTTAATTTTTCAAACTGTGTTTGTTTTCCACTGCCATCGGTTCCATCGATTACAAATAATTTACCCATTTTTATTTCCTCTTTTCCTCTATATTCTTGTAAATAACGGTTCTATTTTCGTTAGTTCGATTGCTTCTAAATCAGTTACAGTTACATATTCCCACTTGTTTTCTGGAAGATGTAAATATTCTCTTAGTTTTTTACTAGATGCTGGCATAAATGGCTCGAAGAGATTAGCAAGGTTTGCAATTATATTCGTACAGGTATAAATGGTGTTTGCAAAGCCTTCTTCATCTTCTTTTTTCTGTTTCCATGGTTCTTCGGTATCATAGAATTTATTGGCTGCTTCTACTAAATCCATCACAAGATCTGTTGCTTCTTTGAATTCTATTTTTTCAATGGCTTGTCCTACTTTTTCATAGGCTTCTTTCGTTTTTTGTTCCATTTCTGCATTCATTTTGCCTTGTGGTAATGTTTCCAATCCTTTGAATTTCAAAGTACGATTTACTAAGTTTCCAAATTTGTTTAGAATTTCATTGTTATGTGTTGTGATATAGTTATCGATGGTAAAGTTGGAGTCTTTTTTCTCTGGTCCATTATTGATTAAATGGAAACGAAGCGAGTCCGCGTTGTATTCTTTTGCAAGTTCTAAGGCTGGTGTACCATTTCCCTTACTCTTTGAGATCTTTTCGTCATTAACATTTAAGTATTCAGACGAAACAATGGTATCTACCAAGCGATAATTGTCTTTCATGGCAAGCAATAGTCCATTTAAGATAATGCTATGGAATACAATATTATCTTTTCCATGCACCATATATACTTTGTTATGTTCGCTCTTTTTCCAAAAGTCTTCCCAATTTAAGCCATTTCCTTCACACCATTTTTTCGTTGCTGTGATATATCCTAAAACGGCTTCAATCCATACATACATTTTTTTATCTTCATAATTTGGTAATGGAATATCTACACCCCAGTCCAAATCTCTGGTAACAGCACGGTCAAGCAAGCCTTCTTTTAGGTATTTGGCTGTTTCATTTTTAGCGTTGATACGCCAGTCGTGGTTTACCTCTTTGGTATGTTCTTCAATTTCTTTTTGGAACTTGGATAATGCGAAATATAGATTTTTGTTATCTTTCTCCACGGTTTTTGTGCCACAAATTAGACAAGTCCCACCTTTTAGGTCTTCTACATTTGGCACACGTCCACAACCATCACATTGGTCTGCTTTTGTTTCGGTTCCACAAGCAGGACAAATAATTTGGACATCACGGTCTGAAAGGAATTTGCCACATTTTTCGCAATAGGCTTGTGGTTCTAATTTTTCATAAATATATTCATTTTCATAAATTTGCTGAAAAATTTTCATACACTCTTGTTTATGGAAATCCGTATCGGTGTTCGTATATAAGTCATAGGAAAACTCCATTGCTTCTAGCATTTCTCTTGCTTTTCCATCATAGTACTCTGCAATTTCCTTTGGTGATTTTCCTTCTTTTTTTGCTCTTTGCGTAATTGGTGTACCATGGCAGTCTGAACCAGATACAAAGGCTACCTGATAACCTTTGGAACGGAAATATCTGGCTAAGATATCTCCTGAGATAAGCCCAGCAACATGTCCTAGGTGAAGAAGGCTATTGGCATAAGGCCATGCTCCTCCAATTACAATATATTTTTCTTCCTTCATCTTGTATCACTCCTTCTTGTAAATATGCGAAAAAGGGAAATCAATCTTAATTTCCCTTTTTTGTCTTTTGTTACACTTTTTTCCAAAACCATTCAAGGCTATTATCAATACTCTTTTTCTTGTTCAGCTTTGACTCAATATCATCAATCCATAAGTAAGTAATAAATGTTAAGAAAATGAAGATTAAATCGTAGGTAATCGTTCTTGAGATTTCTTGACGAACATCTTCCATTGTCTGTAAGGTTATAAACTCTACTGTATGGCAGACAACCATAATTAGGAAAACTCCTAACATAAGTCCCATTACAAGGCTTTTTTTGGTTTCCTTTGCAAGGAATAATACTAAAATAAATAGTATCAATGCCACTAATACAGCATACGGATTGGTAAAGTTTATCATTGGTAATGTCATAACTCTTTTTCCCCCTATATCACATATTTATTAAAAAAATTTTTCAATTTTTTAACCTATTTTAATTTTTGTTCAATAAAGTCTGCGAGTTCTTTTGCTTTTGTCGTTATATATGTTTGGTCTTCGCCTTCAATCATAACGCGAACTAATGGCTCAGTTCCTGAAGGACGAATCAAAACTCTTCCGTTGCCGGAAAATTCTTTTTCTAATGCTTCTATTTTTGCTTTTACTTCTGAGTCTTTATCATAATCATTTTTCTTATCGGAAGCAACTTTTGCATTGATTAGAACTTGTGGGTAAATTTTAATAATGCTGGCAAGTTCGGATGCTTTCTTCTTTTGCTCAAACATTGCCTTCATTAGCATAATCGATGTCAAAATTCCATCTCCTGTTGGGTTATAGTCTAAGAAGATAATATGTCCAGATTGCTCTCCTCCTAAGTTATAGCCATTCTTTAACATTTCTTCTAGTACATAGCGATCCCCTACTTTGGTTTGAACCAACTGCATATCATTTGCTTCTACATATTTCTTCATACCTAAATTGCTCATAACAGTTGCAACAACAGTATCTTTTTTCAAAGTTCCTTTTTGCTTCATGGATTGAGCAATGATTGCCATAATAATATCTCCATCTAAAATGTTCCCATTTTCGTCAACGGCCAAGCAGCGATCACCATCTCCATCATAAGCAATTCCTAAATCACAATGATTTGCTTTTACAAACTCTTGTAGTCCTTCCATATGGGTTGAACCACAATTATCGTTAATATTGACACCATCCGGCATATTATTCAAACGGTAATAATGAATACCAAGCATTTTGAATACGCGTTCTGCCATTTGGTAAGTTGCACCATTGGCAACATCAATCGCAACAGTAAAGTCTTTTTTGTCAAACTCTTCAAATTCTTCTTCAAAGTTTCTACGGAAGAAATATAGATATTCGTCTGCTAAATCCAAACAAATTTCAGATGTACCAATTTTTTCGTTACATGCTGTAAATTCGTCTAATTTGCCAGAGTCCATAATTTCTTCAATTTCTTCTTCAATCGAGTCTGGAATTTTCATTCCTAGATTACTAAAATATTTTACCCCATTAAATTCAAAAGTATTATGGGATGCTGAAATAACAACACTTGCATCTGCTTTTAATTTTTTTGTTAGATAGGCAACTCCTGGGGTTGGTAATACGCCTAAAATCTTGACATTGGCACCATAACTCAAGAAACCTGCTGTCATAGCACTTTCAATGAGTGTTCCTGAAATTCTGGTATCTCTACCAATTAGAATAGTTGGGGTATGGTCTGTGTGTTTGGATAACACATATGCACCTGCTTTGGCTACTTTGTATACCAAATTTGGTGTTAATTCTGTATTCGCGATTCTACGAATACCATCTGTTCCAAAGTATTTTCTCATTCAATTCCTCCTGTTTGTGTAAAATTGGTTTATCCTTTCCTTCTCAACTGTTTTTGACAGTTTTTTCTCTTCCTTACAATTAAAAATTCTCCGTATAAATAATATAAAAACTATTACAATTTGTCAATGATTGTTACAAAATTGTAATAGTTTATCTTTCATTTTTTCACTTGGTTTTCTATGCGGTTTCACTTGTCCTCTTTGGCGTGGCTTCCACTCTCTTTTTTGGTGTTTTCTTAACCGCTTCTCGGTTATTGTTAATAATTACCTTTGGTGCTTCTCCTGTTTCAACGGTTTCTTTGGTAATGATACACTTCTCAATCTTTGGATTAGACGGCAATTCAAACATAATATCTCGCATAATTTCTTCAATAATAGCACGTAAGCCTCTTGCTCCAGTTTTTCGTTCAATCGCTTTATCTACGATTGCTTCTAATGCTTCTGGGCTAAATTCCAATTCCACATTATCTAAGGCAAGTAATTTCTTATATTGTTTTGCTAATGCGTTCTTTGGTTTGGTTACAATGCTAACCAATGCTTCTTTGTCTAGTTCTTCTAGTGTTGTAATGATTGGCAATCTTCCTACAAATTCTGGAATAAGTCCAAATTTCAATAAATCTTGTGGCAATAGCTGTGAATAGATTTCATATTTACTGATTTCTTTTTCACTTTGTACATTGGCTCCAAATCCAATGGCTTTTTTTCCAGTACGGTCTTTGATAATTTTGTCTAAGCCTTCAAAGGCACCTCCACAGATAAATAGGATGTTTTCTGTGTTAATTTGTAGAAATTCTTGGTGTGGATGTTTTCTTCCGCCTTGTGGTGGAACCGATGCAACCGTTCCTTCTATAATCTTTAGAAGAGCTTGTTGTACGCCCTCGCCACTAACATCTCTAGTAATGGATGGGTTTTCTGATTTACGAGAGATTTTATCAATTTCATCAATATAAATAATGCCTCGTTCTGCTTTTTTGACATCATAATCTGCAGATTGGATTAGTTTTAGCAAAATATTTTCAACATCTTCTCCAACATAACCTGCTTCCGTTAAAGTAGTTGCATCTGCAATCGCAAATGGTACTTTCAAGATTTTGGCTAATGTTTGTGCCAAAAGAGTTTTACCACAGCCTGTTGGACCGAGTAATAATACATTGCTTTTTTGGATATCTACTTCGTCTTGGTTTCCAATATTGGCTGCATTATTAATTCTTTTGTAGTGGTTATATACCGCAACGGCTAAGGTTTTCTTTGCTTCATTTTGTCCAATTACATAGGAGTCTAATACTTCTTTGATTTCTGCTGGGTTAAGTAGTCTGTCGTCATCATCTTGGTAAGATAGTTCTGTATCTTCATACATATCGTCTTCCAAAATATTGGAGCATACCTTAATACACTCGTCGCAAATATATACACCAGGTCCTGCGATAATCCTTTCTACTGCATCTTGGGATTTCCCACAAAATGAGCACTTTACATTCTTTTCCTTTCCTGTTTTTGGCATGAAATTTCTCCTTTTCTTTTCCTTTATCTTTCCATAATTCCGTCAATTAAGCCATATTTTAGGGCTTCTTGTGCTGTCATATAATTATCTCTTTCGGTATCTCTCTCGATTACATCAAGTGGTTGACCAGTTCGATCACTTAATAATTTATTTAATTTCTCTCTGGTTTTTACCATATGGTCTGCATGGATTTTAATTTCTGTTGTTTGACCAGAAAGTCCGCCTCCTGCAATGAGTGGTTGGTGGATTAGAATTTCTGCATTTGGTGTTGCATATCTTTTTCCTTTTTCGCCAGAAGCAAGTAAAACTGCTCCCATACTAGCAGCCATTCCAACACAAATGGTACAAACTGGGCATTTGATATAGTTCATGGTATCTACAATCCCCATTCCATCAGTAATGGACCCACCAGGGCTGTTAATGTATAAATGAATTTCCTTGTCTGGGTCTTCTGACTCCAAGAATAATAATTGTGCAATCACAAGACTTGCAGACGCAGAGTTTACATCTTCTCCTAAAAATATAATTCTATCTTTTAATAATCTAGAGAAAATATCATATGACCTTTCTCCTTTTGCAGTTTGCTCAATAACATATGGTACTAAACTATTTCTTTCCATTTTCTTTCCTCCTTAAGATGAACTGAATTTCTTTTTCTTATTCATAACATTTACTTTATACCATAGTATTTTTTTTATTTCAATAAAATTTCTACAAAAAGTGGAATATTTTATCGACAGTTTTCCCCTTTTTTCTCTTTATGGAAAAAGATTAGAGGAGTTCTTTTGTTCGTCCCTCTAATCTTCTTTCGCTATTTCCAAAATTCAAATGTATTTTCAATCAATACCGTAATTGGTTGTTCTCCCCAATCTCTACAATTTGTGAAAAGCCCGATTGGTAACATGAAAAGGATGGTTACGATACAAACGATGGTATACACCTTACGCATCCATTTTTGTCCTTCTTTTTGTTCCATCGCTTTTAGCATTAGTAGCACTGCTCCAATGGCTAAAATCAATTTGAAATCCACACTATACGGTTCTGTAATTCCCGCACAGCAAGTATTGAGAATAATCAGTACAGCAGTTAGGAGTAAACAGAGCCAAATAAAATGTTTCAACTCTTTTTCTTTTGGATTTTTTAGAATTTCCTTGGCAAAGAAATAGATCCAAAGAATTGGAAGATAAAGTAACCCTACCAAAGGTTGTTCATAACATCGTTCATTCATTGGCATAAGCCCATGGTTCATACTAAGTGAGAAAAATGGAAACTTCAATAAGTCGACCTGTGGTATTTTTCCCAAGTACAAGATAAAGCCTTCTAAAATCTTTCCAAAGGTAATAATCATCGTTGCTGTTACATCATCACCAGTCAGTTGATATTTCGCTCCAAATTCAAAGATATTATCAAAACGTAAATAGTTTAGCACCATTTGGAAAATTCCTAAAAATACAAGCGGTACCATTGCTATCACAATACTTTTTATTTTCTCTTTCTTTTCAAACTCTCGCACGCTATTCCAAAAGAAAAAGGCAATGAGTAGGTAATAACAAATGAAGGACGGTTTGGATAAGACTATCAGTCCTGTAAAAAGTCCTAACAGCACTAGTTTCAAAGGTCTTATTTTGGTATTCTTCTGAATAGAAATTGCTAGATTGCATGCAAGCAACATAAAAGCAATTCCAGATGTTATTGCAATATCATATTTTAGCCCACGTATTAGTATCAAAAAGTTTGACGCTAGCAAAATGGCTAAAAATCCTAACCAGAAATGAAGACGTGATACCTTTGTTAAAAAACGGTGGATTAGTTTGCGATAAAGTGCATATAATGCAAAGATAGCAATCGTCATAAAGAGCAGGTTCCATAGATATAACGGTAAGTATTTTCCTGTTAGTAAGCGAAATGGCAAAATACATGTTAGGATTGGAGCTACGCCAAAGTAGTTATAATAGCTTCCATTATAATAGGCGGTATCATACAAATAGTTTATGTTCTTCTCATTACGAAGTGTTACATCATAAGGATTGGATAGACTTTTTAATTCTTCTGATGGCTCTACTAATAAGGCAACTTGTCCTTTGACAAAAGCCTCTGTTTGCATTGAAATACAATCATCACTTCCGCTCTATCCCCATTACTTCCATTTCTTTTGGTGATAAAAGAATTTTATGGGGAGCAATTTGTGCAATTGTATAGGCACTCATAGCAATACACAGAATTGCTAAAACTGCTATATCCCATCGTTTCTGTTTCTTCGAGTTTTCGTCATATTCATTTTGTCCAAGACTTTCTCCTTTTATTTTTAAGAAAACAATTGCTCCTAAGAATAGTAAAATTGCTCGAATGATATTGAAATGAAAAATTGGTTGGTTAATTTGGATTTTTTCAAGTTCAATCCCTTCTCCTTCTATTCTAATCTCAATAGATTTGCAATTAGAATGTGTATCGAGCAAAATAAATTGTGTATCTTTTGGTGAAATTGTTTTTTCATTTAGTGTGACTGGCAAGTGTCTTTCTTGTGTTACAATTTTGATTTGATAAGTCGTATGTTTCGTTAATGGCTTTTCATAGCGAAAGTTAATGCTGGTTACACGCTGGTCTAAATTTTCAATTTTGATTACGTTTTCTTGCTCTACTTTTGTATACGCTACTTCATCGATTGGATTTCCTACCATTAGCGTTCTCCAGAAACCATAATTACAGACAAATATTTCAACGAATAGGCTGAACAAGATGGCAATCCATACAACTTTATATTTCTTCAAAACTTCTTTCATTTATTTCATCCCTTTTTCTATTTCCAAAATTCAAATGTATTTTCGACAAATATGCTAATTGGTTGTTTGCCCCAATCTCTACAATTTGCAAAAAGTCCGATTGGTAGCATAATGAGTATGGTTGCTAGGCAAACGATATAAAATGCTTTCTTAACCCATCCTTTTCCCTGTTTTTGTTCCATCACTTTTAAGATTAGCAATACCGCTCCAACGGCTAGCATTAGTTTGAAGTCAATGGTGTATTCTTCAATAATTCCTCCATAGCAAGTATTAAGAATAATGAGCACGGCTGTTAGGAATAAACATAGCCAAATGAAGTGCTTGAACTCTTTTTCTTTCGGATTTTTTAGAATTTCCTTGGCAAAGAGATACACAAAAAGAATTGGGATATACACTAGGCCAATGAGTGGTTGTGTTAGGCATTTTTCGTTCATTCCCCAAAAGTCGTAGTTTGGCATAAGTGAAACAAATGGGAATTGCAATGGGTTAATCAGTGGCATTTTTCCTAAATACAAGAAAAAGCCTTCTAAAATTTTTCCAAAAGTAATCCTCATATCCACTCGCACGTCGCCTAAAGATAGTTGATACTTTGCACCAAACTCAAAGATGTTATCAAAACGCAAATAATTGAGTGTCATTTGCAGAATTGCCAAAAGAACAAGTGGGACCATTGGAATGATAATGCTTTTTAGTTTTTCTTTCTTATCTAGGTTCTGGATGCTATTCCAGAAGAAAAAGAGAATCAGTAGATAATAGCAGATAAAACTTGGCTTGGATAGGACCACCAGTCCTGTGGAAATTCCTAGTAAGACCAGTTTTAAGGCTCTTGCTTTCGTTTCTTTCTGGATAGAAATAGCTAAATTTAATGCAAGCAAGATAAAGGCAATTCCAGATGTTACAGCAATATCATATTTCAATCCGCGCACTAAGATTAAGAGGTTTGACGCTACTAAAATAGTTATCAATCCTAACCAGAAATGGAGGCATGATACTTTTCCCACAAAACGTTGAATTAGTTTTCGATACAGTGCATATAACGCAAATATGGCAATGGATATGTAAATTAGATTAAATATATATAATGGTAAATATTTTCCCGTTAGCAAGCGGAAAGGTAAAATACTTGTTAGAATTGGTGCTACCCCAAAATAGTTATAATATTTTCCGTTGTGATAGGCCGTGTCATATAAAGCAGAAACTTTTTCTTTCTCGCGAAGAGAAATATCATAAGGATTGGACAAGTTTTTTAATTCTTCCGATGGTTCTACCAATAAGGCAACTTGTCCATTGACAAAAGCCTCGACTTGCATGGTAACACAATCGATACTTCCTCCCGCAGAGGACATTCCAATTTCATTTGGTGCTAAAAGAAACTTAACTGGTCTAATTTGAATGGTTGTATAAATGCCAAGTAACAAACAAATAGCAGTTAAAGCACAGATATCCCAGATTTTCTGTTTCTTGGAATTTTCATCATATTCTTTTTGACCAACACTTCCCTCTTTTACTTTCAAGAGAAGCAACGCTCCTAAGAATAGTAAAATTACACGGAATACATTAAAATAGAAAATAGGCTGGTTGATTTGGATTTTTTCAAGACCCATCCCTCCTCCTATGATTTCTATCTCCATGGATTTGCAGTCTGCGTGTGTATCCAAAAGAACATAATGCCTGTTACCTGGCAAAATCGTTTTGGTTTTCATTTCGGTTAGCGCAACTCTATCTTCTGTTACAACTTTTACTTGATACGTTACGAGTTGACTTACTGGCTTTGGATAGCGGAAGTTAATACTAGTTACACGTTGATTGATATTTTCAATTTTCACTTTGTTTTCTTCGATGGTATAGACTACATCCTCTTGCCTATTTCCTCCCAAAAGAGAACGCCAGAAACCATAATTGCAAACAAATACTTCCACAAGTAAACTAAATACAATGGCAATCCATACAACTTTATATTTTTTCAAAACTTCTTTCATTGGTTTCGTCCCTTTTCATTCTATTCATTTGAAAAAAGTTAGAGATTTTGATGCCTCTAACTTTTTCCTTACTTCCTTATTTCTTTTCTGTTTTTGCTTTTTTCTCTGTCTTTTTTGCTTCTCCTGTATGGTGTTCGTGGTCATGTTTGGTTTCAATTTTCTTAATGGTGGTTTTTGCATTCTTTACTAAGAAGTCAATTGTTTTTTCAACGCTCATTCCTCTTGTTACATAATCACGGATATTGGTATTCGCTAAGATTTCATCTTCTGGTCTGTTATATTTTTCAGCCATTTCTTTTAATCTTGCAGTTACATCTTCTTCACTTGCTTCAATCTTTTCTGCTTTCGCAACTGCTTCTAAGACTAAGTTTGTTTTAACCGATGTTTTGGCTTGTTCTTCAAAGTTCTTTCTTAGGTCTGCTTCTGTTTGATTTAACATACTTAAATATTGTTGCATATTAAGCCCTTGATACGAAAGTCTTCCTTCCATATCTTTCATCATATTATCGATTTCGGTTTCAACCATTCCAGATGGGATATCGATGGCTACATTTTCGCAAACTGCTTTAATCACATTTTCTTCTGTTTCATATTTGCTACGTTCTGCGTTTTCTTTTTTCTTGTTTTCTTCAATGCTTGCTTTCAATTCTTTTAATGAGTCAAATTCGCTAACATCTTTTGCAAATTCGTCATCAATGGTTGGTAATTCTTTCTTTTGAATTTTATGTAGGGTTACTTTGAAAGTTGCATCTTTTCCTGCTAATTCTTTTGAAAAATATTCTTCTGGGAATTTTACTTGGATGTCTTTTTGCTCGTCAATCTTCATTCCAACAATTTGATCTTCAAACCCGGGAATAAAAGTATTGCTTCCGATTTCTAGGTCATAGTTTTCTGCTTTTCCACCTTCAAATGGTTTTCCCTCTACAAAACCTTCAAAATCAATGGTAGTTTTATCTCCCATTTCAACAGGGCGGTCTTCCACGGTAACAAGTCTTGCATTTCTTTCTGCCATATGGCTAATTTCGTGATCAATGTCTGCTTCTGTTACGACATATTCTGGTGCTTCTACAGCTACCCCTTTATAGGTACCTAGTTTTACTTCTGGTTTTGTTTGAATTACCGCTGTAAAGATTAGGTCTTGCCCTTTTCCAATTTGTTTAATATCAATCTCTGGTCTGCTAACTGCTTCAATTTTGTTTTCCGCTAATTCTTTTTCCATAATTTCTGGAGCAATCTCGTTGAAGGTATCTTCATAAAAGATGGAAGAACCATATTGTTTTTCGACCATTTGCATTGGTGCTTTTCCTCTACGAAATCCTGGGATTGAAAAATATTTTGCAGTTTTTGCATATACTTTTTTCATTGCCTCATCAAATTTAGCAGCCTCAATTGTAAACTCTAATTTTAATTCATTTGCTTTGTCTGTCTTCTCAATTTTCATACTCATTTTTATTCTTCCTTTCATTTCTCTTTTCAAAACGCTTACTTATTATATCATAAATTCCAGATTTATCAAGACTTTCTCTTAGAAAAAGTACATAAAATAAGGAACTTGCTACATCATAGCACTGATATAGCAAGTTCCTTTCCTCTATTTGCAGTGTTTTACTTCCTGCTTCTGCTCGTATTTTATCTCATTTTTCCATTTCTGGCAATGGATTTCACACAACTTTCGCAAAAGAAAAATTGGTATAGTCCCCGCTAATAAGTTTGAACGTAATTCCACCATATTCTCCTTCACACGCTTCTTTATGTGCTCCACCATGGAGATGTCCGTAATAGCATCGTTTCACATCATATTTTTGCAAGGTTTGTAAAAAAACGGTATCTCGAACTTCATTTCCAGTTCCTCGAACAATTGGTGGATAATGAATAAAGGCAACCATTTCTTTGTCTTGTCCAAAACATTTTCTTCCATCTGCTAGCGAGAGTTCCAGTCTTTGATTTTCCCTTTGGATAATCTTGTCTGCATTATCTTCTCCATTGAACGTCCAACCTCTAGTTCCTGCTAAAATTATATCTTCAACACAGTAGCTATTGTTATAGAGAAAATCGATGGTTTGAAATCCTTGCTCTTTTAAGTAGTTTCGCATACAGGTAATGGTATTCCACCAATAATCATGGTTTCCTTTTAGTAAAATCTTTTTCCCTGGTAGTTTTTCAATCCAAGCAAAATCTTCGTAGGCTTCTTGTAACTGCATTGCCCAGCAAAAATCTCCAGCAAGAACAACTGTATCGCCTTCGCTTACAGTTTGTTTCCAATGTTTCTCTATTTTTTCCATATATCCTTCCCAGTTAGGTCCAAAGATGTCCATAGACTTTGTCCCATCTAAGGAAAGATGCAAATCTGCAATTGCATATACTGCCATATCTTTTTATCCTTCTATCTTCAAATTTGGTATTGCATTTAATCTGAGGTCTGAACGCATTCCTCCCAAGTAGTTATAGTAGCCACTAGAGGCTATCATGGCTGCATTATCCGTACATAAAATTGGGTCTGGATAATAAATGTGGTATCCCTCTTTTTCCAGTAGTCCAAATTGCTGGCGAATATATCCATTAGCAGAAACGCCTCCTGCTAATGCAATTGTTTTGATGTTTAATTCCTCAGCTGCTTTTTTGGTATTCTCCAATAGGATTTCGGTTACTGCTTTTTCAAAACTTGCACATAGGTCTGCATGGTCAATATCTGGATTTTTATGATGTAGGTTAATGATATGGGTTTTAATTCCGCTAAAACTGAAATCTAGGTTATCAAAATGAGTTTTTGGCATTTCAATCGTTGGTTTGCCTTGTTTCGCAAGTGCGTCAATTTTCGGTCCTCCTGGATAGCCAAGTCCAATCACTCTTGCTACTTTATCAAAGGCTTCTCCAATCGCGTCATCACGTGTTTTTCCTAAAATTTCAAATTCGTTATAGTCTTTAATATGAATTAAATGGGTATGTCCTCCTGAAATGACCATACATAGAAATGGCGGTTTTAATTCTGGATGGGAAATATAGTTTGCTGCAATATGCCCTTCAATGTGATTCGTTCCAATGAGTGGCTTTTTCAAAGCATAACTAAGTCCTTTTGCATAGGATACTCCTACTAGTAGTGCCCCTACCAATCCTGGTCCATAGGTACAGGAAATGAGATCAATATCTTGCCACGTAATGCCTGCTTTTTCCAAAGCCTCTTCAGTAACGCTTGAAATTGCTTCTACATGGCTACGAGAGGCAATCTCTGGTACAACGCCACCAAATTGTTTATGAATTTCGATTTGGGAATGGATCACATTGGATAAAACTTCTCTACCGTTTCGTACAATGCTAGCAGAGGTTTCATCACAACTGGACTCAATCCCTAATGTTAAAATATCTCTCATGTTTTTCCTTCCTTAATTTGTGAATAATTGACACCAATAATAGGTTCCATTGTAGTTCATAACGCCAATACCAATTTTTCCGTATGCTGAGCTTATCATATTTTTATAATGCCCTTCTGAATTTCTCCAACTAGTAGCAACCGCCTTTGCGCTTCTTTGTCCCATTGCAATATTTTCGCCACAAGCCATGTAGGAAATGCTCATATCTTTTAAGATTGTAAAACAACTTTTGCCATTTGGTCTAGTATGGCTCATGTTTTTTGTATACGCCATTTCCATTGCCCTTGCACAGGCTGCTTCTGTCAATTTAGTATCCAATGTAATCTTTTCTACTTTCGCCTCTGCTCGATAATCATTTACATAGCCTAATACCCCATTGATTAAACTAGCATTTTGGCTTTTTAGTTGTCTTGCTTCTGGTAATAGTTCTGCTGTTGTAGCACTAAATTCTCCTGATTTTTCAGTTTTTGTTTGACTGTTTTTTTCTTTTTTACTGCCATCGCTATATACATTGTATGTTGTGACCGTATAGGTATTGGTTGTAAGTCCATATTTTGTTTCGCTTTTCGTTAATTGTTTCTCTTCTTCTGTCTTTACAATCGTTGGCTCTTTTTTAACTGGTGTTTCTTCTTGTTTAGAAGTTTCTTGTTTGGTTGGTTCTTGCTTAACTGGTTCTTTTTTGGTTTCTTCTTTTTTCTCTGTTTTCTTATTTTCTTCCTTCTTCGTTTCCTCTTTCTTTTCAGTTGTATCTGTTTGCTCCTGTTTTTCGGTTTCTTCTGGCGTTTCCATTTCGTTTGCCATAGTGTTTGTAATTTCATTCGTTAATTCGTTTTGTTCTAAAATCGTATTTCCATTTACTAAGGTTTCATTTGTAATTACATTTCCTACTACATAATTTGCTTGGATTGGCTCTTGTGAATTTTCTTGTGGCTTGTCCGTAAAAATAATATAAGCAATCGCAAATCCTCCTACAATTATTGCAGCCGTTCCTCCAATTAGTCCAATTGCTAATTTTGTTGGTACCTTTTTTGGTTCTTTTCCTGTTTTCTCTTCTTTCTCCATTTTATTCCCCCATATTTTCCTTTTATTTCTTCTTTTATTATAAAATCGTAAATCCAAAAATTCGTGCAAATACGCCAACTAATCCTTGATACATTGCAGTAATTGCTGGTGCTACTACTTGACTTGCGATTCCTGAAATCCAAATCACGATAAATACAATGTAGAAAATTTGCTCATTTTGAATGAACCAACTTTTTGCTTTTTGTGGTAAAAAGCAAAGTAATACTTTTGAACCATCGAGTGGTGGTAATGGAATTAAGTTAAAAACACCAAGTCCTATGTTGGTTATAATAATTCCTTGTAACATAAGAGCAATCATACCGCCAGTTTGCGAAAGCATAAAACTAGCTGCAAAGCGATAAAGTACAAAATAGATGGCTGTCGATAATATTGCTAAAATAAAGTTCATGAGTGGTCCAGCAAAAGCAACAATGGCTTCTCCAGTTTCCATAGAGTGTTTGCGGGTAAATCGTGCTGGGTTAATATTCACTGGTCTTCCCCAACCAAATCCTGCAAATAGTAATAAGGTAAATCCGATTGGGTCTAAATGAGATAATGGACTTAGGTTCAATCTTCCTTCATTTCTTGGTGTATCGTCCCCTAATCGGTCTGCTGCAAACGCATGAGCAAACTCATGAAAAGAGATTGCCATAATAACCCCTGGCAAGGTTAAAACAAGACCAAGTAATGCTTGTGTATTGGTTAAATATTGTGCTAAGTTCATAACAACTAGAATGGCAAGGATGATATAGATTGTTTTTCGGTCAAAATTAAACATAATTTCATTCCTTTCTAATAAAACAGGCTAGCCACTTGCTAGCCTGTTAGCACTATATCACAAATTCTTTCTTTTTTCAATTATTTGGAAGAAAAATCCAAAACTTTTCCGAAAACTATGTACATTTTGAAAACTTTCGAGTATAATAGTGTTAATTAAGGAATATACTATATGTTGTAGATATATTCTACCGAGTCTCCCTTCACGATAGATGGAAGGATCGGACTTGACCCGTGTAGACGCTGAGCGTCGCAAAAACCACTCTCTTGAAGGGTGGTTTTTATTTTACAACTTTTTACTTTTCAATTCGCGCATCATATTTAATATTTCTTTTATTTGAAAAAAATGCAATTCTGCATTTGTAAGAGGGATTTTTTGCTTATGTTTATATATAATTTTTTCTATTACCGTAAGCATATCTGCAACTTGAAATAGTCTTTCTTCTGTATGATTAAATATAGTTTTATGCTCTACATTTTTCTTTGCTTGGCAGAAATTATCTAGGATAGATGCTAATGTTTCCTGACCGTTATCATAATAAATTGTGACTTTTTCAAATCCTTCCATATAATCTTCAAGCATAGTAAAGAATTTATGAATTTGTATGGTTGCTTCTTTACGAAGTTGCATTTTCCTATTTTTGAAACGTTTATTTATGATAATGGTATATGTCTTTATTTTTGACCTTTTGGCGAAATAAAATAATGACCAAAATACTTTCTTTCTCTTTTCTAGGTTCCAATAAGCATATTCTCCTCTTTTTGCAATTAAATATGCTGTATGTATCATTCCTATATATCCTAAGCCGTTCTAGCTTTTGGTTCAAATAATCCATTTCATTTTTTATTGAATTGCTACTTTCATGTAGGACAAAAGAGATTGCAAATAATTCAGAACTTCCTTCTGAAAAGCCAAAATCTCCACTTTCGTCAATAAAAATATTCAATCTTTTTCTATTTTGACCACCTATTTCCTTTGTATTACTTTTTGCATAAAATCTTGGTAGAATTAGTGGTTCATTTTATTGGTTCATATCTTGGTATTATTCATTTTATCGTTGTTTACTATAACACAAAAATAGACATTTTACAATAAAAATTTCAATTTATTTCCATTTATCCAAAGTTTTCATTTTTTCTTGATAGACGGTATATTCTTCTTCTCGAAAGCACACAAATATAATTTGGTCAAAATATTCTTGGTATTTCAGTGCTTCTTCAAATGCGTAATTACATCCTAAATCTAATGGGCATTGATAAATACCAGTTCCAATACACGGAAATGCAATCGTTTTTATTCCAGTTTGAATTGCTATTTTCAAAGAATTTTCATAACAGTTTTGCAATAATTTCTCTTTATTTTCTAATCGAAAGTCATACCATTTGGGTGCTACTGTGTGAATAACATATTTTGCTTTCAAGTTATATCCTTTAGTTATCACAGCTTCTCCTACATCACATCTTCCAATCTCATTGCATTCCCTGTCTAGTTCAAAACCCGCACAACTAAAGATTGCTCCACAGACACCGCCACCTCTCAATAATTCGGAATTAGCAGCATTAACAATCGCCTTCACCTCTAAGTTCACGATACTATCTTTTACCACTTCTAATTTTACCATTTTACCTATCTCCTTTTATGAAAGTAAAACAGAACCTAATTCTTCTTAGGTTCTGTTTCCTTGTATTATCTTTCTAAATCGTCTTCTAAACTTTGCAGTCTTCGGTCTACCTCTTCCATAGTACAAATTGGTAGTCCATTTACTTTTGCACCTTTGGGCCAAGTAATTTTCTTTCCAGTCTTTTCCTCGATAAATCGTTCAATGGCTTCGTCGTCCATTTGGATGAGAGTATCATATGGTATTCCAATTCTTCTGGATAAAGATTTTTTCGTTTCTTCGCTTAGATACTTACTCATATTCTACTCCTTTTCCTAAATTTATCTTTCTTCCTCTTCTGCAAGCGTTTTGATTGCTTGTATGTCTAGGCTCATGCTTCCTGTAGATTTTCCTCTTTTTATTTGTTCTTGTGCTTGTTTTAAGATTGTTTGCCCATCTGGAACCTTTGGCTCATAATCTTCACCCAATCTATATTTAACATCTTCTCTTAGTCCCATTATTATCTCCTTTTGTATTAGTGGTCAGAAAGTGGTTTCATGGTTGGGAATAGTAGGACATCACGGATCGATGCTGCATCGGTTAATAGCATAATTAAACGGTCAATTCCAATACCTATTCCACCCGTTGGAGGCATACCATATTCCAAAGCCATAACAAAGTCTTCGTCCATCATTCCTGCTTCGTCATCTCCTGCCTCTCTTGCCTCTACTTGTTTCTTAAATCTTTCGTATTGGTCGATTGGGTCATTTAACTCCGAGAACGCATTTCCATATTCTCTTCCGCCAATAAATAGTTCAAATCTTTCAGTTAGTCTTGGATCTACTTTACTTCTCTTTGCTAGCGGTGAAATTTCTACTGGATATTCATAAATGAAAGTAGGTTGAATGAGTGTTTTTTCTACATATTCGTCAAAGAATAGAGCTATCACATCTCCTCTTGTTTCTTTGATTGGGTCTACTTCTAATCCTCTTTCCTTTGCTAGTTTTACAGCCTCTTCGTCTGTTTCAATCGTATTAAAGTCCACACCAGTTACTTCTTTGATGGAATCAATCATGGTAATTCTTCTCCATGCTGGTGTTAAATCAATATCTGTGCCTTGGTAGTTAATTTTCATGGTACCAACAACTTCTTGTGCACATCTGGTAAAGATTTCTTCACAAATGTCCATCATATCGTGATAATCTTGGTATGCTGCATAAAATTCAATCGTTGTAAATTCTGGGTTATGACGGATATCCATTCCTTCATTACGGAATATTCTTCCGATTTCATATACCTTCTCATAACCACCAACAATCAATCTCTTTAGATTTAATTCGGTCGCAATTCTTAGGTACATATCAATATCCAATGCGTTGTGATGGGTAACAAATGGTTTTGCTGTTGCTCCACCAGAAATGGTATTTAGAACTGGTGTTTCCACCTCCAAATATCCTTTTTCGTCTAAGATACTACGAATTTTGCTAATAATTTTAGAACGAATAATGAAAGTATCTCGTACTTCTGGGTTCATAATTAAATCTACATATCTTTGACGATAACGCAAATCGGTATCTTTTAGTCCATGGTATTTCTCTGGTAATGGTCTTAAAGATTTTGAAAGTAGAGTAACTTCTTTTGCATGGATTGAAATTTCGCCTGTTTTGGTTTTGAAAACAAATCCAGTAATTCCAATAATATCTCCAATATCGTCTTCCTTGAATTGTTGGTAGCTTTCTTCTCCTAATTCGTTAATGCTAACATAACTTTGGATTTTTCCTTCTCCATCTTGAATATGGCAGAAAGATGCTTTTCCCATAATTCTCTTTGCCATAATTCTTCCAGCAACGGTTACATCTTTTCCTTCTAATTCTTCATAATTATCTATAATTTGTTTACTGGTATGAGTTTTATTAAATTTGGTTATTTCAAAAGGATTTCTTCCTTCGGCTTGTAGTTTCTCCAATTTCTCTCTACGAACCTTCATAAGTTGGTTCACATCTTGTTCTACAACTTCTTCATTTACGTTGTTTTGGTTTTCTGACATACTATCGTCCCCTTACTTAATATATTTTTTACATAAAGATTATATATGAAAAATGTGATAAAGTAAACCTCTTGTCCGAAAAAGAACAAGAAAAACAGCAAAAAGCAACAGAAAAAGCCCTAAAAAGAGCCTTTTCTAATACTTTATTCAACTAAAGTTATTCTTGCTTTTCCATTACCACTATTTTGTCCAGCAGTAGTTGTTCCATTTAGCACTCCTCCAATATAGCCGGAGCCACCTCCTCCACCTGATCCTCCATCGTAAGCAGCTTTTCCTCCATAATATCCGTCCTCCACCTCCACCGCTAAATGCCGCCGCGCCTCCGTTTCCCAAGGGCATTACCAGTGGATTGTGTTGCTCCTTCGCTTATCGCTCTGTATCCCGCACTAGCTGCGCCTCCGGTTCGTCCCTCCACCAGTTCCACCATTAGATGTAACAACCCTAGAACCGGTAACTTTCATTCCTCCTCCTCCACCTCCTGCCACTATTACCCTATCACCGAATTCCTCTCCTCCCATTCGAATGTCCGTACCACCGCCGCCTCCTCCAGCAGCATGATCGCCACTCGGCGAACCAGTTCCGCCTCCATTCCAGCCTCCAGTCCCAGACCTAGTCGAAGCATCAGCCCTACCTCCAGCACCACCAATATATACTCTCACAACTTCAAGAACGCTTAGTGTCACATAACCAACACTGTATCCGCCTAACCCACCTGTTGCTGCATCAGCAATGACCGCTGCTCCGCCTTGAGCTCCCCAAACCTCAAGTTTATATTTTCCAGCTGCTAATGCGATAGCCTGTGTTTTTCCTACATACTCAAAGTTTATTTGTGGTATTTTGTTTGTTAATTCCTTTGCTATACTTACATTTCCTGCTTTATCTTTTACTGTTACTTTTGGCATTGCACTTGCTGTTATTCCATCTGCATAAGTATATGTATTACTTGCTTGTGTTGCTTTACTTGTAGTTCCTACATAGTATGTATATCCTCCGCCTGTTGCAAATCCACTTGTTACTTCTGTTACTCCTCCCGTTGTTACTGTTCCACTTCCTGTTGTTCTATATGTTATTGTTCCTATCGTAAATGAGGAAATTGTAGGCGGTGTTATATCTCTTGTTACTTCTACTACATTTGTTGTTACGAGTTTTCCTTCTTTATTATAGTTATGTACCTTTACGGTCCAATTTCCATCCGCTTGTAACTGTATCGTTCTTGTTTCTTTATCATTTAGTGCATATTCATCAGATAGTTGTTGTCCTTGTGTTACTGCATTTCCTGCTATATTTCCTGCTTTATCTACTGTTCCTAATACTTGATACGTTGTCTTCATAATATCTACATTGTTACTATCTTGTCCTCGGAAAGTTAATGCTACAGTCTCACTTCTACTATACTTTCTTGCTCCTTCTACTCCATTACTTACGGTTTCTCCTACTGTGATACTATTACTTATCCACAATGATGGTTTCGATATTACATCTGTTATTGCTGTATTTCCGGCCTCGTCTGTTACCATCACATACATATCATAGGTCTTTTGTTGGTTTAGTCCTGTATATGTCTTTGCTGCTATATTGCTCTCTTCACTTGTAAAATCCCCATTTGTTTCTGCTAATCTATGTCTGTAGGTATACGCATTGTTCGTTAGTCCTGCTCCTGTATCTTCTGCATTTACTGTTACCTTAAATCCTTGTCCTGGTATTTGCTCTCCTGTATAAGATTTTATTGTTGGTCTTGTTGCATCTTTCTTTAATGTTAATACTTCACTTTGAGATAATCTCATTCCTCCTGCGTCATACGAATATGCTGTAATTGTGTATTCCCCATCTGCTACAATACGGAAAGTTGTTCCATTGGTTATCTCTACTTCTCCTGAGTCGAAAGTTCCTACCCCGATTACTTCTTTATCTCCAATTTGTCCTGTACTGGTTGCTGTTCCTTGTACTCTGTATTTTATCTTTTTAGAACCTGTATCGGTTCCTAGTACTCTTAGTGTTACGTTACTCGTATACCACTTATTTTCTCCTTCTTTTCCACTCGCGATTGATAAGGTTATTCCTCCTGTTGTAGTAGTTCCCATTTGTCTCTTAAACCACATTATCGTTGGGTTGGATTTATTTCCTGCTGTATCATAAGCATACGCTGTTATGGTATATTCTCCATCCTTCGTAAAGGTTAATGTTCCACCATTTTCTATATCTAACTCACGCACCAATCCGCTTGGATAGAGTTCATTTGTAATTTCAGTTACAGTTGTTGTTAAGATGTATTTTATCTTTTTTGTTCTATCGTTAGTATAAATCTGTATGGTTACATCACTTTGATAAAAACTGGCTGCTATTTCTTCTCCTGATACCACATAGATAAGTGGGTCCTCGTCTGTTTTTCCTCCTACTAAGGTTCCTCCACCTGGATTTTGGTTTTGCGTGTTAATTGGTTTTACAGTCGCATTTCCACTTGAGTTATCTCCTGTTCCAGTGTTGGTATTACTTCCTTGGTTTGTTTGTCCACCTTGATTGCCTCCATCAATGCCATTTTCGCCGCCTTCAGAACTTCCTCCTGTATCTGTTCCTGGTATAATCCCGATTCCACTATACAAGCCGTTATCTTTTAACTCATTTTGCAGTTGTGCGAGTTGAGCATTATCATAGGTTGTTTCATTGGTTATTAAGTTCTTCGTGTCTTTTGCTTGTAAGATTATCCCATTTTCACCTATGACTGCATTAAGCGTTATACCAGCTAAAATGATTAGCACGACTATTGTTACTTCTCATGCCCTGTTTTTTGTGCAATAAAGGAGATAACAGTTTTGCTGTCATCCCCTCTATTTCTCCGCTGCTTGTTCCATAACGCAACACCAGCGCTATATATTCTTAGTGCCGCCTTCGGCATGGAGGCGCGGTATATGAATTATGGAAAATACCGAATCACAAGATTTTGTCTTGTGCCTTGCTTCCAAAAGTGTATTCTCTCCAATTCCTCAGGCTACATTAGCAAATAAATTGTTTGCCCCCTTCTTTGACAAGTTTGCTATCCGGATTGTTTCCTCCTTCAAATAGCTGGTCAAAGTGCAAGGCTAGAATTTCCTGCTTTTGTAGTCCTTTTCAGTCTTTTTGAGAATATCTATCACTTTTTTCCGCTCAGTAATCGCTATTTTCCTTTCATTCGCATTCAGTATAACATAGTTTTCTTGGAAAAGATAGGGGGTATTTCAAAAATTTATGCAATTTGAATTATGTTAAGTATTGTGATATAATAGAGATACATCTTGGCATAGAAGGGAGCATAGATTTATGCTAGACCACGCACAAATTTTGGCAGACCTTCGGAGTTTCACTTTAAGCAGTGATTGGCCTCGCAGTATCCGTGATTGGAAAAACCTTACCACGACCAACTGCCTCGCCTTTGCTCTCGGGCTTGACCTGCCGGATCCGAATTGTACGCAGTTCTACGGGAGTTTCTACTCCATTTCGCACCCTGATGCAAACTTTGAAGAGAAAGAGAAAATCCCTCCCGCCGTTTTTGCAATGTACTTTACGGATACCTGCAAGGTTCTCGGGTTGAACTGCCGTCGTATCACTACGCCGAACGACGCAACTGCTGACGAGTACGTAATGGCATTATGGGGTATGTACAGCAAACCGGACAATAAACGTTCCACGATTACCAAGACCGTGTATAGCCATGACTATCATGTCATTCGGCGGAATTTAGACGGTACTTGGATTCACAAAGAAGGCTGGAGTTCCAGACCGGAAGTTGTGGAGTGGAAATGCCTGTCCCTCCTCTATCCTGAACGCCCAATGTACTTTGCTGTGAAGCAGTCTCCGAAGCACTAACGCCAAAAGGAAAAGGGAACTAGTTTTACGACTGGTTCCTTTTCTGTTATTCTTCTTTTTTACTTTTCTTCTCTTTCTTTTCAAATGTTCTTTCGTCTAATCCTGCAATCGCCCATTTTTCAATGGATAGCTCTACACCATCTGGCTCTGTTTTCAAAATAACACGGTCATCTAATACTTTGGTTACGGTTCCACATAATCCGGTATAAGTTATAATTCGGTCTTTTTCTTTTACCTCTTCTTGCATTTTCTGGATGTCTTTATCTTGTCTTTTTGCTGGTAATTGTGCTAGATAAAATACCAGCAAAACAAGAATTGCAGTTACTGCTGTTCCAATCAATTCCATGATTTTTTCTCCTTTATTGTTGAGGCGTTTGCGGATTTGGTTGTGTCTGTCCTGGTTGTCCAGTCTGTTGTGGATTTGTGGTTTGGTTTGTTTGATTTACAACATTGGTATCGGTTACCATCGTTGTATCATTTTGTAATCCATTTCCGCCATTTTCTTGCTCATTTGCAGATTTCTTCACAATGCCATTGGTTTGTAGATAGTTGATTAAGTCTAGTGTGTCTGACATATAGGTCATATATATCGTATCTTTTCCAGCATTGGTTACTGAGTAGATATCGCTTAATGCACATGGCAACATTTCTTCTCCTAATGAGTTTAGCAAGCCATATAGTTTATCTTTTCCGACAACAATTCCCTCATATTCTTCGACAAGCAACATATTGTTTACACTCTTATCTCTTTGGGTTGTTGTAGTACATCCAATTGAGTCAAATTCTAATTGGGTTAATGCTTTTCCGTTGCGGTCAATTAAAGCCCATTTCTTATTTTTGCGAACTGGTATACAGTTATCGTAAAGAAGGTATGGATTTTTGATATTGTTTCTTGGATATAAGGTTTTGTTTACGCCAATTTCTTCATATTCTGGATAAACAATATATTTTCCACTCTTATTGATAACACCAAAGTTTTGACCTGTGCGGATTAAATAGAGGTTGAAGTCATTATCGATTAGTTTTAATTCGTCATACTCTGGACGAATTCTTGTAACACCATCATTGGTAATGAGTCCTTTTTTGTTATCATCAGTGGTTACAATAAAGTCTTGGTTGGTTTCAATAAATTGAATTTTGAGATATTTTTCTCCAATTACTTCTTGCAACTTTCCAGAAGCATCAATTTGACTAACACCATAGAGTTTGCTGTTTGGATTAACAGTTACAATATAGTTATATAACGCTGCTTTTTGAATAGAAAAGTCTACATTGTTATTACCTGCGATGGCAGCATTGGTATATTTTGCGGTATAGGTCGTAATTAAATAATCTAAGGTTACAATCGAAATGGTATTGGTTTGTGGCATATACGTAATGGCTGTATTAAATGCTTTTTCCATTACCTCTTCGGTTGCATACAATTTTCCATTTCTTTGAATAATTGGTCTGGAAGTACTAAAATAACGTTGGTCTTCTTGTTGTCCCAATTCTACTTTATAGAACTCGTTGCTATTTACCTCAAAAGAAGCGACTTCATAAGAAGAGATGACATGACACATCGAAGCATCTTCAGTATATTGTTTGTATCCGCCATTGTAATAGTTATATCCTGCAAGTGCCGCAAAATCTCGAATAGAGATGTATAAGGTTCCATCTTCTGCAAAGATATAGTTTTCTGTTCCAACAGGCTTTGTTGCTCCATTTACTAACACTTTTAATCGCAAAGATTGCAAATGGTTAATATAGAAAAATAGCCCTACAGCAACCATAATCAAAATCACAATTAAGGATGCAATTATGACAATCACATTTTTTGTTTTTTTCTCTTTTTGTACGCTTTCTTCTTCAAATAGTTCCATCTCTAGACCTCCTTATTCTTCTGTATAACCATATTTTTTGTAAAATTCCTCGCGAAATTCTAATAAATGGTCGTTCTCTATTTCTATTCTAACTCTTTCCATCAGTTTCGTCAAGAATCTTAGATTATGAATACTCAATAATCGGATGCCCAAAATCTCTTGTGTTTTCACTAAATGACGGATATAAGCTCTGGTATAATTTCGGCAAGTATAGCAATCACATTCTGGGTCAAGTGGCGTGAAATCTCTTTCATAGGTTGCATTGCGAACAACTACTTTCCCATTCCATGTCATAGCGGTTCCATTTCTTGCAATACGGGTTGGAAGTACACAATCGCACATATCAATTCCCGCTACTGCCGCTTCGATTAAGTAATCTGGTGTACCTACTCCCATTAGATATCGTGGCTTTCCCTCTGGCATAAGAGGTGCAGTATAGTAAAGCATTTTTAGAAATTCTTCTTTTGGCTCTCCAACACTAATTCCACCAATCGCATAACCTGGGAAATCTAAAGCAATTAGGTCTTCTGCACTTTGTTTTCGTAAGTCCTCATAAAAACCACCTTGAATGATGCCGAATAACGCTTGTGTTTCAGTTGTTTTATGTGCCTCTTTGCAACGTTTGGCCCACCTAGTTGTACGTTCCATAGATTGCTTGGTATAGTCATAGCTTGCTGGATATTCAACACATTCGTCAAAAGACATCATAATATCTGATCCTAAGTTTTCTTGAATTTGCATTACTTTTTCTGGTGTGAATAAATGCTTAGACCCGTCTAAATGGGACTTAAACTCGACCCCCTCTTCTGTGATTTTACGAAGGTCGCTTAGGCTGAATACTTGAAAGCCCCCACAATCTGTTAAAATTGGCCTATCCCAACGCATGAAATTGTGGAGCCCTCCCGCTTCTTTCACTAGTTCATCACCTGGTCGTAAATACAAATGATAGGTATTGGATAAGATAATTTGTGCCCCTACTTCTTCTTTCAATTCCTCTGGTGTCATAGATTTTACCGTTGCTTGTGTGCCCACTGGCATAAAAACAGGGGTCTGGATATCTCCATGAGGCGTATGGACTACCCCTCTTCTGGCACCTGTTTTTGCATCTTTGTGAAGTAATTCATAGGTTACTGCTTGTTTCATTTCTTTCTCCTTTTTTTGGTTCTCTTAGTGGATAAACATCGCATCTCCAAAACTAAAAAAGCGATATCTTTCTTTGACTGCTTCTTGATAGGCTTGTAAAATATATTCGCGGTCTGCTAAGGCAGATACTAACATGAGTAAAGTGGACTCTGGCAAATGAAAATTGGTAATGAGTGCGTCAATGCACTTAAATTGATAACCTGGATAGATAAAAATATCCGTATCTCCTTCCACTGGCTTTACCATTCCATTTTCGTCTGCAACAGACTCTAAAACACGGCACGAAGTTGTTCCGACTGCAATGATACGATGTCCTTCTCGTTTGGTTTTGTTGATTTTTTCCACATCTTCTGGCTTGATATAGTAATGCTCGGTGTGCATATCATGCTTTTCAACGGTTTCTTCCTTGACTGGGCGAAACGTACCAATTCCAACATGAAGCGTAACATTGGCAACTTCTACACCTTTTTTCTTTACTTTTTCAAATAATTCATTGGTAAAGTGCAAACCTGCTGTTGGTGCTGCTGCTGAACCATCATATTTCGCATATACCGTCTGATAACGATTTTTTTCTTTTAGTTTTTCATGAATGTATGGTGGAAGTGGCATTAAACCAATTTGGTCTAAAATTTCATTAAAAATACCCTTATAATAAAATTTTACCCTTCGGTTTCCACCTTCTAAATAATCTAGGATTTCTCCCGTTAAGGAGCCTCCGCCAAAGGTTACAACAGCACCTGGTTTTAAGCGTCTTCCTGGTCTTACCATAACCTCCCAGATATCTCCTTCTAGTTGTTTGAGTAGTAAAAACTCAACTTGTGCACCTGTTTCTTTTTTTTCTCCATAAAGTCTTGCTGGTATTACTTTTGTGTTATTACGTACTAAACAATCTCCTGGCTCTAAGTAGTTTAAGATATCCAAAAAGGTTTTGTGTTCGATTGTCTTTTTTTCTTTGTCTAACACCATTAAACGAGAAGCATCTCGCTTCTCTAATGGTACTTGCGCAATTAATTCTTCTGGTAAATCATAATGAAAATCCGATACTTTCATTTTCTTTTTTCTGCCTTTCTATGCTTCGCCACCACTTGTTGTCATATTTACTTCTTGATGGCGAATACGATTAAATACAAATTTCATTCGCTCAAAAATACTCAACATTTCTTCCAAGATATTATCCGTTTCGCGAATAGCATCTAACATTTCTATAGAGAGCACAAAGTCTGTTTCATGTGGTGGTCTGGAAATGTATACTTCTTTTGGAAGTCCTATCTGTATTCCTCTTCCATCTTTAATTTCTTGGTTCATATAGTCTTGATACCATTCTTGTAATCCCACATAGTCTTTGTCTTGATAACCATATTGTTCGTAATTATGTAATGCTGGGATGTCTTCATAATCATATTCCTTTGCATTTCGCTCAAGGGTATGTAAAAACTCATGTAAAAATACTTCTTCTGGGAAGGTGTTGATACGTGTATCATAGCGAAGGGTATAATCATTGTCTGCACCAGATAAACGGATATTGGAATAGCCAATTCCTAAATAGTCCATTCCACCAAGCCCTACCCAAAGTGGTAATCCATTTTCTTCTTTTTTGTTGATTTCTCCGAATGGGCTTACCAAAAAGAAATGGTCATATTCTGTTTTTTCTAGATATGGTTGGATGCTTTCTAAAACATCTAGTGCATCAATATAGTAGCCATTTTCTTCGTCGTATGTTAATGTCTTGATTGGCTCTTTGATGGTTAGAATATCATACGTCATGGTCATTTTACCTTTTGACATTTCTTTGATACTTTTCTGCATACGGCTCATATCGTCATACACATCTTCACGGTTTCGCTGGGTTAATTGAACAGTTTCGTGTTTTTCGGTTCCTTCTTTTACCCCATAAGTAGCATCTAGACTCTCAAAGATAAAGCAAGCAAAATGCCAGTTATTTTGGTAACTTTGTGATCCCATTTCCATCGTAAAATTAGAAAAATATGCTACTCCTTTACATTCGTCGTTAAAACCGCCTAAACGGAAAGCAATGTCCACCTCGGTACGGTTTTTGGAATTGAATACGAGTTCTAATTTAGTCCAATCATTTGTCCCATAAAGATTATGAGAACGTTCGCTAGTTCCTGCAATAGAAATTTGTGCACCACCTGTTTTGGTATTTTCCAAATTTTCAATGTCTTGTGTTTTTACCATACAGCTTACTCGATAACTAGTATGTGGAGTTACTGAGACAGTTTGGTAGAACAGTGCATCGGAATATTCTTCATTTGTTATTTTGTAACTGGCTTTCCCCTTATATTTTTCTTCATGATCACGAGAGAATGACGCAGTATCATTCTCTCGTATGCTTTTCATAAAATACCCGAAACTATATCTGGGATAAACAAAACCAAATACAACAACTAACAAAATTAGGATAAATAGCGTAGAACTAAGGTGGGATTTCTTTTTCTTTTCCATTCGAAACTCCTTTTTAATCTTTTAGTGCTTCACTACAAGAGTGGCAAATGGTTGGATTTTCTTTGTCTTCTCCTACTGTTTTAGAGTATTTCCAACATCTTTCGCATTTTTCGCCTTCTGCTACTTCTACTTTTACGCCAATTTTTTCTTCATATTGTCTAGCATTTTTCTCTAATACGACTTCTGAAACAATAAACACTTGCTCTAGTGTTTCTAAGTTTTCTTTCATAAAGTCATATTCCTCGCCATCTGCAAATAGGGTTACTTTTGCATTTAAGGAATGTCCAATAATCTTTTCATTTCTAGCATCCTCTAAACGTTTTGCTACCAATTCTTTTAATGCCATAATCTGTTTCCATTTTTTCTCTAATGCTGCATCATCATAATCCGGATTTACTTCTGGATAATAGGTTAGCATAACACTTTCTGCTTCCTCGCCTTTACGATGTGGCATAAAGCTCCAAATTTCTTCTGCGGTATAGCAAGTCATTGGTGCTAAGATTTTTACTAGGGCAAGTAAAATCTCATACATAACGGTTTGTGCAGATCTTCTTGCAACCGAGTCTTTTTTCGCGGTATATAATCTATCTTTAATAATATCTAGGTAGAAATTGGACATATCGGCAATACAGAACGTGTTAATTGCGTGGTATGCTTCATGGAAATCATAGTTATCATAACTCTTGGTGCAATCTTCAATTAAGTGGTTTAATCTGGTTAATGCCCAACGGTCAATTTCTAATAAATCTTGATAAGCAACTGGATGGTTGACATCAAAATCGCTGGTATTTCCTAGAATATATCTTGCAGTGTTACGGATTTTACGGTATGTTTCTGCAACTTGTTTCATAATGTTTTTGGATACACTAATGTCCGATTTATAATCCGATGCTAATACCCATAATCTTAATACATCTGCTCCAAATTCCTTAATAACTTCTTGTGGCTCAATTCCATTGCCAAGTGATTTTGACATTTTTCTGCCTTGTTCATCAACCGTATAACCATGTGTTAACACCTCTTTATATGGTGCTTTTCCTTTGGTTGCAACAGAGGTTAATAAGGAAGATTGGAACCAGCCACGGTATTGGTCGCTTCCTTCTAGATATAGATTGGCTGGTGGCAAGCCACGTTCTGCTAAAACAGACTCGTGGGTTGAACCAGAGTCAAACCATACGTCCATAATGTCGGTTTCTTTCTTGAATTCGGTACAGCCACAAGCACTACATTTTGCTCCTTTTGGCATTAGTTCT
>Ga0137298_10149_pt1 | contig 66309 bp, 64 predicted proteins | sample RamsorincwithD2O_2_FD_97182 | JGI IMG/M metagenome (GOLD analysis project Ga0137298, IMG submission 97182) | Mouse cecal microbial communities from Vienna, Austria - Glucosamine amended with D2O | ecosystem: Host-associated > Mammals > Digestive system > Large intestine > Cecum | place: Austria...
CCATGAGAAGCATTTACAAAAGCTAAAAGCAATGAGAGAAAGCGAAAGAGCAATATGAACCCAGCAAGTGAAAATAGTGTCACCATTATGAAGTATAAGTCTCCCGATGGAGTGTATGATTTTAAGGGTCTTGATAAGTGGAATGTGGCGGACGAGGTAGAGCGATTAGATGCAATGATTAAAGAGAAGCAGAAGCTAGAAGCTGAGGGCTACGAGGTTTTGTGGATTAAAACTTTGCCGATATTTGATTTATGATAAGTACTTATCTATTGCGTATTTAAACATGTACTTTACGAACATAAGTCGTGAATTTCCTCCAATATTTTTTCGGACATATTCTTTGGTATCTTTAGATCATTGAGTATCCAAGCAATTCTCATTATGCATGAGTTCTCGATGTCAAGCATATAAATCGATTGAGGCAAATCCGCTTCATTATTAAATTTTGTCTTGGCTACCCTTAACTTATCTAACACATGAATTGGCGTTTCATAACGTATGTCAGTTTTCTCATGAACATTTTTGTTACGATGGGCGGCACGTTTATGACGATATTCTTTAAGCTCCTTTATTCTCTCATCTTGAATAAGACTACCAATTTTTGTACCAAAAGCTCTATCGAATCTTTGAATTATGTTTAAACCACTATTATCAAAGAATTGCCATAAAGCATTTACGCCCTCGTCAAATACAGCATCACCGATAAATTGCCAAGTCCGACCACCGTCTGTCGCATTGAAATAATCAGCTACGCTTGGAGCGGCGATAATACAATAGTAGATAAAATACTCAGTAGCCGCTATATAGGTGGCATCATATGCGTCATATAGCTCTAGGAGCTTGTTAGCATCATGGCAAACACTTTTCTTTGTAGATTTCGATACAAAATCTAGTAATTTTTCTTTTGCTTGATTCGTGTCGCTATCATGACTGCGTTTAATCGAAGCACTTATCATGAGCAACTTACTCAAATTTAATCATTGTTGGCAGAAGGGCAATGAGCGCGTCAACACTTTTGTCTGCTAGCCATTTAACAATTGGAGCGACCCTACTACGATTATTCGGTTTATGAATCTCCTCGGCAAGATCCTTGAGTTTTTCTTGCGTTTCTTCATTGTAGGCTGAAAGATTGATTAAGGTGGATATGGACTGAGATTGAGTCTGATTTTGCGAGACATTTACATTAACGGCTGCTTGTTGGCTCTTTGCGACTTTTGATTTCTCTGCCTTGGAGTCGCCATCATATCCCCAAGTTTCAAGTTCTTCCACAAAAGCCTCAAGCAACGCTTTTGCATTTAGAAGTCCGCTACTGTATGAGCGAGCGAATAACTCATTGTCGTCATCATCTCCAAAAAATATTGCTGGCGTGTAGCTAATTTCATCAAACCTTAAGGCATAATCTCCACTCATACGTCTGCAGTAGCCAGTATAGTTGCATGCCATTTTTTAAATTTTGCATCATTAAGACTCAAATTTTTCAAGTCGTCGATTTCGGAAATTTTTCCTCGGAAGAAATTAATTAGTTTTTCAGCATTCATGCGTTCATTATAACCCATCTTTTTAGCGCTCGTCAATAGCAAGTGCTAAACTCACAACGCCACCTCGGCTAAACGGCAACTAGCGAGAAATTTTAGGCTTTAGTAGTGGCCTTTAGGTGTTGAACTTAGAGGCTATATTTTTGTGCTTTACATTTTTGACATTTCTGACGATAATTGCTGTCATGAAACATTTATCTCCAAAGTCAATTACGGTTATGAAGTATCTGGGTACGGATGGAGAATATCACTACGTCGAAGCGAACGACATTACTTTTCCTAGTCTTGAAGATAGACTAAACTATTTGAGCCAACTGGAATATAAACTTTGGGCTGATGGAGAAATTGTTGAGCATATATGGACGAGAACGTCGAGTAATTGCGAGGTGGAGTCTTAAATGACGTTGATAAATGAGGACTGGAAATCTAACTTTTACAAGTATGAAAAAGTCCGTAGGAGTGGTAGATACAATATGATTATGGAAGCTGATAAAGCATTGAAGGCTTGTGACATTAGTAGTCGAGTGTATAGAGATATTTTGCTAAATTACAATCATTATAAAAGGTACGTTGAAGCGAAATATGAGTCGGTTGATAAGTTTATGAGGAAGCATAAGGGGTGCGACTATTAGATTACGAGTGTAAAACTACCTTTTGGAACGACTTTAGTATAGCGGAACGTTTTGGTGAGGAAGCAATTAAAGACACTTATAGGCGTGCTAGGGCGGAATGGAGACGTGATCGTGTTTATGGCACAGAACTCTCAATGGTACTTAACCATAAATGTTGGTATTGGTATGAGAAAAACAATACCTTTAGTAAACTTTACGCTGAGTTATGGGAAGAATACCATGGGTGGGTACTGGAGAATTGGGAGGGTGAGGATTTGGGATATTATTTGAGGGTTACGGATTAGAAGCCTTCTTTAATATTTTGTCAATCTTCTTTACTCGGTTAGTAATTTGCCGAATCCCATTGACAATATTTTTTTCGTTTTTACCACCAATCACAGTCGCTATGCTATTCTCATCTGGTATCATGCTGAACGTAAGTATGGTGGCATCCCAGTTTTTCCGCATTTCGTCAATTAGTTCTATTACTTCGGGATTCATGTAATTGAAGTAGATATCTTTAAGACCTTCCATCCTTGCAATCATTTTATCGGTTTCCGTACACAAAACTTTATGATATGATGGGTGCTCGACTACGCCACTACCTAGTGCGTAAGCTATAATGCCAGGTTGATATTTAGATAAATCCAACCCATCTATTTCAAGAAGCCTCTCGTCCGTGTCTCGCTTCATTATTTGTACTACTTTATCCCAATCCTGTATATATCCTCGCATTTTGGTGTTTACGATCGCGGATAGGCGAAATGCTTGCTTAACATCTCTAGCGTCAAATATAAGAAAAATAACCGCTGAACATACAACGTTAACAACCGCACTATCAAGAATATTCCAGATATTTGCTCCGAAGAACACTGTTCTCGTGAAACAGAAAAGCACTGATATAATGATAATCACCGTGGCGGCAACAATGCCACTTGCTGAAAGCATCTTCCTAAGTCCGGTCTTAGACTGCCTTGGTGCGCCTTTTTTAGAGTTTTTCATATCTTTTACATTATAACATAAAATGTAATGCTACAATAGGGTTCACCAGAGAGGGCTTCCGAATATAAGTAAAAAATCCATTATATTATGGACATATATAAATGAAAATAACAAATAAATGATACAATAGTAATATGAAAAGGTTTATGATATGACATTAGATGAGCTTAGGGAGGATATCAGCTATACATTGGTTTTCATATATGGCATGCGTCCACCGGCCAAATTCGCGCCATCAAAACCTGTATTTAATGAGTATCAGCTCAGAGTGATTATTGATATGGTTGATCGAATTGCTTACCCTAGAATGAACGAAGCGGATAAAATGATGACCGATCTTATTAGCGAGGCTCAAGGCGCATCTGACCCAAATACGATGCTCTCTGACGATATTCCACCGCTAAGCCCAAGAGAGCGCCAGTCGTACTATATGCATATCTCCCAACTCGTAAATGCTGGTGCAATGTCAAAACCGGCAGATTATGATGAGGCTACGTCTCAACTACATGTTGATAATATTAGAAAACACCGCAATTTATTGCAAAGAATAAAAGACAGACAGGAGTTAGATTTTGAAGAGTTTAGTAATCTCTGCCGAATAGTCAAACAGCATATTGACATTGACGTGGCTATGGCATCAAAGCCAATAACCCCTAATCATATAAGTATTATTCATGAGCTAGCGATATGCGGGAAAACTGCTTATAAGATTAATACTATGGACGAGAACGAATTGACTGTATGGATAAGGAAGCAGATGAACGAGATTTATAAAACCCAGAAACAATTGGGATACATTTGAGTGCGTCGAGACTACAATCCCTCTTTAAACACGGTAACAACCTGACGAAGTTGGGCGCACCAGAGATAAAAAGAACTCCTACAAGGGAGTTGTTTTTATCTGATAAGACGCTGCCAAGAGCCCGAAATTAGGGTGGTAGCCGTGCTAGCATACACGCAGTAGAAACCGAGCGAAGAAAATAAGCTCGACTGGTTTTTGAAGCGATATTTTTGTATCCTTCTCTTGCTATAGTCAAAAGAAACCGGGGTTTGTTAATTCACCCAAAACATACCTTTTTTGTAATGAGCGCATAAAGAGTAGTCTGTGATATAATATTATGAGTAAATAAAGTAAACAAGGAGTCTTAACCATAAGATGGCAGGCATTTCAGAAATTCAAAACCAGCTCGGCATAACTCCTGATCCATTGTCAATTTTGCGACGTCAGTATATTAAAGACTTGTCGGATTACACTGGAAGAGAAACGATAGCTTATTATTCTGGCTGGCTATACAAACCGGTAAATGTTCCGGGCGTAGAGATTGATGATAGCGACATGGCTGGTTTTATGGAGGTGGTTCATGATTTGAAGTGTGATAAAGGTCTAGATCTTATTTTACACACTCCTGGTGGTAACCCTACTGCGGCAGAATCTATAGTAAAATATCTAAGAAATAAATTTAACAACGATATCAGAGTCATAGTTCCTCACCTAGCAATGTCTGCTGGGACTATGATAGCTTGTAGTAGCAAAGAAATAATTATGGGTAAGCATTCCAGTCTTGGCCCAATCGACCCACAGTTTAACGGGATACCAGCCTACAGTATGAAAAAGGAATTTGAGGACGCTAAAAAAGAACTATCCGATAATCCTAACTCCGTTATGTATTGGAAGTTAAAACTAGAAAAATATCCCGCCGCTTTTCTAAATCTGGCGCTCGACTCTATAGCTCTATCTGAACAACTCGTGCGAGAATGGTTGGAGACATGTATGTTTGAGAATGATCCTTGTAAGAAGAAGAAAATTAATAACATAATTAGTAACCTTAATGAACACGAAGCGTCGAAATCTCACGGTAGGCACCTTGACGTGGACTTTTGTGAGGGCATAGGACTGAAAATTATTAGACTGGAGAATGACCAGGAATTACAAGATAAAGTACTGAGCGTGCATCACGCCTTTACTATAACATTTAACAACTCGCCGGCAGTTAAGATTGTTGAGAACGACGCAAACGGAACAATGATTAATTCGGTCAACTTTTGATAAGCGACTACAAACATTAAAACCCAGCAAATGCCGCGCTAAGATTGGAAAAGTATTACTTATATATTATATCTTTATGGCGTTATTTCGTGAGGACGCTATTAGCTGTAATATTGATATTTTTAAATCTTGTGGGGAAATTCGTCTTCAAATCGTTAATAGGCGGCCTAGTGTTGCCATAATTATACTTAATACCTAAATCATCATAGATTTTTTCAATTTCTTCAATTTGTCTTGTCATTATACTAAATTATAGCACACTTTTTCATTTCGAAGTTTAAAAAAACAACCGTAAAGACTATTGCTTACAAAATTCATGCCATATGACATGAACTATTGATTTTATTGCAGGCATTCTTCCCTAAACACGGTAACAACCTGACGAAGTCGAGCGCACCAATTAACAGGTAACACCAGAAGTGGTGTTATTTTGTTTGCGCTGTTTTACAGAAAAACTTGCAGAAAATTCTTGCCAAAACCATAAGAGTTTAGTATGATAAATGTATATAGGTCAAAAATAATAGAAACTTAAATAGGAAACACAATCAATGGAAAGGACAGTAAAAAAACTTTTCTTGGCAGGAGCGGTTTTGCTAGGTGGTGCGGCATCTTTTATGTCGCTGACCTCATACGCTGTTTCTGCTGAGGGTAGTGGTGCGGCGGCGGGAGTAAAGAGTACAACTACTTTCAACCTCTCCGTGCCAAACGTCTTAACTCTATCAAATGTAACTAGCGACATTGCTTTGACGGCTTCTCCTGTCAATATCGTCACTGGTACACTTTCGGCGACAGTGCAGAGTAACGCGAAATATACGATTTCGATGCGTTCCAATCAGCCAGATTTAACTTCGGAATCAGGAGATACAATTCCTGCGACAAATAATGTAACGGCCGGCACAAATGGCTGGGGAATTCAGGCGTCAGGTCAAGCTGGTTATAAAGCGATAAATATCGAGGATCAGGTTTTCTTTTCTAGCCCAGCGGCAGCACCAGCTGCAACGATGACGAACTTCGTAGTGGGCGTAGCAACGAGCTCAGCACTTCCTACCGGTATGTATCGCACTTCGGTAACGGTAACGGCGGCGGTTGCGCAGTAAACAATGATCAAAAAGTTTCTATTAGTATTTACAACATTCTTTGGGCTGATGGTTTTGACTCAGCCCACTTTGGCTTTGGAGGATGGTGATATTTCGATTTCTGTCTATCCGGCCACTCAGACGATCGAGCTGGAACCGGGTCATGAAACCACTGGTACTATCTCGGTAATGAACAGCGGAAGATTGCCTTTCGCTTTTAATCTTTCGGTTGCGCCATACCAAGTGAATAGCGAAACTTACGAGCCAAACTTTTCGACCAGCAATGTCTATACTAAGTTAGCAGAGTGGGTATCATTTGCTCAGGATAGCTATACTTTGGAGCCAGATACTGCGGTGGAGATTGAATTTAAAATAAGCGTACCTGAAGATGCTATGGGCGGAGGTCAATACGCTGCTATTATGATTACTTCAAATGACAGTGCCAATGCTAGCTCGCCTTTGCAATTAACTTCGCAGGTGGCGGCGATCCTGAACGGTCGTGTCAGCGGAGAAGCGATGAAGCCGGAGGGTGAGATCGTCGAGCAAAAGATCCCATTCTTCATTATGGACAAGCCACTACAGATTTCCGAAACAACTTACAATACTGGCAATGTGGATTTTCAGGTCTATCATGCTATGACGATTACAAACTTCTTTACGGGCGAAGAGGTTATCACTCCGACTACGAAAAATTCTGAAGGTATAATTGTTGGCTCCGAGAGTACAATGGTTTTACCAGGGACTTCGCGTAGTCATACTTTGACGTGGGGCGGCGCTCCGAAGCTAGGGATTTTTAGGGTAAAACAAACGATCATGTTTCTTGATGAAGAGATTAGCAATGAACAGCTGGTGATTTTTTGCCCGCTATGGTTGATCTTGGGAATAGTTGGTCTGATTATTCTCTTGATTATTTGGATTATCTTAGCAGCCAAACGTCACAAACGTAAACAACCGCAGGTATTCTAAGGTAAAAACAATGTTGCGTGCGTCTAAATATTTGTTATAATTAAGGCATGGAAGGTACGCATCAAATAAAAAAGGAGAAAAACAAAAATGAAGATTAAAGCTAAAAGCGCAATGTTGCTTGGTGGAGTCATTGCTGGTTTTGCGGCAATGATCCCGATGGTGACGTACGCCGAAACCAAAACCGCTGATACTAGTGTAACGGTTAATATTGCAACGAGCCTGACAGTCGAAGCTACGGGCGTGACGCAGAATATCAATGCTGGCAGTATTAGCGAAGATGGGAGGATTGTTGCGACCGTTAAGTCAAATAGCCCGTACACGATCTCCCTAAATGCAAAAGAACATGCTGATTTGAAAGATCCTGATAACTCCTACGAGTCTATCCCGGCATCCGCCACAGTTGTGGCTGGCACCGATGCCTGGGGAATCAAGAAGAAGGGAGGTGCCAATAATAATGATAATACTTCCAATGAGGCTGGTTATACCGCTATCACGACAAGTCCGGTCGTCTTTTATCGTGCAGCGGCAGGTACTGGTGCTGAAAGTATCGTGACTGACTTTACGGTCGGGATCTCGATTACTTCCAGCCTATCAGCTGGTACTTATTCCACCGACGTAACCGTAACAGCAGCTAATATATAGAAAATGAAAAGGATTTATTTAGCACTAATTAGTTTATTAAGTTTAAGTTTTTTGTCGGCAGCAATGTTGCCAGTGTCACCGGTTTCTGCGCTGGAGAGTGGTGATATTGTAGTATCAATACGCCCATCATCGTTGGATGTCGATCTCAATCCAGGTGAGACTTTCAGTGGTAGTGTTACTGTATCTAACGTCGGTCGTTTGCCTTTTGATATTAAGGCCACTACATCGCCTTTTCAAGTAAATAGTGATTATGAGCCGGATTTTGTCAACGAGAGCTCCTACACTCGTCTGTATAACTGGATTAAGCTGGAAAAGGATAAGTATCATATTGAACCAGGCGGTAACGTCAAGGTCAACTTCACAATTGACGTCCCAGAGGGTGTGGCTGGTGGTGGTCAGTATGCAGCTATTTTGCTTTCAAGCGATAGTGGTATTGAAGAGCAGGGTGCCATGAAAGTTAATACTCAGCTTGCAGCGATTATTTATGGGCATATCAACGGTGAGGAAATGCATACCGAGGGTAAATTGTTAGATTATTCTTTGCCAGGCTTCATGTTTAACCGTGATTTTTCCGTTTCGCAAACCGTTCAGAATACTGGTAACGTGGACTTTAAAGTTACCCAGAAGATGAAAGTAACTAACTTCTTTACTAATGAAGTAATTGTAGATGAGAATACCTTAGCCGAAGATGGTCGGCCAATGGGCTATAGTACCTTGGCGGTTCTTCCAGGCACCACGCGTACCGGTGTCTTGACGTGGCAAGGTGCTCCACACTTAGGTTTATTTAGAGTGACTCAGGAAATCTCTTTCCTTGATCAAGACTACAGCGAGAGCCGTATTGTCCTTATCTGCCCGATTTGGCTAACGATCTTAGTGTTAACATTGATCGTGGTCTTGATCGTTTGGATTATCCTAAAGGTCAAGAAGAAGCATGACAATAAAGCCGAAGTTGCTTAGGTGGTTTTGGGTAAATTTTAAGATTATCTTAAGGTTAAAGTAAAGAAAGTAAGGATTTTGCAGAAAAATCCTTGCTTTTTTGAGCAAAGTGTGCTATAATAGAAAGATATGGTAGAGAATATTCGTAATGTCGCAATTATTGCTCACGTTGACCATGGTAAAACTACGCTGGTGGATGGTCTTTTGAAGCAGTCACATACTTTTCGCGACAATCAAGCAGAAATGTCACAAACTTTGATCATGGATTCTATGGATCAGGAGCATGAGCGGGGAATTACGATTACTGCAAAACAAACCTCAGTTTATTATAACGGTTACAAAATCAATATTATTGATACGCCGGGTCACGCAGATTTCTCTGGTGAGGTAGAACGTACGCTAAATATGGCGGATGGCGTTTTTCTGATCGTTGATGCGCAGGAAGGTCCAATGCCTCAGACGAAGTTCGTCTTGCAAAAAGCGCTCTCTTTACATCTGAAGCCGGTTGTCGTGATCAATAAGATTGACAAACCTGGTGCGCGTATTGAAGAAGTCGAAAGTGAAATTGCGGATTTATTCTTGGAGCTTGCTAGTGATGAAAGCCAGCTCAATTATCCAATTTATTATGCAGTGGCACGTGATGGTAAGGCCGGTAAGACTACCGATCTAGATGATGATTTGCACGTGATTTTTGATGCGATTATTAATGATATTCCAGCACCAAAGATTGACGAAAATGCTAGCCGTGGTGCGCAGCTTTTAGTGGCAGCCTTGGCGGCGGACAATTATTTAGGTAAATATGCAATTGGGAAAATTTTCCGTGGCAAGCTGAAGAAAGGCGAGAATGTCAAAGTTCTCCATGCTGATCCGGAAACTGGCGAGCTAAAAACTAGTAGCGCTAAGGTAGAAAACATCTTTGCTTACAAAGGCTTGAGTCGTGAAGAGGTGCCAGAAGCTGAGGCAGGTGATATTATTGCTGTGTCTGGCGTACAACAGGCGAGTATCGGTGATACTATTGCTACGCTTGGCGCAGATGGCAGCGAGCCAGAAGCATTGCCAACTATTGAACTGGAAGCACCAACGCTGAGTATCTATATCGGACCGAATACTTCGCCATTGAAAGGCCAGGAAGGTGAGTTCACGACTTCTCGTCAGATTGCCGAGCGTCTAGAACGCGAATTAGAAACTAACATTGCGCTAAAGATCGTTCCTGATGGCTTGGGCTATAAGGTGTCTGGTCGTGGCGAACTACATCTGTCAGTCTTGATCGAAACAATGCGCCGCGAAGGTTATGAGCTAGAAACTGGTCGTCCCGAGGTAGTATATAAGGAAATTGATGGCAAAAAACAAGAGCCAGTTGAGGAGCTGGCTATCGAGGTAGAGCCAGAGTTTGTTGGTGCAGTTTCTCAGGAATTGGGTATCCGCCGGGCTGAGTTGGTTACACAAGAGCTAACTAGTGCAGGTAGTACTAGGTTTACTTATCGGATTACGACGGCTGCTTTAATTGGTTTGAGGAATAATCTCTTGACCGCGACAAAAGGTACGGCGATTATGTCGTCCTTGCCATCTGGATATCGCCCAGTCGAAGGTCGCTACAAGCCTGAACGTAATGGTGCCTTGATCGCTTTCGAGGCGGGAACTAGTACCGCTTATGCTCTGGACGCTGCTCAAGCACGAGGAATTCTGTTCATTCCACCAGGTGTGCCAGTTTATCAGGGTATGATCGTTGGCCTTAGCAATAAGAAAGATGATCTTGATATTAATATCTGTAAAGAAAAACAGCTTACCAATATGCGTACGCACGCTTCGGATGGTGCGATCCAGCTCACTCCGCATACTCAGTATTCTTTGGAGCAATGTATTGATTTCTTGCTGGATGATGAACTTCTAGAAGTAACACCAAAGAGCTTGCGTCTACGCAAACGCCAACTTGACCCAGTGAAGCGCAAGCGTGAGAATAAGGCTTAGGACAAGAGTTTTTTGCGGTTCACTAGAATACATAGTGGTGCCATCATTAGCATGATACCAAATATCAGCAGAGTGGTGGGGTTGACTCCGTACCACCAAACTGGCTCATAAGCTGCCTGGTTAAAGCCTAGCATTGCTTGAATACCGAGCAGATTTTGGTCTATAACGTTAAATAATAAAACGATTGCGCTTGCCAGGGTGAAAGCGAAGAGAAATGACCCTATTATCAGTTCAAGGAAGTAGCATAAATAGATAGTTCGGACTTGTCCAGAAGTTGCGCCGAGACTATAGTACAGGGCAATATTCTGCTGATCTTGGTCGATCAGGCGAATACTAGTGAATATCACTACGATTGCCGCAATGATTCCTAGTATGACGGAGGCAATGCTAACTATCGTATTGATGACATTGAAGATATAAGTCACTTCTGGTGACATACCCGCGACTACATTAACAAAATATTCTCTTCCGGGGAGGCCAATATTTGTAAACGAGCCTTTACTATGTTTGAGATATTCGTAGGCTTGTTCGTTATTATCAAAGACCGCAATTACGGTATCGCCAGATGTATCCGATATCTCTTTTAGAATGGCTTGGTCATAGGCCGTCAGATCTTCGGCAGGTTCAGCAGGTGGTGTCGGAAAAGTTTCTGGGGTAGTGGTGCCTTCTTGCCAGAGTTGACTTTTGCCATTATCAATCACGATCGGTCGTCCTTCTGGAGTTGGAATGATCTCTAGGAGCGGATTGAGAAGATTACTGTTTTTATTCTCCAGTTGCTCGAAAGATAGATTATTGACGTGAAAGTTGTCACTCGCAAGACCAGCTACATAGTACTTAGCGCCGTAAGAGTCGATAAAAGTTTTGCCGATTAGCTCACGACGATAGCTCTCGTAATCTTTTTGTTTGCTAGTCGCGCTAGTATATTTGGTCGGAAAGTCCTTGTCCAAGAGTTGCTCGCCCACAAAAGCCGTGACGAGGATAGGTGCCGCATCGGCTGGCGCTTTGTTTAAATCCGCTTCAATCATACCCTGCACAAACTCGACTGGTAAGATGATACTCCCAAACATCCCAAACTTTTTAGCATCTCCCAGTGCTTTTCCGCCATGTGCTTCAATATCCTTAATCATATTGTCGCGACTAAGTTGGGGCTTAGTATCGTTGGCAATCATACCCTCCGCATTGTTGGCGGCGGTAATGATTACCTGGCCATTCGTGGAGTCACTGGCTCGCTTAATATAAGAGTTTTGCAGACCAGTTAGTCCTAGTTGAACGGTAAAGATTAGCCCGAAAATCATCCCCATGACGGCTATGGTTATCAAGTTACGCTTCAGGTGAGCTCTGATGGTTCTGGTGCTGATTTTTAGCGCATCTCGAGTTTTCATTTTGATGGTTCCATATAGCTCGATTATACTTGGGCTAACAAGATTAAGCAAGACCAACTCCCCTCACCACCCTTAACCCATATACTATTTAGGTAGTAGCGACGCAGCGTATGGAGAAGCCGAAGTAACGGCTGCTGTAGAGGGCCGGGTAGACATCGGAGCTATCGAAGTACAGGCGGTATGCGGCGGTACCAGAGTAGGCAGTACGTGACCAGTAGTAACCCTCAGGGGAGTCTGGATTAGGAACTCGCGCATATTCATAACCTATCAAATGGCCATCGAGGACGTACCCGGCATAAGGGAAGTTGTAGGGAGCCTTACTTCCCTACACTCCCACTGCTGTCACTGTAATACTAGTAGAGTAGATGCCTGATGGTAGTAATGGGCTGATAGTTACGCCTATACCATAAGTATGAATAGTTTGAGAGGGATATGCTCCAAGACTGGTAGTATTGTAGTAACTTTGGGGAGTAGTAGTAATACCTACATAGGTACTATTCCCATTAGTACCATCAGGACTACCAGTAGCTATACCCCAAGCACTAGTGCCGGGAGTTAGGATGGTTGGAGTAGTAGCACTGATAGTCGGAATAGTACGATCATCAGCACTATCAAGCTTAGGATTTCTCATGGTAGAATCATTACTACTTAGTAATACCTGATAGTTAGTATTGGCCGTAATCGTAGTAGATATAGTACCAGTATTAACCATACTACTATCTACAATTTGGTGCATATTACTTACTGCATCGATCATTAGTGCAGGATATACTTCTACGGATAGATTGCTATCAGTAGCAATACCACCCAGGGCAACGCAGCGGATGGAGCGCCCCGCAAATCCAGCCATATACTGTGTGGCAGTCGGGTGCACTATTCCAAATTCTCTGCTCAGATACAACACATATATATCGGGATTGTCGTAGATCGTGTTGGTAAAATAAAAGCCACTCTCACTTTGGTCATGCAATATACCTGCATAAGCACTTCCAGAAAGCATAAAGTTATATGGTGCAGCAAGCACTTTGTTTACTCCGTCCTGATTACTAAGGATACCGCTGGTTTCCATGAGATTAGCATATGACGTATTGTTAGCGCTATTTGGGAGTTTCCATCCTTTAGGACAAATACTGGTCGTAATGGTTTTATCTGCAACCAGCATATCGATGTTACCATGTCCAGCAGTAGCCGTATTGAACGAATAGTAGGCGCCAAAAGTGCTAAGAGTGTCTTCTTTATAATATGACTCTTCTCTATCGGTATGTTCGTATGTGAAATCTCCAGGTTGCAGACTCGTTAGGGTTTGCGGCATGACATGCTCCTCTTCTATGTCGGAGTCCTTTGGTGTCAGTATTTTTCCACCTTCTGGAGCGATTAGTCTCAAATTCTGGGTCATCCAACAGTTATTATCTTCATGTTTACGGATAGTATAAGTATTATTATCACGAGTATCAGTCAAAGTATTAGTATCTCCTACTTTAGATTTAGTGCAGATAGTCTGAGTCATTTCTTGCATAGTGGAGATGTCGGAGAGAGTTTTGGTGGTCGAGCTAGCTGCATGGGTGGGGAATGAAGTAAGTATATTGATACTATAGACCACTAACGCTAATACTAATATCATTAGCAACCAGATCACTGGTATATTGAGATGAGTTTTATATTTATGTATTTTGAGCATGTTGCCCTCCTTTTGGGTTAATAAACCAATCGTCGGGCAATAAAATAGCACCACGAGTGGCGCTCAAACCATAACCAAGGACGATGCTTAATCGAAACTTGATATACTCATGGTGCTATCTTGACGTTTCAAAAAAGCATTACATCTTGGCTGATGAAAATTCTTGATTATGATTTGAGCTTTATAACCTTAGTGTATAACAGGACTTGGAAAAAGACAAGAAGTTTCGTAATATATGCAAAACCATGTTATAATTTGGCTATGTATAACTATTTGATTGACTCGCATTGTCATCTGCATGATGAGGAATGGTATTCGTCTACGGCAGCGCAAGCGTGTTTGCAAGAGGCGGTTTCAAATAATGTACGGCAGCTGATAGTGATTGGTACCGACCCTGCTGACTCGGCGAAGGCGCAAGCGTTCGCGCGGGAGCACGATGGCGTTTTCTGGACGTACGGCATTCATCCAGAGGGTGCAGAGAAATATACTGATGATGTGGTCAAGATGATGGATGTCATTCAGGAGATACGGTGTCAAGGTCAGAATCGTGATATGCGACGACTAGCTGTGACGCTAGGATTAAGCGAGTCGGAACAGGGTTGTTTAGACGGTCTAGTGGCAATCGGTGAGATTGGCTTGGACTATCATTATGATTCCGCGACACATAAAAAGCAGATTCAGCTTTTTGAGTGTATGTTGCAGCTAGCGCAGAGCCTAGAGCTACCAGTATCACTTCATATTAGGGAAGCCTTTACAGACGCGTTGCCGATTCTGGACAATTTTCCCAAGCTTAAAGGTGTAGTCCATAGTTTTACTGGTTCGAAAAAAGTTTTACGGGAAGTTTTGGCGAGGGACTTTTATGTCGGTGTGAATGGCCTAGAAACCTATTCAACTTTACCTTTACCACCATTAGAAAAAATGTTGTTAGAAACCGATGCTCCGTTCTTGACTCCAGTACCTTTTCGTGGTACAATGAATCAACCAGGATATGTTCGCTATGTGGCGAATGATCTAGCGGTGAAATTGGGTGTGGAAGAAGTTAACCTAGTGGAGCAAACGACAAAAAATGCGAGACAACTTTTTCAACTTGGAAACGCCAAACTTTGCGAAAGCTGAAGCTCATGCCGCAACGACTTTTGACGTATATAATGAATTAATGGATATTGCAATGGAGATCGAACGATGCCGTGCGTCTGTTTAAGTAATACTTTTGCACGTTGGAAAAGCTTAAAAACAGCAGTTCCAGCGGAAATCAAGCCAGAGCCGATTCATCCAGACATGACCGTGGCGGAGCGTGGCGTGTTTTCAGATGCAAAGCCATTGCGTATTAATCATCCACGCAAAATCTTCGGTGCGCCGAATGTGACACTTGGTCGACCGGCCGTCCGCATGACTCGCACGGATTTGATTAACGCTGAGTCGAAGCTCGGTAGTATGCTCTTTGGTCCAATACCAGAGGGTCATAGGCGGGAGTTTTTTCATGACAGACAAAATATCTGGATTTGGCATGAAGATTGGTATGATGGTCAGCGTAATGCTCGACAGATGACGGTGCGCTATGAAGTGCGTACATCTGGTGTATATAAGAAAGTTGCTACTGGTAGTTATTTGAAGCTTGAGGGGGAAGAATTGGATAATTTCCGCAAGGCCACCCATGCTTACCTCTATGTAGTCAAGAAGCACCTCTATAGTAATCCGCAGAATCTTGTTAAAACAGCTTAAAATTACTGTCAAATAGAGCAAAGTCCCTCAGATGCTAAGGGATTTTCTTGCTTTCTGTATACAAAACGCTTATAACTATTGACTTTTTGAGTAAAGTGTGCTACAATGGTGGTGTGACTAGCTTTTTGACGATATAAGTAAAGAAGCAGGTCATAGTACATTGAGAGGAGGAATGAGATGTGTTTGATATCGAAAGGAAAAGGATTAAGCTTTTCGCTAAGGTATGGAACCGTTTTCAGCACCGACGCCACTTGGAAGGCGATATGGCCGCCTACAGCAAGTTCTACGAGGATTTAGTGACTAAATACTACGTAGAAAATGTCAAAAGCGGTCGCAAAGGCTTCTACCATTATACGCGGCTTGATTTGGTGTTGGCGCCAGTTCTGCTGGTCGTTTGGCTGGCTAATTGGTTCGGGGGGCACCCTGTCTGGGCGCTAGTGTCGTTTGTAGCCTTTGTGCTCGTAGCGTGGAGCCTTGTCAAAAGAATTGCTTCTACGCATGATGTTTTTGAAGAGGCAGAAAAGAAAGCCGCTAAGGAAACTCAGGCAAAGGTCGAGAGTGACGAAAGAATCCGCCAGGCGGAGCGTCCTTCGATCGAAGGCGACTGGTAACGTCGGTAATCCACGCATGGTAAATTTGATTCCCGCATCTCTTTAATCCCCGCACCGCCCCTCTAGGGGCGGTTTTTTATCGTCTATTGTTTTGGATTTTGGCCTATGTTATACTAAAATTAATGTATCAGAGTGGTAATCTTGGTAGTCCAAAATCATCCCTTACGGCCGGAGTGCTAGGGATCTTGCTGGGGGGCTTTGGAGTGCATGAATGGTATCTTGGTAATTCTAAAAAAGCCAAGCGACATTTGCTTTTGCTGATTGTGGGAGTGGTCTTGGTAGTGTTGCCAGTTATTATCCAGGCGGTTACGCCATCGCTCGGTCAGTTTCAGTTGCAGCAGGCACTCAATAGTATTGCGATCGTGCTACGAGTTTTGGGGTGGCTGGCTCTAGTGGCGGACATCGCATGGGGGATTATTGACGGGATTTTATTACTAGTTCAAGGTGATGTCGGGCTGATTGCGCAGGGCTATACTGTTAATGGTGCACCGGGCAGTGCTAATATGTCTCAAGCTCAGACTTCTATTACGCCAGAGAATGCACCGAAGTTGCCGCGAGTATCGCTACCGCCAGCTCCGACCTTGGCAGAACAGGCTAGCAACGCGAAAGTGCCGCCGCAACCGATCGTTTTTCGGTCTAGCGATATTCCTAACCAGCCTCAAGGAGCCGTTATGAATCAGGCGATTGGTACGGGCAATGTAGCACCAGCGCCTTTGACGGTCGCAAATGCTGAAGGCAAATATACTATCAATCCAGTAGTACTGCGCAGGATTCTATTTGCAGTAGTGATTGTGGTGGCGGTAGTGGTAGTGGGTTTGATCGTAGTATCGGGAATTGGATCAGTGATGACTGAGGGTTATGGTGAAGCGTACCGTTTGGCGAAAGAATTAAAACCAAAGCTGGAACGCGCCGATAAGTCTTCAAGTTGTCAGTATGCGATGCAGTATGTGCAAGCGGCTAACGTAGGGAAGCAAAGCTATGACGAGTACATAACGGTTTGTAAAGATTTGGTAACATCTGTGAATGCGGAAGTTTATCAATTGGGTGAGAAAAGTTTAGTCCAAACTAATACTGAAATAGCGGCGCAGTACCAAGATTTCAAGGGACTATACGGAGCGGCTTTTCCTGAGGTTAGTAGTTTGCCAGAAACTCTCGCGTTGTATCAGGTCTGGCATCATTATGTCCTAGCGGTCGATCGTTTGAGTCTAGATACTAGCCCAGAGATAGAATTTCAACAGGCCGCCGATATCCTAAGGACTTCCAATAACGAAGCCTTACAAAAGTATGGTGAGGAATGGTTGCAGAAGCAATTGGACTACATGCGGGCGTATAAAGCTTATCAAGATGTCAGCTATACCGATCCAAATAAGGAGAATATGCGAGCCGAGCTAGCTACTCAGCTGACTGAGTTGCAAAATTGGGTTCAGGATCATCGTCCAGATATTACGCAGATTGCACCAATGACTGTTCCAGACACCGCGCCAATGTATCAAAGTTTTCTGAAGCTGTACGAGCTGATCAGAACTGGCTATGAGGAGCATTATGACGACAAGAGTGGCGACTGCAACCGGGTGGGTGATAAGGTTTATTGTCAGTAAGATCCAACCCAGCTTTACATCGGTATATCTCAGTATTTTTCACTTTGCATGGTATTCAGCTAGCAAAGCCTACCTGATATTATGGCGGTACGCTGTTGTTGCTTTATTCTTAAAGCTATGTTATAATAGAGAGTATGATATATCTTGATCACGCTGCAGCTACGCCAGTTAGCCAGAAAGCCTTACAAGTGATGACGCCGTATTTTGCGGAGGAGTTTTTTAATCCATCGGCACCATATTTATCAGCGAAGCGGGTCCGAGAAGTCTATGAGTTAGCGAAAGATGATCTAGCGCACGTAATCGGTGCCAAAGGAGTAGATCTAGTAATCACAGCTGGAGCGACCGAATCGATTAATTTAGCATTTACAGTTTGCCAGGGTAAAGTACTAGTTCTAGAAACCGAACACGCAGCTGTTCTTGAGGCAGCTAAACAGCGCTCATATGAGTTTGTGAAAGTAGATAAAAATGGTTTGATATTGATTGACAATCTGGAAGATAAATTGTCTGATGAGGTAGAGTTAGTGTCGATTTCCCTAGCGAATAATGAGCTTGGTACGATTCAGCCACTTGTCGAGATCGCCGAGGTGATTCGTCGGGTTCGCCAGGAGAGATTACGCAATAATAACAATACTCCACTCTATTTGCATTCGGATGCTTCGCAGGCTCTGAATCTATTGGATTTGAACGTAGCGCGCTTAGGTGTGGACCTGCTGACTATTAATGCAGCCAAATGTGGCGGTCCAAAAGGCGTCGGTGCTTTGTACGTTGCACATGGTGTGAAGCTGCGACCAATCAGCGTCGGTGGTGGGCAGGAGCGAGGCTTGCGTAGTGGTACGGAGAATGTCGCTGGCGTTGTAGGCTTTGCTACGGCGGCGCAAGAAGCCAAGGCGCATCTGGCGGGCAGTCGCAAAAAATATCAGGTTATGAGTAGAATTTTGCGTCAAGAGCTGGAAAAGATTGGCAAGGATATGAACACTACAACTGATTTTGTGATGCCAACTCCAATTTTCTTGGGTCATCCGAAGCATCAGCTGGCGAGTTTTGTACCAGTTTGCTTTCCGGGAATTGACGCGGAGCGTTTGATCTATCGTTTGGAGCAACATGGAGTTTTAGTGTCAACTGGTGCAGCCTGCGCGGCGAATAAAGGCAGCAAATCGCACGTCTTAGCAGTGATCGGTTTGTCGGACGTGGAGATTGCAGGATCGTTAAGGATTTCTTTGGGTAGTACCAATACTATCGAGAATGTGACTGAGGCTGCTAGTATAATTCGCGAAGAGGTGGAGCGAGAGTACTGTCGTATCCATGAAAGAGGTCACCATGTCTAGAGTATTTTTGGGCATGTCTGGAGGAGTGGACTCGTCGGTCTCGGCGGTTTTACTCAAAGAGCAAGGCTATGATGTAACGGGTGTTTATATGAAAAACTGGTCAAAAGATTTGCCGGGCATGAAGTGTCCATGGGCGGAAGATCTTGCTGATGCGAAGCGCGTAGCGGTGCAGCTGGATTTGGATTTTGAAGTGTGGGATTTTGAGTCTGAGTATAAACAAAAAGTAGTGGATTACATGCTGGCCGAATTTCAACGTGGACGCACACCTAATCCAGATGTGATTTGCAATGAGTTGATCAAGTTTAAGCAATTTTATGATCGGGCAATGCAACGCGGGGCAGATTATATAGCGACTGGGCATTATGCTCGAGTATCGAGTGGCAGCGAGCTAAACTTGCCAGATAATAATATTTATCTTTGCCGTGCAGTGGATGAGAATAAAGACCAGACTTATTTTCTCTATCGTATGAGCGATATGGCGACTGCAAAAACCTTGTTTCCAGTAGGAAACATGACTAAGCCAGAAGTCAAAGATTTAGCAGCGGAGAAGGGTTTAGACGTCGCTCGCAAGAAAGAATCTATGGGGGTTTGTTTTGTAGGTGAAGTGGGCATGAAGGATTTTTTGCGAGAGTACTTAGACGCGCGACCGGGGGAAATTCGCGAAGCAGAAACTGAAAAAGTTCTAGGCTATCATGATGGTGCAATCTTTTATACAATTGGGCAACGTCATGGTCTGGCTTTGGGGGGAGGATTGCCATACTATGTGGTGGGCAAAGATTTAGCACAAAACCTTGTCTACGTTTCAAAAAATTTGAATCATGAGGACCTCTGGAAAAAACAGTTGAAGCTCGAGGATATGTGCTGGAGGGCTGGCAGTGAAAGTTTGCTGAAGCAGGGAGAATTAACCGTTAGATTGCGGCATCGTGCGCCACTGCTTAAGGCTCAGCTAGAGAATGATACTTTAGTGTTCGACGAAGAAATCAAGAAGCCGGCTGCCGGTCAATCAGCGGTATTATATAGCGGAGGAGTGTGCCTGGGTGGGGGAATTATAGCTGAATAAAAGCTTAAAGTTCTAGCACGGCAAGACAAATGATGTTTCACCATAGCTCAACCTAGAAAAGAGTGTTATAATAGACGTTGAGCGTATAGCTCAACGTACCTTAAAGCCAAATGAAAATGGGGGTAAAAACATGTCAAATCGCGAGCAAAACAACGCGCAAGGTCAGACTCAGCAGTGGTTCTGGAAGTATTGGTGGATCGTGGTCATTGGATTGATGACGATCGTGGTTGCCGCATTGTTCTCTTTGAGCAACCAAACGGCCACCGAAGCAGGGAGTACCGAGACCGGCGAGAACGAATTGCCTTGGCAAAAAGACCAGATCACCTATTTGGGGGTCGTCGAAGAGTGGCGGGAGGCATTTGGTGGTTTTGGTTATGATGATGTCCTGCAAGACTGTGTCTTAGTGTCAACTTCGGTGCAGAAGGATATTGGTCCTAGCCAAGGTCCGCTAGAATCCTTTGACCATGCGATCGGCATGGTAGCACAGGATGGCAGCGTAGGGGTATGGCAGTATGCCAGCCTTGTACGTGACGCTAGCGGGGAGTCGAGATGGGAAATCTCTTCTCTGCCACGTGACGACACGCAAGAAACGCTCTTAATGATCGTCGATGATTGGAAAGCACCAGAAGCTTGGCAAGGTCATACGATCGTGATGGCGACGGCGTATTTATATGCCGTAACGCCGGATGATCTTGGCCCTGCGCTCCCGATTGTTTACATTGCGTCCAATGGCGTAACTGTCGATACACTGGGAGGGGCGCTGCAAGATGTCGTGGACTATTGGTACTGGCAGGGTAATCAGTATGAATGTAGACCGATTTGGGACGAACAATCCGTGCAGAGCCCTGAATACGGTGGGTTAGGCACATTTGGCAACCGCCTGGTATAAGGCAAAATCTAGGCACTTCTTCGGGAGTGCCTTTTCCATAGACTTTTGCAGGGCTTTTCTTTTGTGGCTATATATGTTAAAATAAAGTTAGTAAATGTCAAAGTGGTATATACGGATGCTTTAAGTTGGCCGAAGTAATTACTATTAATTAAAAGGATTTATTTTATGAATGCAAACGAAATTCGCAAAAAATTCCTGGATTTTCAGGTTAAACATGGTCATAAAGTAATTCCACCAGCCCCACTTGTGCTTGAGAATGATCCGACTACTCTCTTTACTGGTTCGGGCATGCAACCACTTTTGCCGTATCTATTAGGTCAGCCACATCCAGAGGGCGTGCGTTTAGCGGACTCTCAGCCGTCTATGCGACTTCAGGATATTGAAGACGTAGGTGATCCGCGCCATACCACAGTGTTTGAGATGCTGGGAAACTGGTCGCTTGGTGATTATTTCAAAGAGGAGCAGATTACGAATTATTTTGAATTTTTGACCAAAGAGATTGGGCTGGATCCAGAGAAAATTTTCGTCACTTGTTTTATCGGTAACGAGAAATATGGCATTCCAAAAGATACTGAAGCCGCGGAAATCTGGCAAAGAGTCTTCAAAAAGGCTGGTATTGACGCTAAGATTGCCGAGATTGGTTCTGCTGAGGAGGGGGATAAGCGTGGTATTAAACCAGGTGAACGCATTTTCTTCTACAATGATAAGGAAAACTGGTGGAGTCGTGGCGGTGGGATTGAAACTACCCCGCTTGGTGATCCGTGTGGTCCTGATTCGGAGGTTTTCTATGATTTTGGTGAAGATAAGCAGGATGTTGAAAAATATGGCAAGAGTCACCCAGCTAGCGATGGCGCACGGTTTATGGAAATTGGTAATCAAGTTTTTATGCAGTATAAGCGTAATGAAGATGGCACGTTTAGTGAGCTGGAGAAGAAAAATGTTGACTTTGGTGGTGGCTTGGAACGCTTAGCGGCAGCAGCGATCGGCAGCTTTGATGTCTTCAAGATTTCTTTGATGGCGCCGATTATTGAAAAGCTTGAGGAGATGTCGCATAAAAAATACGATAATAATACTGACGAGATGCGTATCATTGCTGATCATTTGCGTGGTGCCTATTTGCTGGCGGCGCAAGGGCTCGTGCCATCAAATAAAGCTCAGGGCTATGCCTTGCGTCGTTTGGTACGCCGAGCGATTTTACGAGCGCTCGATCTGGGCATTGGTCAGGAATTCTTAGCTGAGATTATCCCGATCATCGCCGAGAATTATGAAGAACTTTCTGACGATATTCTACCAAATCGTGCTAAGGTTTTGGATATTTTGACCGTGGAAGAGGCGGCTTTTCGTAAGACGATTAATAAAGGTGTACGCGAATTGCAAAAGCTTGCCAAAGAAAGTCGCATTTTGACTGGCGCGGATCTTTTCCGTTTGCAGGATACTTATGGTTTTCCGTTGGAGCTAAGCGTCGAAGAAGTTTATAAGATGGGCTTAGAATTATCCAAGCAATATCAAGATGAGTTCGAAGCAGCGTTGAATGAGCAACGCGAGCGTAGTAAGACCGCATCCAAAGGGATGTTTAAGGGTGGTTTGTCGGATACAAGTGATCAGACGGTAAAATATCATACTGCCTGCCATCTGCTCTTGGCGGCTTTGCAAAAGGAAATTAGTCCAGAGATCTCACAGAAAGGCTCTAACCTTACTCCAGAACGTTTGCGTTTTGACTTTAACGTTGATCATAAGCTTACGCCAGAAGAGCTGAAGAGGCTTGAAGATCTCGTTAACCAGTGGATTGAAGCTGACCTGCCAGTTGTTTATAATGAATATGATAAAGATTACGCCTTTGATGAAATGCATGCTAACGGTTCCTTCCGGGATCGTTATCCGGATCGGGTGACGGTTTATACGATCGGTATTGAGGACAATGAACCAGTGTCAGTCGAGATTTGTGGCGGTCCACATGTGACTAGGACTGGCGAGCTTGGTCGCTTTAAGATCCAGAAAGAAGAATCTTCTAGTGCCGGTGTACGTCGTATTAAAGCGATTTTAGAGTAACTAAGAAAAATCCCCGCCAATGGGCGGGGATATTTTCATCAGAGAACTACGGTGAGAAAAACGCCACGATGCTTCTTATGGCCTTGTTCACGATATTACAAAGCTCCCTGAGTACTGGTGGCTCTGGCGAGTGTGCTGTAGCGCTATGGTTTGACCTTGGCGGCTCTGACTTACGCGTTTCGGCGTTATTGCCAGACCTCGGTGCTGTCGACCTTGGTGACTTTGGTGATACCGCTTCGGCCTTAGTATTGAAATCTGGTTTGCTGATGGTAGGCTCGGGTGCTTGTCTAGATGTCTTGCTGGCGGGCGGGGTATTAGACTGAGTGGTAGATATAAGGAGTTTATACTCGTAGACCAGCTCGTCTATATCGCCCTGCTTTCTATCCAGAATCTGCTGTATGAGCAGGTCTTCTTGATAGATCGGCATGAGTTCTAGAAAAGCAATATGGTTATGAGCATCCGCTGTGTCCATTGCGTAGGAAAGTAGCGCACTAGCCGTACTAATGCCGCGGAGATTGAAAAGCTTCCAGCTCGGCAAAAGATCATCTTGGTCAATATCGCTCGGACTAAGGATCTTCTTCAACTGAACGCATCGCACGCAATAGAAATTTAGCAGGTCATACTTGCAGGCATGAATCCAACTAATCTTCTTGGAGCGTGGATATTGATGTTCAGTTACCATTTCATCGAGCACCGTGTCGCCGGGACCATTTGCTGTCATAGCGGCGACCAGATCGGCAGTTTCTTGCATTTCGGCCAGAATATTCTTGAATTCCTGTCGCTCGCTGTTCTTGGTAGCCCGCATCAGATCGCGCGTCGTACTGACTGTAATCTGTTCGGACGTTGCTGGCGGCTTTGGCTGAGCTCGTTCCCATTGTTCTAGGTAGGCTAAGAGCTCATAGTCACCGTCTCGATAGTCACATAAGTCATAATCTGTATATGACATCATAGTTGTTCAACTCCCTCTCTCTGATCTTAAGGTACAATTTATTTATCCCCCTACTACTATTGTAGCACAGAAACATCAGAAAGTCAATGTTTAAAGGCTATTTGAGTGCATTTAGCAATATTGAACTATTGATTCTTATGCAAAAGTGTGCTATAATAGGAAGATAAGGAGGTGAAAGCAGATCACCTAGTAGTTTAGGTTGCAAAAGTAAGCAATTAACCATATCTGTTGCCAAAGGAAAGTGGGGAATGTAAATGGCAGCAATGCGAGCAAAAATCCGAGCAGATATTGAGGCGGCACGTGCAGAGTTAGCTCACCTTAAGGAGATGGGGGAGCAAGTAAAAGCAATCGTGGAAGATGAGGAGCAGACAGCAGTCTTTTCCAAGTCTCTCAAGGGCATGAATCAGTGGCAGATGGGTAATCACCTCAGTCGTTTGCGGGAGCGGATTTTCACGACGAAAAAGCGTATCGTGATTAATGCTCCGCGCAAAGAATGGGGTGATGAGCTAGAGTTGGTCAGGCTATACCAAGCCTTGACCCTCAAGAAACGAGCTCATGCTTTGGGTTTTGGTGTGTCACTGAAGTATGATGCTATGCACATGCATCTTGGATCAGTAGCGATCACAGTGCCGTATACTGAGGAGGGGATACGAGAGAGTAACCTGTTGATTTGCGCGTTTGAAGACATGAAGGATGTGCACGCCAAACTGGTGACTGCGCTTCAGCGTCTTGGCAGATCAGAAAAAGGTGCTCAGGCGACAGCTACTGACATAATTGCTGACGAACAAGCTAGGCGGTTGGCTATTGAGCTGACTAAAGATGATTCGCTTGAATCCTTGTAAAAATTTCGCCCCCGGTCATAACGATCGGGGGTTTCTTCATTTTTAGGAATTCATTGGATCATCTGGAGCTTGATGAGATCTAGCATCCTCCAGACGGTCTAGGGCTTCGTTGGATCCAGCATCCCCTAGATGAATAGGGACTTCTTCTAGACTTCAAGGATTTCACTAGGAGCGAAAGTTTTTTGGAGTTTTGGCTTGTGTTGTGGGAAATGTTTATGGTATAATTAGAAGAATGGTTGGGAGTGTCAAAAAATCAAATAAAGTTACATCAAAAAGTACGCCATCAAGACCAACGCGAGGCTCTGTTTTGGCACGAAAATCTTCGGCAGGAAAGGATGTAAAGGCTTCTGCCAAACCTCGGCGAGGTTTGAAGTTGTTATCAAAAAAGCCAGCGCCTACTAAGCCGAAAGCCTTTCAAGCTATTACTCCGAGTTCCTCTGCATATCCTGCTAAACCAACTCAGGAGAAAAAGGTTCGATTTTTTCCAAGGTTGGAACTCTGGCAGAGTCCGGTTGTGGAGTTTTGGGAGGATCGCCTACCAAATCGCTTAAAAAAGCCGCCTAAGCTTTCCAAAACTCGTCGTTTGGAACGACGGATTTTGGTTATGCTGGCATTCTTTAGTATATCGGTCGGATTATGGGAAAACTTCCGCCAACTCTGGCTACAGGATAATGGTTTTATAGCGGATGATGTCAGCAATATTATTAGTATTGGTACGATCGTGAGTGCCGTGGGGGCTTTGTTGATCAGCAAATTTGTGCGAATGTCACGCCTGAAGCACTTTATGACTATTACCTTGGCAGTGCGTTGCGTGGTTTTTGTGATGCTGGCGATTTTGAACCATACTGGTTTGACCTTCTTGATTGATGTTTTCTCAATTTTGGAGATTTTTACAGGCTCACTTTTCTTGGTCAGTATTTATCCGCTTTTAACTTTGATTATTAAGAATAATTCTATTTACAGCCGACGCAAGTTGGTCGAATACCTTTTCCGCGATATTGGAATTTTGATTGGTGGGATTTTTATCGGTCAGCAAATGGGGAATTTCCTCTTTGATTACAACGCCTGTTTGTTGCTAGCGACTGCTTTCTTGGTCGTAGCGACAATGATTATGTGGCGGATTGACCTAGTCGTGACTGAAAGCGCTCCTGAACAACGGTCGTCCATCAAAAAGACTATCAAAGCGATTATGAAAGATAAAATCCAGAAACCTTATATGGTGTACGTTTTTCTTTCGGAATGTTCGTTTGCAGCAGCGATGGGTCTGAAGATGCTAATGCTGACTGACGATTTTGGCTTTTCGGCGGGTATTGCAACGAATTATATGCTCGTGGTGGGGTTGATTGCCGATTTCTTAGGCATCATGGCACTTAAATATTTTACACCCAAGAATGATTATATTACGATCACACTGAAGTTTGGGATCCGGTTTATTATCTTTAGTCTAGCGGCGATTGCGGGTAATAATTTCTTGAGCTTTATTGCCTTTACCTGGGCGATTTTGAGCTCGACGGCCTATGAGAATGTGACGGATGGCTATTATGTGAATGCGATTGATAATCGACATCAATTTAAGTACAATACCGTGCGACATGTGGTGCAATATTTTGGCGTGGCTCTAGGTACATTTATCTGTGGTCAGATGTTTCAGTATGGTCCAGCGGCGGTGTTTGGCGTGGCAGGATTTATTGTTGTATTGCAGCTTGGCGCAGCTTATTATTTGATTTACGTGCGTCAAGGTAAAAAGATTATGCGCCAAAATCGCGAAAAATAGAGCCTAAGCCTACTATATTTGATGCGCCTTGGGTGAGAAGCTTAGATTTAAGAAAAACCGTAGTCTCTTATGAAGGTGTGCTATAATCAAGGAATGGATGCAATTTTGCGGGGTTTGAACCCGCCACAGAAGGAGGCAGTAGAAACTTTGGAAGGACCAGTGCTGGTACTAGCTGGTGCTGGATCAGGAAAAACCAAGGTTCTCACACATCGAATTGCGAATCTTATTGCTCATGGAGTGCGCCCAGATCAGATTTTGGCGGTGACTTTTACCAATAAGGCCGCCAAAGAGATGCGAGTACGTCTTTGGAATTTATTGGAGTCCCAGCGTCGGATCGCCGCACGTGAGCCGTATTTGTTAGAAGAAAAAATACAAAATACTGAGGAAATTCCGCGTAGTTTCATGCGTTACATGGGAACTTTCCACGGGATTTGTGTGCGAATTTTGCATATAGAGCACGAAGCGGCGGGAGTGGGGGCGAATTTTACTATCTATGACACTGATGACCAGCTGACTCTGATTCGGCGCATTATGAAAGAAATGAAGTTGACTGCCGATAAGGCCCTAACGCCAAAAAGCGTACAAGGTATGATCAGCCACTATCAAAATCGCGGTATGAAACCAGCTGATGCAAGGCGTGAGGCTTATTATCCAAATCAGAAGCGCATGGTCGAGATCTTTGAACGTTATGAAGCGGAAAAACAAGCGGCTGATGCTTTAGACTTCGATGACTTGCTGAGCAGGACGGCGGAAATGTTTGAAAAGAATACTACAATACGACAGAAATGGCAGAGTAGGTTCCAACACATTTTGATTGATGAGTATCAAGATACAAATGCAGTGCAATATCGTTTGATTAAAAGCTTAGTGAATGAGCAACGCAACATTTGTGTGGTTGGTGATGATTGGCAGTCAATTTATTCGTGGCGGGGGGCAGATTTTACGAATATTCTGAATTTCGAGCGGGACTTTGCTGGGGCTAAAGTGATTAAACTGGAACAGAATTATCGCAGTACTGGTAATATTTTGACAGCTTCGCAAAAAATCATCAATCAGAACAAAATTCGGACGGAGAAAAAACTTTTCACAGAAGCAGGCGATGGTGAGCCAGTAACGATTGAGGGCTTGATGGACGAAACGGGTGAGGCAAACTTCGTGGCGCAGCAGATTATCGCCATGGAGTCAAAAATCGGAAGTTTTAGTGGTTTCGCGGTGTTGTATCGGACTAATGCTCAGTCTTATGCTTTTGAAAAGGCTTTTATGGCTGTGAGAATTCCGTACAAGATTATTGGTGGTGTGCGTTTTTATGATCGTAAAGAGGTAAAAGATGTTCTGGCACTTTTGAAACTAATTGTCAATCCGCGCGACCGCGTGAGCTTTGAACGGGTTGTAAAGAATGTGCTTTCTGGTGTGGGGGCAGCTTCTGTGGAGAAGATTTTTAATTATTTGAATGATAATCCTGAGCAAGATCTTGCTAATCTGGGAGAAGGTCTGAAATTGACCGCTAAGGCTAGTACTAGTGTGCACAAAGTTGAAAAGTTTCTCCAAGAAATGCGCCATAATAAAGATATTACAGCAGCCGAAATAGTCGAAAAAATTGTCGAACGCTTTGATTTTGGCGTGCTTTTGCGCACGGATACGCCAGACGGTGTTGAACGGATGCAGAATATTGAAGTTTTAGCCAGTAATGCTAGTGTCTATGACACGCTTGAGGAGTTTTTGGAGGATGCGGCACTACTCAGTTCAGCTGATGAAAGTGCTGGTGAAAATTCCGTGTCATTAATGACGATGCATGCAGCGAAAGGTTTGGAATTTCCGGTAGTATTCTTAGTGGGGCTTGAGGAAGGGCTTTTCCCAAGTAGTCGCGCAGATAACTCGCTTGAGGAGCTAGAGGAGGAGCGACGCTTGGCTTATGTCGGGATGACCAGGGCAATGCAGCAACTGTTTTTGACTTTTGCGGGGTCACGCTATAGCTTCGGTGGGCGTAATTATAACGCTCCATCAAGATTTTTGCTAGAGCTAGGCTATGAGCCTTATGGTACAGGAGCGTTTGGCGAGTCTGGCAAGTTTCATAGTGCGAGCGAAAACTTTGGCATTTTGGGTGGTGATCCAGATGGAGATTTTAGCGACTTTGGGGAAAATTTTGATCCTTTTCCTGAGGATTTACCAGTTTGGGAAGGATAAGCTCAAAGATAGCTGATTTTGTGTTATAATAAGGGGGAAGATGATGAAATTACATTTTCGTAGTCGAGATTTTTGTTGCGCAGCGCTGCTGATTTTTAGTAGTGTGGTTTTGTCTTTTTGCGCACTTTTTCGGCAACCAACTGTATATGCAGACGAGAATGATGATTTAATCTTAAACCAAACCGATCAGAGTGAGTATTTTGTGACGATTCATGACAATAATGGTGCAAATTTGATTATTAAAACAGGGGCGGCGACAGTAGCAGAGGTCTTGGAGCGCTCCGAGGTACAATTGGCGGAAACTGATATAGTAGAGCCGAGCTTGGAAACTGTTATTCAGAGTGACTATAGCATCAATATCTATCGTTCGCGTCCAGCTTTGGTGATCGATGGTGTACATCGTCGCTATGTGATGACCGCCAGCCATGACCCAAAACAAATCGCGATCGAGGCTGGGCTAACGGTTTATGATGATGATATTGTAAAAATGGAATTTAACCAAAACTTTTTGGAGACTGGTGCAGCTTCGACCTATCGTATTACTCGTAGCGGTGGTCGCAAACTGACAATTGAAGAGTCGATCCCGTACAAAGTTGAAACTCGTTACGATTATAATCGACCAAAAGGCGAGCGAGTACTAGAGCAGCCAGGTGAAGAGGGGCGCAAAATTAGTATTTATGAAGTAGAATTTGAAAATAATGTTGAGGTTTCGCGCAAGCTAGTCGAAGAGAAAATCTTGGTAGAGGCGGTGCCAGAGATTATCGTAGAGGGGGCGAAAGTATCTATTCCGCCAGAGCGCGAGCAGTGTGCAAACTGGGCGCGAGAAGCTGGAGTATCAGAGGCTGACTTGCCGGCGGCGATTGATCTGATCTATCGTGAATCAGGCTGTCGTGTCGATGCACGCAATGCTAGCTCGGGCGCATATGGTATTCCGCAATCTTTGCCAGGGAACAAGATGGCTTCATTCGGTGCTGACTGGGAGACTAATCCAGTCACGCAGATTCGTTGGATGAGCGAGTATGTCACGAAACGCTATGGTGGTTGGCAGTCGGCCTTAGACTTTTGGTGGTGTACTGGGGTTTGTCGTGGCATTACTAAAAACGGACATTGGTACTAGATGAAAAATAAAAAATCGCTTGGTCAGCACTGGCTTAAAAATCGAGTGATTTTGGACGAGATTGCAAGCCTCACGGCGGATGAATCAGTCGATACTTGTATAGAGATCGGTCCTGGTCTAGGCACGCTCACTTCTAGTTTGCTAAAGAAGTTCTCAAACGTTTTAGCGATCGAATATGATGCGGATCTAGCGCGTAAACTTCCTGGCTCATTCCCAGGCAAGAATCTTGAGGTGATTAACGCGGACGTCTTGGAAGTGGATTTTGATAACCTGATGAATGGACGATCTTACTGTGTAGCTGGGAATATTCCATATTATATTACATCACCCATCGTAAAAAAGGTCCTTGCGATGCAGAACAAACCTCAGAAGATTGTCTTGTTAATGCAAAAAGAAGTGGCAGAACGCATAGCTGCGGAGCCAGGAGATTATAGTTTGTTGGCGTTGCTGGTGCAAAATTTAGCGGAAACAACGCTTGGTCCCGTAGTGAAAGCTGAAGAATTCACTCCACCGCCGAAAGTTGATAGTCAGGTTTTAATCCTCACACCTTTAGCTGAACCGCAAATTAGCAGCGAACCGTTGGAATTAGCAAAAAGAGGTTTCTTAAGCCCTCGCAAGAAGTTGGCAGGCGTATTGGCAGATGGTCGGCTTGCTCGGGAAAAATGGCGTGAACTTTTGGAACAAAATGGCATCAATCCGGACGCACGAGCACAGGATCTGTCGTTGTGGGACTGGGAAAATCTATATAACGCCACGAAGTAGGGAAAATTTACTTGCCATGCAAGTATAAGTTGGGTATAATGAAAGAGTCTAATACATTTTAAACCACTTAAGTGCTTTTTGCTTTTGTAGTGTTAAGTCTGCCGGAAACGGCACCGCAAGTTTAGATTTGGCATTACAAAATAGTGCTAGGTTTAAAATGGATTAGACACCCTTGCGGTGTCGTTTTTGTTTTTTGGATTTCGCGGGGATTTATTAACCCAAAAGGAGGACAGTATGTCATACAGTAACATTAAAAGTAAATCTGCTTCAGACAAAAAGAGTCGCCACTTACTTCGACCTAGTTTTCGTTGTGGTAAGAAACGGCGTAGAGCTCTTTGCGGTGTTGGCGTTATTGCTACTATACTAGGGATATTGGTGCTCGTTTCTTATCAAGCGCCCCGTGCAAATGCAGCGAAGATGACCTTGGAAAATATATCTACTATGCAGGAAATGTCTTGGTCGATTTGCAATAATTCCGCTATTGGTAGCACAGCATCATTAACTGACATCCGCGATGGCAACATCTATAATATACGTAGACACGAAGATGGTAATTGTTGGATGACGGAGAACTTGCGTATTATTGATAAAACTCTAACTCCTGCCGACTCTGACGTTGTGACGGACTATGTAATTCCGGATTCTAGCTTGGCTGGTTTTGATATTGATAGCAAATATCAAAGTAAAGCTTATTATGACGGTAATACCACTAACGGTGCCTACTATAACTGGTACACAGCGACAGCCTCTACTGGTGGGGAGTCAGTAGCTACTGACGGACAAGTGGCTCCTAGCAGTATCTGCCCGAAAGGTTGGAAGTTGCCATTGAGCAATGGTAATGGGTCATTTGCCAACCTTGCAGAAAAGGCGAGGATTACTAATGATGTGGCTGGTGTCACCAAGATCCGCTCTGCTCCCTACAGTTTCCCTCCTGCCGGAGCTACGCTCAATAGCGCTCTCCAGTTTGTCGATGCTAGTGGTTACTATTGGTCGTGCACTGCCAGCTCTTCTAGTAATGTATATAGTCTAAGTTTTACCAGCTTTGGTGTCTCACCAGTTGTTGCTGGCGACCGCAGTGTTGGTGAACCGGTGCGCTGTGTTGCTAATGGAATAAACCCTAGTGCTTCTTCTACTCTTTCTGTCATTGTCGACGATACAATTACTATTGACGCAGTATCGAATATGGAACAAGTAGTAGACCCTAAAATTGTCAATAAAGGCAATATATCGGCAACAATCTCATCCAGCACGCATTATCAAGTATTGTTGCATTCTAATGACCCAGATTTACGTAATCCTGAACTAACCGTAGAGAACGCGCCAACTATTCCAGCGGCATCTAATTTAACTCCCGGCACTAGTGCTTGGGGTATAGCTACTGGTAGTCCTGATGGTAGTAATGGGAATAGTACCTATGTAGGTATTACTACTACTCCCCAAAGTTACTACAATACTACTAGTCTTGGTGCATATCCCTCTCAAACTATTCATACTTATGGTATAGGCGTAACTATCAGCCCATTACTACCATCAGGCATCTACTCTACTAGTATTACAGTGACGGCGGTGGGAGTGTAGTATAATAAGATATAGGAATATAAGTAAAGATACGGAATGGATACTAAACCTTATGGACATATTAGCCACTTTCAACGATTGGATCAGATTACTAATCTTAATGTCTGGAGTATTCATCGGCGGATTTACGGTTGGTTTAGCTAAAAAGAAATGGCAAGAAGTCCTAGGTGTCGTAACGTTACTATGTTCCATCGTGGTGCCAGTTTTAGCAGAAATCAACATGTGTTCAGTGAGAAACCATTCGATGTATGATAGTGATTGGGATATCATTAAGGTATGGTTGAGCGCTTCCCACCCTCTGCCTGAAACCATAGTACTCTTTCTCTATATAGTACCATTTGTATTATGGATAGTTTGCTTAAGTCAGATTATTCGGATAGTTTTAGCGAATAGAAGATCACGATAGTATCGCCCTACAACTTCCCTTATGCCGGGTACGTCGACAATGGCTCACTGTACTATGTTGGCTCCTACGGCTACTATTGGTCTCGTACTGTCTTCTCTAGTATTGGTCGGCTCGCATACCACCTAGTCTTCAGTAGTTCCAATGTCGACCCGAACAACGCCAACGACCGTTGCCGCGGCTTCTCCATACGCTGCGTCGCTACTACCTAAATAGTATATGGGTTAAGGGTGGTGAGGGGGATGTTTCCCAACTCCTATTACTTCCGATAGACTAAAAGAGCATTGAAAGCTTCAATGCGAGGAATGAGCGACCCTGTGAAGACAGGCGTCGGAATGGGTCTATCCGGAAGAATAGGAGTTGGGAAGAAACAACATCAACAGTCATATAGTCTGCGTGGACACCGCAAGCTTTAGGAATACGGCTGGTGTGATATTAAGAGAGCGACACCCCCTGACCTATTTATCTCTGTAACCATTGACTTTTTGAGCAAAGTGTGCTATAATGGAAGTATATAGGGTAATGCTCTATATAAAAATTGTACCTTTATAGAGAAAGGGAGGGTTTCTGATGGGTGACTTTATTGTGCTGTGTTTTTTGCTGGTGATCCTGGGATCATTCTTTGGTGCTGGCAAAAAGGTGGCAGGGCTGATCGTCGGCGGTATCGTTGCGGTTGTGGCGATTGTTATTCAGGTGGTGGCAACCTTTGCGCTTTGGTTTGTTGTGCTGAACGTAGCATTGACCATTGCCGCGATTGTTGCGGTCATTGCCTGGCTGTTTAATCGACGCAATCACAGGTACGGGCGCAGACGCTGGCGCTAACTAGTGGCGGCTTTGTACCCCAGATAAGCATCTTTGTAAAAGTTGACCCCCATTTAAGGCACTCTTCGGAGTGCCTTTTTCCACGTCATTATTCAGAAATATGATATAATTAAGTTATTATGTCAAAAGTTTATATCTGTACAGCAATTCCATATGTCAACGGTAATCCACACATTGGTCATGCGATGGACTATCTTTTGGCAGATACTTATGCGCGTTATCATCGGCTCAAGGGTGATGAGGTTCGTTTTCAAGTAGGTACAGATGAGCATGGCAACAAAGTCTTTAGTACTGCCCAAAAAAATCATATTCCTGTTGAGGAATATGTGCAAGAAAATTCAGATAAATTCCGTGAGTTTATCAAGCGCTTGAATATTTCGTATACGGATTTCGTACGGACGACGGATCCGGAACATGTGCGTTCGGTGCAGGAAGTCTGGAAAAAACTGGAGCCGCATATTTATAGTGCGGAGTATGATGGCTGGTATTGTGAGGGGTGTGAACGTTTTGTGACGCAAAAAGAATACGAAGAGAATGAGGGCTGTTGCCCAGATCACCAAAAGCCTTATCAGAAACTATCAGAGCATAATTATTATCTGCGTATTAGTGATTTTAAGGAGCGTATTCGTTCAGCTATCGAGTCGGGAGAGATGCGGATTACGCCTGAGTTTCGTAAGCAGGAGATGTTGCGTTTATTAGAAGATGCGCCAGATATTTCGATCTCGCGTCCGCGTAAACAGCTGACTTGGGGCGTGCCGGTGCCAGGCGATGATGATCAGGTGATGTATGTTTGGGTGGATGCGCTGTCTAATTATATTAGCGTTTTAGGTTATCCTGACAGTGACGATATGAAAGAGTTTTGGCCAGCAGCAGCGCAGTTTGTGGGGAAAGATATTTTGCGTTTTCATGCGATTACTTGGCCAGCGATTTTGCTGGGTATTGGTTTGGATTTGCCAAAGAACCTTGTTGTGCATGGTCACGTACTTTCGAATGGTCAAAAAATGAGTAAAAGTCTTGGCAATGTGATTGACCCGATGGAGGTGCTGAATCGTAAGGGTTTGCCAGCTTTTCGGTATTTCTTTTTGCGCCATATTGATAGCTTTGCGGATTCGGACTTTACCAACGAAAAGTTTGAGAATGCTTATAATAATGAACTAGCCAACGATCTAGGGAATTTGGTTCAGCGTTTGGCGACGCTCTGCAAAAAGAATGATGTAGCGGGGGTTCAGTCAGAATTGAAGCTTACCTCTGAGTTCTGTGTATTGATGGACAAATTTGAATTTTCAAAGGCGCTTGACTTGGTTTGGGGGAAGATTCAGCAGCTCAATAAGCAGATCGACGACCAGAAGCCTTGGGAACTCGCCAAAAACGGTGAAAGCGAACGAGTGCAGGAAGTTTTGCAAGACTTGGAACGCGGATTAGTCGATACTGCGCAATTACTGACGGTTTTCTTACCGGAAACTGCTCAGCAAATTATTGATATTTTTACGGCAACAGCAGTCATACCACCAGCACAACCACTTTTCCCAAAGAACTAATTTGCGATTATTAATTTTCTTCTTTCCAGTAATGCTGGCCGTAGAGAATGTCGTAGTTCAATAGCTCATATTCGTGGTATGGAGTGATGCTGTCTGATGGACTTTTGCCACCGTAGTAGGCATTCGATAGGATAGGTGTCGTACTGCAAACTTCATCGAGAAGGTAGTAAAGAGTTGGTTTTTCTACGCCTAGCACATTGTACATGGTATTTTGGATACAATTTGGCGTGGTAGTTGGTAGATCTACACCTTTGACATAACGAATATTACCAAAATCTAGACCCTGGGCGGTGTTGAACTTGGCGGTTTCACGTTCGGTATAAGGACTTTTAATGTCAAAGTTGGCGTAGACAAAATAGGGCGTCAGATGAGCGATATTTTTATCATCTTGATTGCTGGAGCTAGCATATAGACTAAGCTGCCCCATTGCGTGATCACCAAACCATAGGACGACTGTGCGTTCTTTAAGCCTATCTAGTTCTTCAATGAACTCGCCGAGATATTTGTCAGAGTAGTATAAGCTCTGGAAGCTGGAAACAATATCCCAGTTATTGTCAACTTTATCATTTTTGAGCCAGAACTGTTTATCTGGATACTCAGCTTGCCAGTAGGGGGCGTGGTTCTGCATGGTGACAGCACCGATCATTTGTGGCTTATCGCTGTCTTTGAGTAGCGAGATAATCTCGCGATAGACCGAGCGATCATTAATAACGTTGCTACTGTAATCCTTCTCGGTGAACTGCATTTCTTTGTCATCGATGAACTGATTGTAGCCATTTTTTGGATAGACAATATTACGTTTATAGAAAGAACCGCCGTATGAGTGAATTGCTGTAGTATCGAAGCCATTTTGCTTACTCCAAGAAGCGACGCCGAAAAGCTTGTCCATTTTAGAAATGGTGTTGACGTAAGGGAAAGTTTTTGCCCAATAGTTAGAAAGGCCAGTTTGCACTTCAAACTCGACATTGGCTGTACCGCCGCCATATTCTGGTGAGTACATATAACCACTAGGATATTTCTGGAAAATCTTATGCAAATTTGGTGTAACGTCGCCGCCAACATGATCGTAATACTTCGTCAAAAGGGCTGGATCGTAAAAGGTTTCGTTGAGGATTACGATAATGTTATCAACCTCATCGCCTAAACTCACGCGGCTAGTGTCTGCTTGTTTCAGTTTATTATATTTATCGGCAATCTCAGCAATACGCTCGGCACTATAATCCTCTGGCTGCTTCACGGTGGTATCACCAAAATTATACAAAAACCCTACGATAATACCATTGAATTCATAATTTTCGATCTGACTCCAAGCTATCAGATCTAGCCCGTCAATCCATTCCGTATCGGTACGGTCAAGCACGGGGTGAGCAATACCAGCAAAAAATGCCAACGCCATCATGGTAAAAGTTATTCTCGGGACGATTGCAAAGCGATCCCACCATGCGAGCTTTTTACGATTGCGGCCAAAGACTCGGCGCATACAATATTCGGCCAAGATTGAGCCAATCAGGACAAAAATCACACCCCAGATCAACTGCTGTATCTCTGTTGCGTCTACGAACTCTATCATATCGCCAGCGTTTTCGGCTAAAGCAATTTCCTCTGGTAAGAATGGCTCGCCACGTAATTCAAACTTTTGCATATGTACAAAAGTTAGGATGCTTACGATACAGAAGAATAATCCAGTACTAAAGAATGGGCGCCAAGTGATAGCTGATATAATTGCGAGCAGGCCGAAGATCACCAAGTAGCTATAGGCGGCAATATCGGATTTTTCTTGAATAAACTCCATGGTCGTATCGGCATCACACATATTTTGGCGCCAAAGTATAAACCAAGTAATAAAAATCGAAACAACTATCAAGAAGGCTAGAGAACAAAGCACTCGCAAAATCGCTGGCATAGGATACTTGCCGCGGTTGGACTTAGGTTTTTTAGAAGGTTTGTCAATGATATTGTCATCTTTTTTAGGATTCGACAATAACTCCTTACCGACAGCGGGTGTATCTTGATCAATATCAGTAGTGGTTTTGGCGGATTTGGTCTGATCGACCGTATGTTTCTGCTTTTTAACCATAGGATTATTATAGCACACTCTAACCAAAAAGTGCCGTTATAATAAACGGCACTTCGTAGGATATTTATATCAAATATCGGATGATTATTTGTTGCAGACTTCTGTGCAGCCACATTCATCATCGCAAGCACAGCTGTAACCTGTACCAGCCAAACGGGAAGTAAAGTCGGAAAGATAAAATCCAACGATACCGCCAATGATAGGGAAGATAACATAAGCAGTAGCAGCAAGACCAGCCATCTGAGCTAGCTCACCGAAGTTATCAGCGCTAGTTGGCAAAATCTGATACATCAAAGCAGCAACTGGGTTAAACATAAAACCGTACTGGATACCAAAGAAATTCTGAGTGATAACCATACCAAAGATAATGGCAAGGGTCATACTACTAGCAACGACGAACCCAAAAGCCAAAGCGTTCTTCTTAGCAAGCTTGAGTGCGCGTGCAAAAGCGAAAGCAATAACAATAGCACCTAGTAACTCGACAAGTGCAACTGCCCAGAAAGTTTCGCCAGTGACCTCGTTCATAATTGGCAAAGGTGTGCTGGCTTCGCTAGCGAGACGGAAAGCGTTGATAACGATCAAGCCAAGCCAACCGCCGAGCAATTGTGCAAGCATGTAGAGTACGCCACGGATGGCAGACATACGACGGGAAGCCATGAGACCAGCGGTCACAAGTGGGTTGAGATTGGCACCAGAAATGCCAAAAATAGCCACATATAGACCAAGTACAGCGAAAGTAATGTGGAGTGGGTTAGTACCCAAAGTCAACAAAACCATCACAAGTAGCATGGTACCAAAAACTTCGCCAATTAATGCACCCCAGATCTTTGGAGTCTTAAAAATGGTTAAAATATTCTCATTCTCACCGTATTTGCGAGCGAAGAAACCTTTGAGCGGATTGGTACTCTTTGGTGCGGAAGCAACTACGGTAGCCTTGGATTCGCTGGTTTTCTCTTTGACCTCTTTGGTTTCCTTGACATCCTTAGTTGACTTGATGTCTTTGGATTCTTTAAGTTCTTTCTTAGGTTCTGGCTGGGAATTGTTCTTCTTTCCAGATTTGTTTGGCTTTTGGTTCGCCATTCTAACCTCCTTAATTTCTAATATTTCCCTCATTATAGCACATGAACAGTAAAAATCACTAAGAAAAGTTAAGCACAACAGGAAAGAAGTGTGTTAGAATAATAAAATACGACTAAAATTGTTGTGGTGTAATTGATAGATTATTAAGCATAGAAAGGACAGGAGTAATTTATGGGTGTAATGATGTCGAGAGGTGAGGATAGGTCGGAGTTAAACCGCCGTATTTCGGCTGATTTGCGGGCGCGAGCACAGAGCGAGCGTCGTCACGACCCAGATTATGTTGATGATTCGAACTATGTGAAAGACACGAAGAAAACAGGCCGTTTTACTTGGATTTGGATTGTTTTGATCGTATTGGCGATTATTTCGCTGTTCTGTATTTTCTTTATCTAATTCTTATTCAGTAAATAAATTAGCTTGCGTGAGAAGCGCTTTAAGCAAGTATATGGCTTTGGGCTGGAGGGCTGTTTTCTCTTAGGAAATGACTGTTTTGTGCTATAATTATTATTATGTCAGAGATAGAGAAGTTAAAAGTTGAGCTAAAAAACATCAACGCCGAATATACCAAGATCAAAACTTTACCGCCAGAGGAGCGGGGTGAGTTTGGGCGGCAAATGAATGCTAAGAAGCAGGCAATTTTGCGGCAAATTACCGAGCTGGAGGAAGCGGCGGAGAGCGAGAATGTTGAGACGATTGACGTTTCAGCGCCTTGTGCGCCCAACCAACCAATTTTTAAGCTAGATTTGGGTTCCAAACATCCCTTGATGGTGGAGCTTGACCGAGTGGTCAAAATTTACTCTGATATGGGTTTCAATGTGATGGAATCGCGGCAGCTTGATGATGAATTTCATATGTTTGATAGCCTTAACTTCGCTCAAGGTCATCCAGCGCGTGATGGTTATGATACTTTTCGCACCTCTGAGGGCTTTATTCCGCCAGCCCATACTTCGACCATGCAACATCGTGCTCTGAAGAAATACAAAAAAGATCTTGAAAACGGTGGACAGATTGCAGTGGTAATCCCAGGTCGAGTTTTTCGTAATGAAGATGTGGATGCGACTCATGAGCATACCTTTTATCAATGTGAGGGTGTATTTGTTTCAAAAGATGCAAATATGGGGCAGATGTTTGGCGTACTGAAACGCTTCTTTGAGCTCTATTATGGCCAAAAGCTCAATATCAAGACTCAGCCAGGTTATTTTCCGTTCACTGAGCCGTCGGCTGAATTCTTGATTGAGAAACCAGCGGCTTTGGGTGGGAAAGGTTGGTTAGAAATGGGAGGCTGTGGCATGATTCATCCAAACGTGTTGAAAACGGCTGGAATTGACCCAGAGCAGTACCATGGCTTTGCTTGGGGCGGCGGTATTGATCGGTTGGTAATGCTAAAATACGGCTTGAATGATGTGCGCTACTTTGAGTCGGGCAAACTTGATTTTTTGGAGGAATTTTAGATGTTAATCTCGCTTAATGAAATTAAAAAATATGTGGCAATTCCTGAGGGCATTTCTGATCAGGATTTGATTAGCTTGATTGGTTCGCGTCTAGTGGAGATTGAAGAAGTGATCGACTGGGCGCCCAGATATCAGGGTGTCTATGTGGCAAAAGTAATCAAAGCGACCCCGATCGAAGGCACGCATCTCAATCTCTGTGAGATTGATGCCGGCGCACATAACCAAGAGTTCAATCAGTTGGAGAATGGCCTGGTGCAGGTGGTTTGTGGTGCACCAAACGTGCATGCAGGGATGCTGGCAGTTTGGATCACTCCGGGCAGTATTGTTCCGTCGACCTATGGTAATGAGAATTTTAAGCTGAGTGTGCGCAAGCTTCAAGGCTATGAGTCTAATGGTATGCTGGCTGGCGCGGATGAGCTAGGTTTTGATAATGAGCATAAAACTATCGCCGAAATCAATCCAAAAATGGCGCAGCCGGGCGATAGCCTGATTGATGTATTTGAACTAGATGATCTAATCCTAGACGTTGAAAACAAATCTTTGACACATCGTCCAGATTGTTTTGGTTTGATCGGCTTTGCTCGTGAAGTAGCGGGCATCTTGGGTGTGGACTTTCAAGAGCCATTTTGGCCAGAGTTGGCACCAGTGCATGATTTACCGATAGGCATCACGATTACAGATCAGGAGCTTTGCCCACGTTATAGTTGTGCGGTGTTTGATCTGCCAGAGTATGGCAAAAAGCATTATTTGACTTATTACGGTGATGTTTTTCTAGCGAAGGCTGGTATGCGTTCTATCAATCCTATGGTGGATTTGACGAATATGATTATGCTGCGCACCGGACAGCCACTACACGCTTTTGATTACGATAAGCTAGTTGAAGTAGGTGGCATCAACAAACCGGAGATTATTGTACGCGCTGCTAAGGAGGGTGAGGAGATTCAATTACTTGACGGTAAAACGATTCAGTGTATTTCAGAGGATATCTTGATCACTTCTAATAATGTACCCGTTGCACTCGCTGGTGCGATGGGGGGCAAAAATACCGAAATAGATGCTTCGACGAAGCGTGTGGTCTTGGAGAGCGCAACTTTCTCATTGTATAATCTCCGTAAGACTCAGATGGCGCACGGGATTTTCTCAGAAGCTATCACACGTTTCACCAAGGGGCAGCCAGCTGCTATGACCTATCCTGTACTTGCGGAAACCGTCGCCGAAATGGGTTCTGACTTAAAAGTTCTGGCTGTGGCGGATGAATGGGCTGATCATCAAAAGCAAAATGTTGTAAATATTACAACATATGAGATTAACTCACTACTCGGTACAGATTATTCTGTCGAAATGATTACAAAAACTTTGGAAAATGTTGGTTTTGAGGTAGAAGAAAAGGCTGACTTGCCGTCTAAGGGCATTTCTGAGCCTTCTGAGGCCTCTCAATCAAAAAGCCGTATAGAAGTAAGCTCTAGCGCAAAAGTCGCTCAGAACGTCAATTTGAGGGTTCTGGTGCCAATTTGGCGTACAGACATTCATATTAAGGAAGATGTCATTGAAGAAGTGGGCAGGTTGCTAGGCTATGATAATATTCCACTAACTTTGCCAAAAGGTGAGTTCAATGGTACGCAGGTTTCACCAATGCTGGCCTTGAAGACCAATTTACGTGATATCTTGTCCGATAGTTTGGCGATGCACGAGGTTTTAACTTATTCTTTTGTCAGTAAAAACTTGCTTGAGCGGGTTGGCCAAGATCCAGCGCAGAGCTATGAGATTGTAAACTCGATTTCTCCAGAGTTGCAATGTTTTCGTCAACAGATCGTACCTAGCTTAATTGATAAAGTGCGAGAAAATGTCAAAGCTGGACATAAAAAGTTTACGATTTACGAAATGAATCAAGTTTCTAACCGTCAGAACGGCTTGAGTAAAGAAGAAACTCCGATCCTGACAACGGATCTTGGGATCGTTTGCTTGGGTGATTTCTATGAGCTAAAGACAAAGATTTTTGCCCTGATGGAGCGAAGTTTGAAGATTGATATTGAATATAAACAAATCGCACCAGGATCAGAAACTGCAAAATTATATTCATATCTTGAGCCGGTCCGTTCGGCAGAGATTTTAGTCAATAATCACCGGATTGGAGCTTTTGGTGAACTCAGAGCGGCTGTATTGCGGAAGTTTAAGCTGGCAGCACCAATTGCGGTAGCCGAGGTAGAACTTGATCAGATCGTTAATCTTGAACCAACGATTACTGTAGATGTCAAGATGTCAAAGTTCCCCTCAGTCGAACGTGATTTGACCGTAAAAGTCGCAGCGGATATGCCTTTTGGTCGTGTCAGTAATGCGCTTTACGGAGTGATGACGGCGAGTAATTTGATTTATGAAGTCGAACCAGCTTCGATCTATCAGGCTGATACTGAGAATAAAAATCTTTCGTTCCATTTGAAGTTTTCTAGTCCGGAACACACCTTGGACTCGCCGGAGATTTCTGCTATAATGGAAAAAGTTACAGTAGAGATGACGAAAAATGGCGCAATGGTAATTTAGAGTAATTCTAGCATAAGGAGGAATATGGACGAAAAAGCGTTAAAAACTAGCCCGTGGCAGCGTGTAATTATTATCTTGGTGGCGATTCTTTTATTGGGGTCGACGGTTTTAACCTATATGTTTATTGTGATGAGTAATTCCTCAAGTCAGCAAGATCGCAATGCACAGAGGGCTGAGCTAGAGGATCAAATAGACGCTAAGAATGCGGAACTCGCAGAGGCTGTGAAGCCACTTTCTGATAAGTACTTCAAGACTTTGCAGGACTATTACAAAAGTCAGGTCAAGGCTTATAACGCCACTGCGGCAAACGATAAGAAACTAGAGATCAAGGATCTGAAAGAGGGTACTGGTACCCAGTTGCAAGAGAAAGATATTAACTACAATGCTTATTATATTGGTTGGTGTGCTGATGGTAAGGTGTTTGACTCGTCATTTGCTTACGCCGAGGATGATAAAAACAAGCAGAATCCTACTGGTTTGCAACAGCCGCTCGTTGGTAGCTCGAGCATGATTGAGGGGTGGATACAGGGTATTATTGGTATGAAGATCGGTGGTGTACGTCAGCTCTCGATTCCAGGTGAGCTTGCCTATAAGGATGAAACTAATGGTTCTAGGGCTTGTGGGGCAGGCGCACCGTTGAAATTCATCGTGATGATGCTGCCTGAGGATGAAGATTTGAAGAAAGTTAAGACGATCCAGAGCGAGCTTAGTGATCTCAACGTTAAGCTGTACACGTTAATGCTTGGTGGCCAGTAATAATGCTTGACTTGGCGATTATTGGTGGGGGTACAGCAGCACTTTCGGGGGCGATCTATGCCGCGCGCGCTGGACTAGAAGTTAAAGTCTTTGAGAAAGCTGAGTTTGGCGGGGTTTTGCCGATTATCTCGAGGCTGGAGAATTATCCTGGATTCCTCGGGGAAGGGAAGGATCTAGCCAAACAAATGCGCGATCAAGCTAAGGCGGTAGGAGCGACTTTGGAGTATGGAGAGTGTTCCGAGATCGAACGCAACGAAAAAGGTTTTACGTTGACAATTGATGGTGGTGCGGTCGAGGCAAAGGCGGTACTGGTGGCGACCGGCTCAGAGTCAAAACGTTTGAGTTTCATTCCTGAAGCACCAGTATCATACTGTGCGCTTTGCGATGGAGCTTTAGCGCGTGACAAGCACGTCGCGGTGATTGGCGGGGCAAATTCGGCTGCCCAGGAGGCACTTTATCTGGCCGGCTTGGCGGAAAAAGTTACGATTATCACGCACTCGCGTATGAAGGCTGATCAGGAGTTGCTTGAGCGTCTAGAGGGTCTAACTAACGTTGAGATTATAGAGGATTTGGAGCCAACTCGCGAGAATTTAGCCCCATATCAACATATTTTTGTTTATATTGGTAAACTACCAGCTACGAAATTTTTGGCAAACTTTGCAGAGATTTTAGATAAGAATAATTTTGTGATTATCAATGGTCAAGGTAATTTTGCCTATCAGACCAAAATCCCAGGCTTATTTGCGGCGGGCGATGTACGTCAAGGGAAGATCAAACAATTCGTCACGGCGGCAGCAGATGGTGCAAGTGCGGCAATCGAAATCAATAACTGGCTCAAGACGCAGTAGTGAAAAGTATGCATATGGCATGGTGGGAATAGTGTATGAAACTCCGTGACATCTATAGATTAGCGCATCGCGAATACGCGGCTTACAAGACGAGAAGTGTAGCGACCATTATTACTGTCGGTGCGTTATTTGGTTTGTTGCTTGGGATACTTTTCGTCATGCAAGGATTAGAAAATGTGACCCTGCGTTATGCTGGAGAAGCCACGGATGGATGGATTTATTTAGCAAATTCCTACGAAGACCGTGGGGTAGATGATAGTTTTATCCGTCAGCGTATAGAGCGATATGGTGGAACGGTTGTAACATTGTCCGCGCAGCAGCAGGAGCAGCTAGGTGGTGAATTACCACAAAATATCATAGTGGCAAGATTCCAGAAGCTCAAGAGTGCTAATGACTACGTTAATCATAAAGATGATGTGCGGGAGCTGGGTTATGACGCTAAGAAGTATGTCATCGAAGAACTTTTTAGCAATCAACTTAGTGTCTATAGCTATTTTCAAGACAAAGATCATGCTCTCATCAGACCTGTTAGTATAGTCCTTGTGATTGTATCGGCTTTTATCTTGGCATTTACGATGGCACATCTGATCGCGAGCAATACAAAAACTTTTGTCCTTTATCGCTCAATGGGGGCGGCTAAGAAACAACTCTTCAGTATCTATTTCATGTATTTGATGGAGATGTGCTTTTGGGCGATGCGTTTTGCGATTATCTTGGGGTTATTGATCAGTGGACTCGCGACTGGTCTAGGTTGGAGCTATCTTACGGAGCAACTCGCACAGCATTATCCTCAGACTACTGGCCACCCGATCATATTAATCGGCTTGAACTGGCGGTGCGCTGAAACGATTTTATGTATGTATCTTGCCGCCCCGATATCATTCTTGCTTTGTCTTGATCAGTTTTCTAATAAGAAAATAGCCCAAAAACTCAAAGGGGACTAGATGAAATTTCAGGACATTTTACATATTAGCACAAGAACTATACGAGCTTATCTTAAGCGCAACATCATCACAATGATGGTAATGGGTATAATTTTTGGTCTAATCTTCGCCATGAATCTATGGCTTCAAGGTGTAGAAAATAATTACCGACGATACGCCAGCGAAAAAACTAACGGCAGAGTCGTCATCTTAGCGCGCAATGTTACTAATGAGGTCAGTGTTAATCCGACAGATACTAAACCAACTCTAGGACGTAGTGAAATGATTAAAGATATTGAAACTTGTGGTGGGACGATCCTCGATGATGTGACGTTCTATGGAGCTTATGGCGGTGTTGTGTTGCCTCAGTATATCGTAGAGGAGGCAATAGAAGTCGATATTAATACTGCTCCAGCAGACGCTATGCCCATCTTGGTGACTACCTCGCTAGGTGAGTACTTGCTTGAAAGAAGATATACTGACCAGCAGCATCAGGCAACAGCTGCCGCTGCAAAGCAAAAAGATTACGAAGAATACAGGAAAGCCATTATTGGTAAAACCTTTACGGACACATACGGCGCAAAATATTTTGTTGTAGGAACGGCAGTGGATAGTTTTGGCGTGAGCGGTTTCTCGTTTCGACAATTGGAAAAGGGCAACGATAACGTGCTGAACTATATTTTGCAAAACATCAGTTCTGTAAACGAAAAAGCATAACAGTATTGACTTTTTTGACAAGGTGTGCTATAATGGAAGTATAGGCTGAAATATTTAACTCATCAGTCTATGAAGAACATACTAGCTAGGGGGTATTAGGATGTTTCAGCACTTTAATTATTGGTATGCCTTAATGGCTGTGTCGGTCGTAATCGCCTTTTGGGGTGGTTACACCAATCGCGACATCTCTACTGGCGCGGTGCGCTTCACTTACCTTACGAGGTTGGATAGCATAGCAGTGGGGGTCGCCACTCTGAGTATCCTTGGCTTGGCGGTCCTTGAGTCCTATCGGGGCTTCTTCGCTTTGGCAGAAAAGTGCTTCGACGGACCCAATGTAGACATTGATGGGCTCGAAATATCGTTCGCAGCCATGATGTTGATGGCTGTCTTTGCGATTGCGACGTACTACCTGCTTTGGTGGACCTGCATCTTTGGCAAATGGTGCCGGATGCGCAAGGTCTTACGCCAAGAGCAAATCCAAGATGCAGAAGCGGTTCTGGAGGACACAGAGTGCCCCTGCGAGCCGATGTCTTCGAGCGAGTTCGACTTCGTAGTTATACCAGGTCAGCTTAGACGTTGGTCTTGGAAGGATGTTGCCTTTGGCGACTCCGTAACTATCGAGGTGTGCGCTTTGGCGCGCAACGGTGGTGGAGCTTATCTGCTGCCGTCCGAACAAGCCGATAAGCTTGAGCGGTTGATGCCGCGCGAGTGTATAGGTTATCCTGCGGCCGACGAATAATACCAATAAGCTTTGAACCCACCTCTTCGGAGGTGGGTTTTCCATGCAAAGTGATTCTTGGTGATGATTCAGGATACCTATCAAGAGGTGGTCTTATCTGTGAGGCGTGCTATAATAGAGACATGAAGCCGAGCTTTTACTTTTATGACCTAGAAACTTCTGGACTAAATCCGCGTTCCGATCGAATTATGCAATTTGCTGGGCAGCGTACTGATTTGGATTTTAATCCAATTGGTGAACCGCAAAATATTCTAGTGCAGCTTGCTGATGATACTTTGCCAAGTCCTTCGGCAGTGATGGTGACGGGAATTACGCCTCAAGCTACTCTGCAGGACGGTATGACTGAGCCTGAGTTTTGCCAGTTTTTGATTGAAGAGATCGCTACGCCAAATACGACGATCGTTGGTTACAACTCGGTGCGGTTTGATGATGAATTTGTACGGCACACTTTGTGGCGTAATTTTTATGACCCATATGAATGGCAGTGGCGAGATGGACGCTCGCGCTGGGACTTGCTGGACGTGGTGCGACTAACGCGTGCGCTACGACCAGAGGGGATTCGGTGGCCAGTCACTGAAGATGGACATTCGACTAATCGCTTGGAGCTATTGACGAAGCTGAACGGAATTGAGCATGCGCATGCACACGATGCTTTAGCGGATGTGGTGGCTTTGATTGAGGTGGCGAAGTTGATCAAGACGAAGCAGCCGCAGCTTTTTGAATTTTTATACAAATTGCGAGGTAAGCGGGAAGTGGAGAATCTGGCTAATCTGAAGAATCCACGACCTTTTGTCTATGCTTCAGGGCGCTATCCGAGCGAGTTTGAAAAGACGACGGTAGCATTTCCGCTGACCGTGGGTGAGAATGGCTCGATCTTGGTGTACGATTTGCGATATAATCTTGATGATTTGCTGGAGGCGGAGGCGGCAGCGCGTGATGCTGGCATGATTGATTTTGAGAAACCTTGGTGCGAACGCGATCCGTGGGAGAAGAATTATTTACCGATTGTGAAGAAGCTGCAGTATAATCATTGTCCCGCTATTGCGCCTCTGGTAGTACTTGATAAGGATGATGGTTGGAAAAAAATTAAGCTGGATAAAACGCAGATACAACAAAATTTGCAGTGTTTATTAAAACATCCTGAGTTCGCGCAGCGGATGGCAAGTAGCCAAAAACGTGATTTTGGTAAGGCGATTGACGCCGAGTCGGCTTTGTATGATGGATTCTTGGATGATCGTGATCGGTTACTTTGTACAGCGGTACGAAACAATGTGACAGAAGACTTGGCAAACTTCCGTCCAGCTTTTCATGACGAACGATTACCGGAGCTATTGCTGCACTATAAAGCACGCAGTTTTCCTGCAAGCTTGGATAATGAAGAAGCGCCAGAATGGGAGAAATATCGCCGCGCGCGCTTGGCTCGGCAATTGCCGCAGTTTATGAAAGAATTGCAGTGGATTGGCAAAGAATTGACCAAGAATCAAGGACTGAACGGTAAATCTTGCGAAGAATGCCAATATCTGGCGGAAGAACTTAAACTCTGGTGCCAATCAATTGCGCCAGGGGAATAATATGGTATAATGTGTAAGTGAGATTCGCCAAAATTTTTCTCTTGGCGAAAATTGGACCTTAACTAGACAGAGGAGGAAGTTTTATGAAGCTATTCGCACGGGTAATCTTGTCCTTATTGCTCGCAGTGGGACTGCTCTTGGGGGGAGCTATGCTAGGGGAACACTCGGCAACAAAGCGGTACGAGCAAGATCTCAGAAAATCTTATCGCGAGCTCAATAATCTAGATGGAAATGACGTCCGAATCGACCGGATGCGGGAGTTCTACGATTCTGGAGTCGGTCTACATGCCTCAACGATGACGACCGATGATGAATTTCGGCTCTATTGTCAGGAAGAATACCCTACGGCGGTTTACCACTCAAACGAATGGACTCCAGATGAAGTGATCCAATCTTATCTTGATACCCCAGAGATCTGGGGTAGCTATTACGATAATTGCTGTATGACGACGGGATTCTTCTTTACTTGGACGCCGAATTATGAGCATTGTTTCATCTTGGATAATAATCGATATGCGATTGAGCCTGGCGAAATCGTGGAGTTAGGCGAGGGATGGCTTTGTGTCGATGGGGTTAGAGTGCAATGTTTTGGGCAAACCACTACTGCATCCATGGATCCGTTTGAGCTAGCGCGAGCTTATCGAGCTGGTGAATGGGACGGCAGTCAATTGTGGTCGGAAGATCTGAGCACGACGGTTGAACTGGACTCTTGGGATGGTAAGCTAGACTATCATTATGAGGCTTGGAGATATGATGAAACTTACGATCCGCTTGGTTTAGCCTACACTGGTTTTGAAGATCAGCCTTGGTATTTGCAAGATGGCGTTTCGCAGGAAACACTTGCTGCATTACCAACGTGTTTGACCGGCAAGAACCAATGGGTAAACTGCGGAGGAGACAACTATAGAGCCTTTGATTGGTATAGCTGTAGCGTTTATGCTGATGCACCAGCCGACTACGACATGAGCGATGTGATCGACACGGTGAGGAAAGATCCATTAGGAATGTTTGCTACTTTTCCGACTCATATCGCACTTTTCCGGAATGGTGAAACCGTGGTAGAGTGGGAATGTCCATTTGATCCGAAAGAGATGGAGCTATTGCTGAAATTTAAAGAGCCTACTGCTCCCTGTGCGCACGACTTGGCTTATCTGTATGACAAAACTACGATACTGGCGTTGCGAGATGACGGAACTGTCGAACCAGTCGTGGACGAAATGGTATACCACACAAGTGTCTATAGTAGTAGGAATGAATATTGGTGCCTGAAAGATAATCAGCTAGTTTGCTGGAGCCTTTCGGAACATTGGTTGTCTTCGCAGAATTCGCCGCTTGTCGTTGGTAAAGATGTCATAGAAGTAGATTTCTCGACACTGATGTTGTTTACGACGAATGATGGATGCTATGCAGTGACGCGCGTGGACGAGAATGGAAATTTTGGTGATACTCGCGCAGTATACCTGGGTTCCGAATCGATGGAATATTACGCGGATCTGTATAAATCTATGCGTTGGATGCAACCGTAGTGAAAACATCGTCAGAGTTCGTAGCTATGAATTGGCGTTGGCGCAGTGAACTCATTGCTAGAGTTTGTAGTTGTACAATTGGTAATTATTAGCCTATTTCGGGCTTACTTCACTCTGGTATCCCCCAGCTTCGGCTGGGGGATTTGTATATCTAATTACCAAGTACGACGCAACGAATAGGATAACCATTAGAACGACGCCAATAATCAGATTCGGTAGCAACGCGTCCAATCTTTGAGCTGGTAAAATATAAATATCCCGCCCATTCAGTAATGGTGCTGTTGGCAGTGCGTGTCCAATATACACCCCAAGCACCATTGTTGTTTAGACGGCCGGCATAAACATGCCCAGCCATCGGAAAATTGTAGGGCGTAGATTGGATTTTTGTCACGCCAGTTTTATCGGTACCGATCCCAGCAGCACTCATAAACTGACTATACGAGCCATCACCAGTAGATGGCGGCAATTTCCAGCCCTTTGGACAGACGCTCCATGGTGCGTCAACATTATTTTTGAGACTGCTAGTATCAGCTTCTGCTACTGCTACAGACCAGTTGTAGTATGTGCCGTTCGTAGCATTATTGAACGTAGCAGAATATGGTTTGATAGAACTATTGGTCCATCTACTAACCGAGCTTCCTGACCCCACTAAAGTAGTAGGCATAGTGAAACTATCTACATCACTATCTACGCTAGTTAAAGTATTACTATGTCCGGCTGCAGCTAGACTTTGAGTAGTTAGCCTTAAGTTCTGCGTCATCCAACAATTCCCATCCTCAAGTCTAGCTACTGTATAGGTGCTATTATCACGCTTATCAATAAGCACTTTAGATCCACCCGTAGGTATGGTTTGATCTTTGAGTTTTTGCGGTGTTTGTTTGCATACTTCTCCCGTCATCTCCTGCATGTAAGTAATACTATCTAATCCTGCTACTACCTTCGGTGTCGCCGTAAGTGATAATAGTACCTTAGTCCTATAATGCCCGCTAGTTGCACTCTCAGCAAATTTACTAGCAAACACTAGCTTCTTGGTAGTAGTGGGAACGCTCTCAGCGTTTCCACTTACTATGGTAGTTCCACTACCATAGGCTGGCATGGTGTTGTACGTAAGAGAGGCATTATTAGTATTAGTATCAGCTAGGGCATAGCCCCAGGTATTACTACTCATATTAGCAGGAGTTTTACCTCCTGCTCCAGTGATAGTAGTGGTATTACCACTACTATCAGTAATGTTACTATTGCTAAGACTACTATTACCCTCAGCATAGGATATCTTCATACTATAGCTACTAATATCATTAGCACTATAAGTAACATTACTACTTAAGTATGATACTTCTCCTACTGGTGCTATAGTACTAAGATTTGGTGTAGTAATAGTTAGTGAGGTGGAAGGAGATACTGCACGAGATATTGTATAGTTCGTGTTGTCTGCACTATCTGTGCCTCCCATATCTACCATATCTACTATATTCTCTGCATGGGTTAATGCTGTAGGATTATCCTTGGGATAGGAGATGGGGGGAGTATTATTGCTTGTAGTTTCGTGATCAGTATTTACAGCATGTGCTTGGTTGCCGATACCTGAGTTCAGTAGTAAAAGGGCTAAGATGCAGAAACTAATAGGAATACTAGAATAAGTATACTTACGGAACCTCCTCCCGTAGTTATAGTTATTTTGTGTTGTCTGCATCTTAAGCCCTCCTTATGTATATCAACCTCCGCGGACTTAATAATAAAAATGGCACCGCGAGGGGTGTCTAAACAATCTATCTTGCAACCATTACAATTACAGGACGAAAGTGCCTCACGGCGCCATTTATATCCTGTAACTAAAAAGCAAACATAGTTGCATTCTTGATAAATTGTTTAGACATTTTTATTATACCACGTGAATGTGCTGGTTCAAGACGCGAAATTTGCTTAAGTTATCATCCTCCCTACAACTTCCCTTATGCCGGGTACGTCTACGATAGCCATTTGATAGGTTATGGATATGCGCGAGTTCCCAATCCAGACTCTCCTGAGGGTTACTACTGGTCACGTACTGCTCGCTCTAGTACCGTCGCGTGCCGCCTGTACTTCACTAGCTCCAATGTCGGTCCAGCCGACGGCTACTACCGTTACGACGGCTTCTCCATACGCTGCGTCGCTACTACCTAAATAGTATATGGGTTAAGGGTGGTGAGGGGGTTTCTTCCCAACTCCTATTCTTCCGGATAGACCCATTCCGACGCCTGTCTTCACAGGGTCGTTCATTCTTCGCATTGAAGCTTCAATGCTCTTTTAGTCTATCGAAAGTAACAGGAGTTGGGAAAAACATAACACCCATAACCATATAGCCTGCGTGGACACCGCAAGCTTTAGGGATACGGCTGGTGTGATATTAAGAGAGCGACACCCCCTGACCTATTTATCTCTGTAACTATTGACTTTTTGAGCAAAGTGTGCTATAATGGAGGGATAGGCTCTATTCAATATGTAGAAAGGGGAATGATTCTATAAAATAGGAGAGCTGTAAGTATTCTAAAGGACTAATACCCAATCCTAAACCTTCTCAATGCGCCGCCCTCTTCGGAGGGCGGTTTACTTTTTGGGCATTTTAAGGTATAATCTCTAGTTAGTATGAACGATAACTTTATCAAAATCCGTGGTGCACGGCAACATAACCTCAAAGATCTCGATGTAGATATACCGCGAGATAAGTTGGTGGTGATCACGGGGCTTTCTGGTAGCGGCAAGTCTAGTTTAGCTTTTGATACGATTTACGCGGAGGGGCAGCGTCGCTATGTGGAGAGCCTATCAAGTTACGCACGGATGTTCTTGGGGATTATGGACAAGCCAGATGTGGATAGTATTACTGGTTTGAGTCCGGCAATTTCGATTGACCAGAAGTCTACTAGCCGTAACCCTCGCTCGACGGTTGCAACTGTGACTGAAGTGTATGATTATATGCGGCTTTTGTTTGCCCGAGTTGGTATACCGCATTGTCCGATTTGTCACCGTGAGGTACATCGACGGAGTGTTGAAGATATTGTCAATGAAGTGATGAAATTGCCTCTTGGCAGTAAACTAATGCTTTTGGCACCGATTGTTTCTCAGAAGAAAGGTAGTTTCCAACATGTATCGGAGCAATATCAAGCTAAAGGTTTTTCGCGCGTGCGTATTGACGGTATTATTTATGCACTTGATGAATTTCCAGATTTGAATAAGAATGATCGTCACGATATTGAGGTGGTAGTAGATCGGTTCATTCTGTCGCCAGACTTGGCAAGCCGGATTTCAGGCTCGATCGAGCAGGCTTTGGAGCTGGGGCAGGGGATTATCAAGCTCCTCAAGATTAATGATAATAGTACGGCGGTAGGTGAGAATAAAAGCGGTGAGAATGCTGAAATTTTGACTTATTCTCAGCGGTATGCTTGTGAACTACACCCAGACGAGCTAATTCCAGAGTTGGAACCAAGGCTATTCTCTTTCAATGCACCTCAGGGGGCTTGTCCGACTTGTACTGGTTTAGGTACACGCATGGAGATCGATCCAGAGCTGATCTTGAATCCGAACTTGACTATTGCTGAGGGTGGCATCCGACCGTTCAATCGCGTAACGCAAGAATCTTGGTGGCTCAAACGTTTGGAGGCGGTGGGGGATCGTCACGGATTCTCTTGCCATGTGCCGATTAAGGACCTCAAAGAGGAAGATATCCAGAAGATTTTGTACGGTACCGGCAAAGAAAAATACGAAGTGAAAGTTGGTGGACACGGTAAATGGGGCAATGGTGCGACTTATCAATCGACCTATGAGGGGGTGATCCCGACTTTAGAGCGTCGACATAAAGAAACCGATTCGGATTTTGTGCGCAAGGATATTGAGCGTTTTATGCGAGTGCGCGAATGTCAGACCTGTCATGGCGCGCGGTTGCAACCAGCAGTTTTGGCAGTCACAGTTCATGGTCTTAATATTGTTGATATGTGCAATCTAGACGTTGATGCGACACTTGAAGTGCTTAAAAAAGACCTGCAGTTCACGGAAGCGGAGCGAGTCATTACTGACCCGATCATTAAAGAGATTCGGGAGCGAGTGCAGTTCATGCAGGATGTGGGCTTGGGGTACTTGGAGTTGGGACGCGCTGCGAATACTTTGTCAGGTGGCGAGGCACAACGAATTCGGTTAGCGACGCAAATTGGTTCTGGTTTACAAGGAGTGCTTTATGTACTGGACGAGCCGTCGATTGGTTTGCACCAGCGTGATAATGATAAACTAATCGCAACTTTGAAACATTTGCGTGATTTGCGTAATACTGTGATTGTGGTCGAGCACGACGAAGATACTATGCGCGAGGCGGATTTTATTGTAGATATTGGTCCAGGTGCTGGTAAGAATGGTGGTCGTTTGATCGCTGCTGGCACGCCAGATGAGGTAGCGAAGGATGACGATTCGATTACAGGTCAGTATCTGTCGGGGCGCAAATCCATACCCGTACCTAAGAAGCGTCGCAAGCCAAAAAAGGATCAGGAATTGGCCGTTGTAGGCGCACGCGAAAACAACTTGAAGAATATTGACGTGCATTTTCCACTAGGAGTAATGACGGTGGTTTCTGGTGTGTCTGGCTCGGGAAAGTCGACTCTGGTGAATGAAATTCTAGCGAACGAGCTCTTAGCGAGATTGCATCGCGCGCAGACTGTGGCGGGCTTGCATGGACGGATTGACGGGATTGAGTATTTGGACAAAGCAATCGTGATCGATCAGTCACCGATTGGGCGCACGCCGCGTTCGAATGCAGCTACGTACACTGGTGTTTTTAATCAAATTCGCGAACTTTTTGCAAAGCAGCCTGAAGCAGAGTTGCGTGGCTACAAGGCGGGTCGTTTTAGCTTTAATGTCAAGGGTGGACGTTGCGAAACTTGTCAAGGCGATGGTGTGAACAAGATTGAGATGCACTTTTTGCCAGATGTCTATGTGACCTGTCCGGCTTGTCATGGTCGTCGTTATAATCACGAAGCCCTAGAGATTAAGTATAAGGGCAAAGATATCTCACAAGTACTAGATATGACGATTGATGAGGCAGTGGAGTTCTTCGCCAACATTCCAGCGATCGCTCCTAAACTCAAGACTATTCAAGAAGTCGGCCTGGGATATATTAAACTTGGTCAGCCAGCAACGACCTTTTCTGGTGGCGAGGCGCAGCGTATCAAGCTAGCGACCGAATTGGCGCGACGTAGTACTGGCAAAACTCTTTACATTTTGGATGAGCCAACTACTGGCTTGCATACGGATGACGTGAAACGACTTCTAGACATTCTAAGTCGGTTGGTCGATGGCGGCAACTCTATGATTATTATCGAACATAATCTCCATGTAATCAAGGCAGCGGACTGGATCATTGACATGGGTCCAGAGGGTGGTCAGAATGGTGGCCGTGTGATGGCGGAGGGTACGCCGGAACAACTAGCTCAAGATGAAAAGACGCCGACTGGCAAATATCTTAAGATGATGCTGTCTGAATAGACTTTTCTTGAAGATGCTCGACAAATATTTCAAATGATACTGGTGAAAATAAACCCCCTGACTCTACTTATTGGCAGAGTGGCCTTGTTGGCAGTGCAAGGAAAAAGCCCCGACGTCGGTCGGGGCTGAGCAAGCTTGGTGTGATAGTTGCACCTATTCACAGCTGGCTTGCAGAGGTTGTCTATACTGTTCGGATGACTTCGCCATTCGGCATCAGGGAGTACATATGCTGAACTCCACTGGTATCGATAGTGCTGACGAAGACTTGACAGTCGTCTTTTCCACTACTGTTATTAGCGAGGGGAATGACACTCTTGATCTCCTCATCACTATTGGCGACTTGGTCTATGACCCAGGCATCCTGTTGCTCGAAGAAAGACCATTTTTCGATCTCACCTGTGATACGACTGACCGCTAAGCTGTAGCTCTGGTTGCTGGAGTGGGTAGGGATAACTTCCTTATAGCCATCGTAGTCCACGTTGGCGCTAAGACTGTAGCTTTTGCCGTTGATGAGATTGCTGGCGATCCAGTAGTATTCTCTGCTCATGACGTAGCGCGCAGCATTGTAGCCGCCAAAATCATCGCCGGTGCGATCACTACCATCCCATTCGCCCACGATGTAGTCACGGATTTCTTTGGTATAGACGCAGGTATTGATACTGTAGTAGGTAAACGGCAGATCCAACGCGTCGATAAGCTTTTCGGCTTTCTGGTCAAGCGTAAGGGCTGTGGGCTTAGTAGCGGAGGCTCCGGTGTTATTGATGCTCGTGTCAGGATGAACAGCGACGCCAGGCTTAGTGCTGATACTAGGCCTAGTACTAGAACTCGTACCGGTATTGGAGTTGGTACCAGCTGACGCAGCTGGCTCAACCGGCTTAACCGGCTCAGGTTTCACGATATTGACTGTAGCATAGCGAGCCGTATCGTCGATCAGAACGGAGGCCATAGACATCCCAAATGTAAATAGGAAGCCGATCATATGGGCTGCCTCGTTAATGTCGCTAACCTTGAGCGTTTTGGTGCCATAAGTATCAAAGGTATAGCTCTTATGGCCACCATTTTTGCCTTTGATTTCGGCTTTGACTGGAAATTCGTCTTCGGCAACCTGAATGGTGATCGGGTATTTATCGGCTTCCTTGGCGCTGTTGTAAGCAGTAAAAGCCGACGAGTAGGAACAAGCCTCGATGGTGATCTGGACGTAGCTGCCGGTCGATGTGCTGGCGGATGCCGACGTCGTCAGAACGCTCATCAGCATAACGACAACCAGCAACAAAGAGATAGCTTTCTTCATTTGGATTACCCCCTAATGTGATGATTTTATTCAAAAGATAAGATGTGCAACTCTTATCTATGAATCTGGAGATTTTTTGCAAACAATATAAACATGTAAAAAATGGGTTTTTGCTCTTTGTGAACAAAACCAACCACGAGAGCGGAAACTCCAGCCCTATCTTTCTATTATAGCACACTGTACTCAAAAAGTCAATAGCATTTGTACCAAAATATAAATTATTCTGAGATATTGGGATTATCTTGAGCTATATCTTATCAAAAAAGACGCCGCATTTTTGTTCTTGCGGACGTCTTGTAGGGATAGCTTATCGAGAATTAGCGTACTTCTACGCGCACACGAGGAACACTTTTGCCTGAAAAATGTGACTTCTTGGTCTTTACGAAAGTTACTACGCCATCTTTAGCAGCATGGATAGTAAAATTACGGCTCATATAAGTACCTTCGCCAGCAATTTTAGTAGCGCCAGTCTGGCGTACGAGAACTTCACCGTTGCGAACTTTTTGGCCACCAAAGCGTTTGACGCCAAGACGTTGACCAGCATTATTATGGATGTTTTTGGCGGTACCGCCAGCTTTGACATGTGACATATGCTATTTTTTCCTTAAAACTATTATTTCCCGGGCGACAACCTGACCATCACGATGGTAAAGTAGGTCTTTCTGCCTCAAATTCTTAAATCTTACTACATTATAGCGCAGATTTTCTATTTCGTCAAGAATATTTAAGCGTTCGTATTGTCCGTCTGGTCTGAGCCATGCTGGTACGGCAATTGTTACGGGTGTGTCGGGTCGGATTTGGGGGGCGAGATTCTTGAGGAAACTTAGAATGATGCTTCTGCACTCTTGTTTGGCGGTTTTGAGCTTGATATCGACTGGTGGCTGCGACATTGGTGGGCCGAGGTAGGTTTCGCAGGCGATTAGGTCTGGGGTTGGAGTCCATTGGTAATTTTGTGCATCACCTTGGTCGAGAATTGGTTGAACTGGGGCAGAGGTCTGGAATTTGACTGCTGCCCATTCGAGATTTTTGCGAGTATAGTCAATCATGCGTTGATTTAGATCGGTACCGTATAAGTTGAAACCTAAACGTAGCCCTTCCTGCAATACTACTCCGGTGCCACAGAATGGATCTAATAAGATGCTCTTTGTGGGCATATTACCACAAAGATTGATGAGGATCTGCGCGAGTTTAGGCGGCAACATACCAACTTTTGCATCCCGCGCTGGGCGAGCTTGATCGCGTTTGGTGTAAGCATTGATATCTTGTACGGCAAGCACTCGATAGTATTTTTTACCATTCTTGATTAGCTCGATATGAGTATCGGTGAAGAGCTTATTATGAAAGCTCGTTGCGCTAGATAGGACGGCGGTTTTATTGGGCACGACCCGTACATTATGGCCTAACTTAGCGATCACGCGCTTCCATTTGAGAGCTTCTCTTTGAGCGAGGTAAGGATTTGTACCACGCGAGTAATCTGAGATACCTAGAATAATTTTGCCAGAATCAGGGAGCCTTTGCCAGAATTTGTGTAAAGGTTCGGTAATTGGTTCGGCAATCTTGAGAGAGCCTCCGAGTCGATCTAAGTCGGGCGGAGTGTCTGCGGTAGTTTCAAACTCTGCCAAGCTCGGTGCTATGAGTTGGACGTTTTGATAGAGGCTTTCAAGTTCTGCGACCGAAATCAGCGGTTGTCGCCCAAGCACAGCAAGATATTTTTTCATAGTATACATTATAGCATATTCCGTGGTAGTATGCTATAATGCTTGTATGCCAGAGAAAAAAAAGAAATTTAGAGTTTCGTTTCGTACAATTTTAAGCTTAGCGACTTTTATTCTAATCTTGTTTGTAATTTATAAGAACTTTGCCGATATTCAAGAGGCGATTGGGCATCTGAGCGAAACGAACATCTTGATCCTGATCTTATTAGTACCTGAGCAGCTATTTATGTATTTTTGTTGTGGTCAGATTTTCTTTTCTTATATGGCAGCCAAAAAGGATGCTAAGAAGGTGTCGGCTTGGACGCTAATGCGAGTATCTTTGGAATTGAACTTTGTGAATCATGCTGTGCCGGCTGGAGGCTTGGGTGGACTTGGTTATATCACTTGGCGTTTAAAGCCATTTGGTGCGACGGCGGGACAGTCGAGCTTTATGTATGTGCTGCGGTATATAATTACGATTTGCGCGAACCAGTTACAGACGATCATCGCTATTATTGCGATGTTAACCTTTAGTGCTGTGCCAAGCTCTGGACTATGGGTGATCTGGGTGACAGCGTTACTTAGCGTTGGTATCATTGCGGGGATTGCGATTGTGGTTGTGATAGCTAGCAGTAAGAAGCGTATCGAGTGGTTCGCAAAGACGATTACAAAATTTACAAATTGGCTAGTTGGGAAAATTACGTTTGGAAATAAGAAGAACGTTCTAAAGCGTGAAATTGTAGATAAATACTTATTTGATGCCCATGAGGATTTGATGACTGCGCGTCGTAATAAGAAGATCCTGTTTCAGCCTATTGTCTGGGGGATTCTCTATAGTTTTTTGGAGATCGCAACTTATTGGATTGTAGCAGCCAGCCTTGGACATCCAGAGCTACTACCGCAGATCATGATCGGTGAGGCAATTGGATCGGTGATGGGTGCGATTGTTCCTTATGGTTTGTACGAGCTGGGCATGGCTGGAATTATGGTGAGCCTAGGTGTGCCGATTGCTTTGGCTGGTACTGTCGTCTTGATGACGCGTGTAATTGTACTATCTAGCACGATCTTAAGTGGATATGGTTTCTATCAGCACTCTATTTCTAAGATTGGCCGTAAGGAAAGAGCCGAAATCGAGAATGAGTCCTGAGATCAAATATAGTGTTTCAGAATTCATTGATATCTGTAATCAATCCCTTGACTATGCTTTTCCCAGCGTAATCATCGAAGGTGAGGTGGCGAGCTTTAAAGTAAATCAGGGCAAATGGGTATTCTTTGATCTGAAAGAAGGTGATTCGAGTGTGAGCTGTTTCATGGTGGTAACCCAGCTCAGGGCGGCACTGACTGATGGTATGAAAGTGCGCGTGCGAGCCACTCCAAAATTGACGCGCTGGGGAAAGTTTTCACTCACTGTGAGCCAGGTGATGCCAGTAGGCGAGGGTAGTATCAAGAAAAATTTTGAGCTATTAAAGAAACGTCTAATGGCAGAAGGGCTTTTCGGTCCTGCAAGAAAGCGTCCCATACCGCAAGGCTTATCTAAAATTGGCGTGATCTCTTCGACTAACGCTGCTGGCTATATTGACTTTCTGAAGATTTTGAGTGATCGCTGGGGCGGGATGGAAATACAAACTGTCAATACACAGGTGCAGGGGTTAGTTGCGCCCGAGCAAATTGTGCGTGCGCTGGATTATTTTAATCAGCGTGCCGAAGTCGAGGCAATTATTATTGTGCGCGGGGGCGGTAGCGCGGATGATCTAGCAGCTTTTAATGATGAGGGATTAGCGCGGGCGATTGCATCAAGTCGAATTCCAATCATGACTGGAATTGGGCATGAAGTAGATGAGAGCCTAGCGGATTTAGTGGCTGACGTGCGTGCATCAACGCCGTCCAATGCGGCCGAGCGACTGGTGCCAGATAGGCAAGAGATTCTGCGTCGAGTGCAGTACGGTCTAAATCGCATTCAGAGCACGATCAAGGAACGCTTGGAGTACTTATCAAGCGAAGTGCAGCGACGGATACAAGAGGCTAAGAAGCAAATTCTGCTCAAGATTGAACAGTCCGAACATCATGTCCAGGAAACGATGCGCATATTACAGAGCCTTAATCCCGAAAGTGTGCTGAAGCGAGGCTATGCGATCGTGACTGGTAAGGTAGTTATTGGGAAGGAAATTGAAATCACTACGATAAAACAGAAGATTAGAGCGGAGGTAAAAGATGTCCAAAACTAAAGAAAAAATATCAATTAGCGGTAAAGTTAGCCAGCTTGATGAGGCGGTAGAATGGTTCTATGGTGATGACTTTGTCTTGGAAGAAGCCTTAGGAAAATATAAAGCCGCCCAGCAGTTGGCACAAGAGATCGAAAAAGACCTCTCAGAATTGAAGAACCAGGTCACAGTTGTCGAGGACTTTACAAAAAGTTAACATTTGCGGTATAATCAAAATATGCAGAATAATCCTACGCCCAATCCAGCTTCTAACGGTAGCATGATCGAGCCAGCAGCTCAGCAGCCTTTTGCGCCAGCTGCACCAGGGGCGACACCGTTGAATACAGGGGCACAGCTGACTTCTGATGGTGGTGCCGGTGCTGCACCGATGGTCAATAAAAAGACCCGAAGCACCTTGATTGAGACGATTCTTTTGGTGATTACTAGCATCTTGGCAATTGTTTTTATCTGGTTATATATTCAGAAGTTTATTGAATGGGACGCTTTGTCTATGAATGTAGACGGGGAAATACGCAATGCCGTGGCGGCTGAAGTAGCTAAGAAAGAAACTCAAATGGAAGAGGCTTTTGCTGAGCGCGAAAAGGATCCATATCAAGACTTTGCGGGACCAGTGGATTATGGTAGTTTTAGTTTTAAATATCCACGCACCTGGAGTCAATATATTGCTAAAGATGCTGTGAATGGCGGTGATTATGAAGCTTACTTCAATCCATATGCTGTGAACCCTGTGAGCAATTCTACGATCAATGCTTTGCGTTTGAGAATTCGTGATGTTTCTTTTGACAGTGTTGCTAGGAGTTATGAGAGCTCGATCAAAAATGGTAAGCTGGCTCTTAAAACTCAGACTGTTGGTGGAGTTTTGGCAAATATTTATACTGGTGAGGTGGCTAAGGATATGAGTGGTGCAGTAATGATTTTGAAATTGCGTGATAAGACGGTGCTTCTGCAGACCGATTCGATGAATTTTATTGACGATTTCTATCGTATTATTGAGTCAGTCACCCTTGTAGAGTAAGTAATTTTTACAAATTCGCCTGCGCCATTTTTTAGGTGTGATATACTGGGAATATGGTGAGGGAGGTAGATAGTATTTTGGTAGCGGCGCATGAGCTAAAGGCGCCAGTGAGCTTATTGAGACAGTTAGCCTTGTCACTTGAATTGACTGATACGACTGCCGAACAGCGCCGAATATGTGCCCAGATGGTCAATGTATCGGAGCGTGCGCTTTTACAAGTGAATGATTTAGCGAAGGTAGCGCGACTAGAAGATGGGCTTTTCGATATGGAGCCAGTCAGTGTGCGGGGGGTTTGTGAGCTGGTGTCGCGGGATATTAACCCGCTTTTTGGTTATGATCGTAAAGCTTTGCAAGTAAAATATCACAATCGAAATCATAAGCTAGCCATTGCGAACGCAGAATTATTGTATAGTGTGATATATAATTTTTGTGTAAATGCGATACACTATTCAGAGAGCAACACAACGAGCGTTCTGACCGTTAGCGACGAATCTAGTAAGATAAAAGTCACAGTACGGGATTTTGGACCCGCCTTACCTAAAAAGATTTGGACGCAATTGAGACGCGGGAGATTAGATCAGCCATCTGCTATTGCGATGCGGCCAGGTAGCTCAGGCTTAGGTCTCTATATATCATCACGTTTTGCTGAATATATGAATGCGCAGCTTGGTGCCGTGCGTCATCGTGATGGCACAAGTTTTTTTGTGGAGCTGCCAATTTCAAGACAGGGGTGCTTATTTTAGGAATAGGATATGAAGGCATTTATTATTGAAGATGATTTGATGATGTCGGAATGTGTAGAACGCGCGCTCGAGCAAGCTTTGCCAACTTTGGATAATCATGTTGAGCAAGAACATAAAATTCTGAAGATTACGAATGCAATTGAAGCCATGAGTTTGTTAAATGAAGATTTGCCGGACTTGATTTTTTTAGATATTTTATTGAACGGGCCAGATGGTTTTAGCTTTTTGAATGAATTGATTTCGTATGATGATACGGCAAAGATTCCTGTTGTTATTATGACATCTCTCAATTTAGAAAAGTATGATCTTGGCCATTATAATATTAAACATATTTTTCAGAAGGAAACAATGACGCCGCAACAGATTGTGGAGGTAGCCTTGGAGATACTACAGGATGCCGCATGATTTACGAACCAAAGCGATTGTGCTTAGGCGTACTAATTATGGTGAAAGCGATCGCATCATAAATCTACTAACGCCCGACGGAAAAATCGCGGTTTTGGCTAAAGGTGTGCGCAAAGAAAAATCGCGCTTAGCGGGCGGGATTGAACTTTTCTCGGTCGCGGATATAGTAGTACACCAGGGGCGATCAAGCTTAGGAACACTAACTAGTGCAAAGATGCTGTGCTTTTATAAGAATATATTGACTGATATATCGCGATTAGAGCTCGCCTCAGAATGTCTAAAAAAAATTGAGCGAGCGGCTGAGCAGGTTGATAACCCAGAATATTTTGAGCTAATTAATCAAGTTTTGGCGGGCTTAGATAAAGGTGTCAATATGGATCTGGTAAGGTTATGGTTTGCCATGAATCTCGCGCAAGCTATGGGCGAGGAAATTAACCTCGCTACCGATGTGATGGGAAGTGAGTTAGAGATAGATCAGAGGTATTTTTGGGATCGCACTGAGGTCGCTCTAAGAATCAATTCAAAGGGAATGATTGGAGCACAGGAAATTAAGTTAGCGCGAGTGATATTGCAAAACAAACTTTTTGCGGTAGCGAAAATTGCGCAAGTGAATGAGTTAATTCGACCGCTGGAGATGATTGGACGAGCATTTTGGTAGCTTGAGGAAACTATCAAGATATGGTATGATTAAACTATGAATAGAGTGCCACTGGCTGAGCGGATGCGTCCGCAGAGTTTGGAAGAGGTGATTGGTCAGGATGAGATTATCGGTCAGGGCAAGATTTTGACGGAAATTGTCCGAAAAGGTGAACCGGTTAACTTGATCTTTTGGGGCCCTCCGGGTACCGGTAAAACTACTTTGGCAAGAATCTTGGCGCGCGAATATAATGCGGATTTTGTTGAATTGTCGGCTGTAACGGCAAAGAAAAAAGATATCGAAGAGGTCGTCGAACGCGCACGTACGAATTGGAATTTACAGACCCGAACAGTATTATTCGTGGATGAGATTCACCGTTTCAATAAAGCACAGCAGGACGCATTTTTGCCACACGTTGAATCAGGCCTAATCATCTTGATTGGCGCAACTACGGAAAATCCGAGTTTTGAAGTAATTTCGCCGTTAATATCGCGTTCGCGTGTAGTGATTGTTTCTCCTCTGAAAAAAGAGAATATTGTAGAGGTTCTATGTCGCGCAATCGGAGCGGAGGGGGTAGAAAAACGTGTGAGCAGGGAGGCGATTGAATTTATTGCGGAGATTAGCGGTGGTGATGCGCGTTCGGCTCTGGGGGACTTAGAGTTAGCTTTGAGCCTAGCGAAAAAAGTTGATAAACAAGTTGTACAGACGGCGATTGGCCAAAAGATGCCTATGTATGACAAAGGTGGAGATTATCATTATAATAACATCTCAGCCTTCATCAAGTCGATGCGAGGATCGGATGTCGATGCGACTCTGTATTATCTTGCGCGCATGGTAATGAGTGGAGAGGACCCGAAATTTATCGCACGACGTATGGTGATATTCGCATCGGAAGATATTGGCTTGGCAGGTAATGGTGCATTGAACTTAGCGGTGAGCTGTTTTCAGGCGATTGAGCGCGTCGGAATGCCGGAGGGAGAAATTATCTTGTCGCATGTTGCGGTAGTTTTAGCTAAAGCACGTAAAAGCCGTGAAACTTATGATGGCTGGGCGCAGGCTAAGAAAGTTGCTGCTATAAGTATGAATAGTCCAGTACCGATTTGGCTGCGTAATGCGCCAACCTCATTAATGAAAAATCTCGGCTATGGTGAGGGTCAGAAATGGGAAGCTGGCTTTCATCTGGATAAGAGTTATCTCCCTGAAGACGTTCAAGATAAACCGATTTTTGGCGTCAAGGGTAATTATAACCATAATCAGGAATGATCTACAACTTCCCTTATATCGGGCTCGTCGCCAATAGCTCACTGAGTTATGTCGATGTCGAAGGCTGCTATTGGTCACGTACTGCCTACTCTGCTAACGGCGCGTACCGCCTTTGGTTCAATAGCTCCGGTGTCAGTCCAGCCAGTAACTACAGCCGTTACGACGGCTTGTCCATACGCTGCGTCGCTACTACCTAAATAGTATACGGGTTAAGGGTGGTGAGGGGATGTAGTAGTTTAATACCACACCAGCCATATCCCTAAAGCTTGCGGTGTCCACGTGAGCTATATAACTATGAGTGTTGTGTTTCCCCAACTCCTATTCTTCCGGATAGACCCATTCCGACACCTGTCTTGGGTCGTTCGTTCTTCGCATTAAAGCTTTCAATGCTCTTTTAGTCTATCGGAAGTAATAGGAGCCGGAAGGAATAGTAACCTCTATACGCATTTTACGACAGAATTAGTGAGAATATATAACCTACGTATATGCTCTACACGCCTATGCTAATTCTAAACCTTCCTCATACCAAGGTTTTAATAAAAATCGCTCAGAATGGTTCTAAATAGCCTTAAACGGGAAAATAGTACTTTGAGGTAGGTTAAAATTGGTGGTTTTGACTAAAATATGGCGAAAATATAGCTCAATTCAGTCAAATTAATGGAAAATGGTAAAATACAGCCAAAACCAATCAAAATAGTTCAAATTGATTACGAATGAGAGTTCTGGCGGGGAAATATGAATTACCCCAACTTTGGCAGCTAATGCTTAGTTGGGGTAATTACAATAGTTTTAATTACTTGTTGCGACGCAACGGACGAAAAAACCTAGATAGTTATAATTTGTGTCTGCTGCTATATAATTATCAGTGTATAGTGAAAATGCAGGAGGAATACTTGAATTATAACTTGTCCAATAGCGGCTTTCGGTTGTATCATAACGAAGCGTTCCATCTATTACGTAGCCTGCTAAACGAAATTTGTATGGCGTGGAGGTGAGCTTACTGACGCCGGACGACGAGTTACCTATATTGGCCGCGGTAAGAAAATTAGCGTAAGAACCATTACCGGAGCTTGGCGGCAATTTCCATCCTCTTGGACACAAACTTGATGGGGCATTACCGCTAGAATTCGAGGATCCAGTGCTAGCAGTCGCCGAATACCAAGAATAGTATACGCCATTAGCAGCCAAGGTGTCAGTGCGGTAGAATGATTGGTCGGTCATAGACTTTTTGTTGGAGAAGTCAGAGGTGTTGCCGGTCGAAGTGGAGGTTTTACCATTAATAGACGCAGCTAAAGCATAATTGCTCTTTACGTCACTATCTGCTGGTGTTAATGTTTTAGGCCCAATAAGTCTCAAATTCTGTGTCATCCAACAATTCCCATCCTCATGCTTTCGGACGTTGTATGTATTATTATCTCTCGTGTCTTTGAGGGTAGCTGTTTCTCCTATGTTGGAGTTATCGCATATTTGGCTAGTCATATCTTGCATATTACTAATTTTGGTAAGCGTAACAGCACTTGGTTCCGCCACCAAGCTTAGCATCACACTCGCCCTATAATGCCCAGAGCTAGCATCTTCACCAAACTTGGCTGCAAACACTAGCTTCTTAGTAAAGTTAATTGCATTGTTACTTATAGCATTACCACTCAAGTTAGCTGTAGTACCGGCACTAGGCATAGTACTATACGTAAGACTAGCATTAGCTACACTAGTATCTCCCCATCCATATCCCCAAGTATTGTCACTAAGACTAGTACCAGTCTTACCACCAGCTCCGCCTATCGTAACCTTACCATCACTACTCTTAAGTCCAGTACTCCCACTAGCATAAGACACTTGCAAAACATAGCTCTTTATCTCACTAGCTTGTACATTCACCGTATTACTAATATAAGCAGTTTCTCCTACTGTAGTAGAAGCACTAGTATTAATACTACCACCATTATTAATAGTAAGTGCAGCACTAGGACTAGCTGCTCTACTTGTAGGAGTATCCATATCATATGTAGTAGTGGAAGGAGAAGAAGATGAGGAGCCCTCATCTCTACTCTCTCCATCACCAGAACCTTCTTTCTCCTCATGTGTATTAGTATAAGTAGAAGGATCATCTTCTACATCCACCCTATTACTTTCCACACTACCAACACTACCAACACTACTCTCTTCCGCATACACTCCATCATTCTCCATAGCATTAACCACACTACTAACGTTAATAGTGCTAGGACTTATCATACTCCAT
>Ga0137298_10150_pt1 | contig 66186 bp, 48 predicted proteins | sample RamsorincwithD2O_2_FD_97182 | JGI IMG/M metagenome (GOLD analysis project Ga0137298, IMG submission 97182) | Mouse cecal microbial communities from Vienna, Austria - Glucosamine amended with D2O | ecosystem: Host-associated > Mammals > Digestive system > Large intestine > Cecum | place: Austria...
TGTTGGGCATCCTTGTGCTCAGTGCGTATACAGGCACGTTTAACTTCACCGATTTCACCTCGACAGAGGTTGCAGAAGGAGTCTATCGTGTCAGTGAAGGCACTGCCGAGGGTATCCGCGCCATGATTCAGAACAGTGCCGCCCCGATGTTTATGGGGGCATCAGTGCTGACATGGGCTCTCGTGTTGATTTTCATGGGAGGTATGGGTAAATCGGCCATGATGCCGCTTCACATCTGGCTTCCTGATGCCATGGAAGGTCCGACCCCTGTGTCGGCTCTTATCCATGCCGCCACGATGGTTGTTGCCGGAGTGTATCTGGTTGCCCGTCTGTTCCCCCTCTATCTGATGGAGGAGGCTGCGCTGAACATTATCGTGGTGGTGGGCGCACTGACGGCACTTTATGCCGCGATGGTTGCGTGCACCCAGATAGATATCAAGCGAGTGCTGGCATTCTCGACCATTTCGCAGATAGCCTTTATGATGGTGTCGCTTGGCGTTGCGCGTCCTGAGTTCCACCATGGGCTTGGTTATATGGCATCGATGTTCCATCTGTTCACACATGCCATGTTCAAAGCGTTGCTGTTCCTTTGTGCCGGTGCGCTTATCCATGCGATAGGGTCGAATGACTATACAGCGATGCACGGATTGCGGAAGCATATGCCTATAACGCACATCACCTTCCTTATCGGCTGCCTGGCCATTGCCGGTATCGTTCCTTTCGCAGGTTTCTTCTCGAAAGATGAGATTCTGACTGCGACTATGGGGCATTCGATGCTGTGGTATGTATGGATGTCGCTTGTGGCCGGTCTGACAGCGTTCTATATGTTCCGTCTCTACTATCTGATTTTCTGGTGGAAAGAACACAAAGTGCCCGAAGGCCATCATGCACCTCATGACCAGCCGTGGACAATGACCCTTCCGCTGGTGATTCTTGCAGTGGTTTCTTGTTTTGCCGGTTTTGTGCCTTTCGGCAACCTGGTTACATGGAATGGTGAGGAGATGTTTGACGGCGTTTCATTCTTTACGAATTTCAAGGCGCTTGACTGGAGTGTGGCATCAATAAGCCTCGCTGTTGCCGTGGTGGCAATTCTTATCGCCACAGCGATGTATAAGAAAGAGAATCCGCTTCCTGCGAAGATGAAGAACGCCCTCCCGGCATTGTGGCGCTGGTGCCATCACCGCTTCTACTGGGATGAACTTTATATGTTCATCACACATAAGATTATCTTCGGCTGCATCAGCAAACCTATAGCATGGTTTGACCGCCATATCGTTGACGGTACGATGGACGGTATCGCTTATGTGGTACAGCGGTCGTCGTATGCAATCCGCTCGTTGCAGTCGGGCAATATCCAGCGCTATGTGTGGGTTTATCTTATCGGAGCGTTGCTTCTTGGCGCAGTGACTGCAATCTGCCTGATGTGACGGCCATTAGAGAGCGTTTGAATTTAACACAGAAAAAATATAGTAACAGAAATGTTTTCGAATATACTGATTTATTTCGTGATAATCCCGTTGCTGATGCTTGCGGGGTTCGCCCTCTGCCGCAATGACAAGCAGATTCGCGCGGTGGCAGTTATCGGTTCGACGATTCTGATTGCCATGTCGGTTTGGTTGCTTGTTGACTATCTCGCCCTCAGACAGGCGGGGGAAACGGCAGAGATGCTTTTCACCGGTTCATGGGAATGGTTTGGGCCGTTGAATATCTGCCTTGCGGTGGGTGTTGACGGTGTGTCGATAGCAATGATTCTGCTGTCGTCGATTATAGTGTTTGCCGGCTCATTCGCTTCGTGGAAGATTGATGATGCACGCCATTTCTTCATGTGGCTGTTGCTGCTTTCAACCGGGGTTTTCGGTTTCTTTATCTCGATAGACCTTTTCACGATGTTCATGTTCTATGAGGTGGCTCTCATCCCGATGTATCTTCTCATCGGTGTGTGGGGTACGGGGCGCAAGGAATATTCGGCCATGAAGCTGACCTTGATGCTTATGGGCGGTTCAGCTTTCCTTATGCTCAGTCTCATCGGCATATATTACCACTCAGCGCCTGAAGGTGGCCAGCTGACATGGAATATTCTTGAAATCGCCAAGAACGACGCAATCAGCCAGGGGTGGCAGTATTTCCTCTTCCCGATGTGTTTCGTGGGATTCGGCGTTTTGGGCGCCATGTTCCCGTTCCATACATGGAGCCCTGACGGTCATGCTTGCGCTCCTACTGCAGTCTCGATGCTCCATGCCGGAGTGTTGATGAAACTCGGAGGTTACGGGTGTTTCCGCGTGGCCATGTATCTGATGCCTCAGGCTGCTAATGACCTGGCCTGGATTTTCCTGATCCTGACAGGTATCTCGGTTGTTTACGGAGCGTTCTCGGCATGTGTGCAGACAGATTTGAAATATATCAATGCATATTCGTCGGTTTCGCACTGCGGCATGGTGCTGTTTGCCATTCTGATGATCAACACCACGGCTATGACCGGTGCCATCATGCAGATGCTGTCGCACGGTCTGATGACGGCTTTGTTCTTTGCGTTAATCGGTATGATTTACGGCCGTACCCATACCCGTGATATCCGCCTGATGGGAGGTTTGATGAAGATTATGCCTTTCCTCGGTGTGGGTTATGTGATTGCCGGTATGGCATCGTTGGGCTTGCCCGGTCTTAGCGGATTCGTGGCGGAGATGACCATCTTCGTAGGCTCATTTGAGGCCGGTATGAAGGATTTCCTTGCAGGGGCAGGTTCTCTGCGACTGGTGTTCACTGTCATTGCGTGTGCTTCGATTGTTATTACCGCAGTCTATATCCTGCGCGTTGTCGGCAAGCTGTTGTTCGGCCCCGTTCAGGATGAACACCATCTTCAGCTAACGGATGCCACCTGGTGGGAGCGTCTGTCGGTTATCACCTTGGTGGTAAGCGTTGCGGCCATAGGCTGTTTCCCGAATTTCTTCGAGTCGTTAATCAAGTTTACCTTCAGCCCGGAGCTTTTCCGCGCCATAGGTCTCTAAATTTCCAATAACAGAACAAGATGGATTATTCTCAATTTCTTGCAATGAGACAGGAGATCGGTGTGTTGCTCGTTTTCCTGCTGGTATTCCTTTACGACACGTTCATGCCCAAAAAGGCTCTAAACGCTACAGCCGGTTTCACGGCCATATTGTTTTCGATTTTTACCGTGGCGAGCTTCGTCTGGGGCAATGTTGGCACCGTTGATGCATTTGCCGGGATGTATAGCACATCGCCGGTGTGCTCGATGATTAAAAACATATTGAATGTGGGTGTTGTCATCGTGTTGATTCAGTCGGTGCGTTGGACTAACGGGGATATGATGGTTGTGCGCCGTGGAGAGTTCTATGAGTTGTTGCTTGTGACGCTCTTCGGAATGTATCTGATGATTTCGGCACGCCATTTCCTGTTGTTTGTCATCGGTCTGGAATCGGCATCACTTCCTTTGGCTGCGATGGTGGCAATGGATAAGAACCGCTACGAAAGCCATGAGGCCGCTATCAAATATATTCTGACGGCGGTGTTCTCATCGGCCATCTTCATGATGGGGCTGTCGTTTGTGTATGGTCTTGCGGGTTCGCTCTATTTTGAGGACATCGCGCTGCAGTTGGGCAGTCAGGTTGACACTTTGCTGGTGGTTGCTCTTGCGTTTGTGATTGCCGGTGTGGGTTTCAAACTGTCGCTCGTGCCGTTCCACTTGTGGACAGCAGATGTTTATCAGGGTGCTCCGACTTCTGTGACATCATATCTGTCGGTAATCTCAAAGGGCGCCGCAGCGTTTGCGTTTCTTGTAATCCTCGTGCAGGCTTTCGGCCAGTTCTACAGTGCAGCCTGGGAGTGGATGCTCTATGCATTGATTATCCTGACAATAACGGTAGGTAACCTGTTTGCCATCCGTCAGAAAAACATGAAACGTTTCCTGGCGTTCTCGTCGATTTCACAGGCCGGATATATCATGCTCGGCGTTGTGGGATGCAATGAGATGGGACTTGCAGCCATGATGTATTATATTCTTGTTTACATTTTCTCGAACCTTGCAGCATTCGGCGTTATCGGGGCTATTGAGAACCAGACCGGCAAAGTTGATATGACCGATTATAACGGTCTGTCGAAAACCAATCCCTGGCTTGCATGTGCGATGATGCTTGCAATGTTCTCGCTTGCAGGTATTCCTCCCTTCGCCGGATTCTTCAGCAAATTCTTCATCTTCACATCGGCCATCAACCAGGGTTCGATTGCGATATATGTGTTAGTGCTTATCGCTTTGATCAACACCATCGCATCGCTCTACTACTATCTGTTGGTTGTGAAGGCAATGTATATTTCGCCCGAAGAGCCTCAGATTGCCACTTTCCGCTCGGCACTTAGCGAGCGTCTTGGTTTGTGGATTTGTGTCGGCGGTGTGATTGCTTTGGGTATTGTAAGCTTCTTCTACGATGCGATTCTCGAAGCCACAGCCAACAGCCCGATGTTTGCTTTTATAGGCTAACAGCCGGTAGATAAAACATAAAGCAGCCCCCCTTTGGTTTATGCCGGAGGGGGGCTGCTTTATGGCGGAATTTAGGCGTATAATGCCGATAAAGTGCTCATTATCTTAGTGGGGTGAACCACGGTGCCGTAAGATTGCGGGAGATGATGATTTGAATTAGCAGCGGATGTAGGGGGGCATCCCTTCAGACTGAGTATAATTCGTGAGTTTGGTTCCTGGATTTGAATGGTTACAGCCTGTTTTTGGGTTAAATAGTGTTAAGGGGGGGGGTAGAGAAAATATATGTAATTTTGCGACTACAGGTTGGGAGGAGTGTGTTATAATTTGCTATGAAAAAATATATGATTGAGATATGACATCCGTTGCAATGAAAAGGTTGAGTTTATTGCTTGTTAGCATTAGTCTGTTATGTGTCAGCGGCAGGGCGCAGACTTATAGGGGAATGGTGGATGTTGCTCCCGCATTGGAGTTGCAGGAAGAGTTTTATGCATCTGGTAACTCTATGGACTCATACGGGTATGATGGTGTGGCATTTGCTATGGCGGTGTCAACTACGCATGGGGTGCAGTTGAGCAGGCAGCATTATGTGGGTATAGGGACGGAATTCTGTAGACGACTTGATATTTCAGATTGGGAAGAGCTGGGTAGCATACCGGTGTATGCCATGTGGCGTATGGATTTTTTCGGCAGAAAGATAACTCCGTTTTTTGATGTGAGGGCCGGCTATCAGGTTGCCAAGGCTAATGGTTTTTATGGGAATATAAACGGAGGTGTACGATTCAATCTGACAGGCCGTACAGGATTGAATGTGTCGCTCGGCGTCAGAATTAGACGTGTTGAGGCCGGTACTGGTAATTGGATTAAATCGGCATACTCCAGTTGGAGAGATGATTATGGCCGGGTTCTTGTTAGGCAGTATGCATTCGGCTTCTTGATGCGCATCGGAGTTGATTTTTAAAAGGACTGGAATAATGGAGACTTTCAGAGAGATGAGAAACCGGATATTTGTGGTGGTGCTTGCCGCTGTGATGCTTGTTCCGGTGTATGGGGCAACGGTGACTGTAAACGGTGTAAAATATACCACACGTGGAAATACAGAAGTAAGCTGCTGCATTGCGGATTCTCGCGATAAGGGGCTGGCAGAACTCGAGGTTGTGGAACAGGTCTTGATTGACGGATTACCTTATTCGGTTACGTCGGTTGAAGGGCGCGGATTCAAAGGGGCAAAGTATGTGAAGTCGGTAAAGCTTCCGAATTCAGTTAAGCGGATAGGGATGAATGCATTCGAGGGGTGTGAGAACCTGGAGAGTATTGTTTTGCCTGACCAGGCAAGGGTTGATATTCCGGTGGAGAATTATGGGTTCGGTGGGAACGGGCCGTTTAAGGGTTGTATTAAGTTGCGCGAGGTGAGGGGAAACAGGCTTGAATATCCGGCGTATGCCTTGACCATGGCATTCAGGAAGTGCCCCGAGGTGCCGTTTGCAGCTGAAATCCCGTTTTTGGAAGCATCGAATCCCGACGAGGTGCTGCTGGCTGCAGCATCGGCAATAAGCTCGGCGCCGGTTGCTGCACCAGACGGGACGAAACCGCAAGCCAAGGAGGTGCCTGAGTGTGAAGTTGACCGTAACATACCGAGGTCGGCCACGGAGAGCCGTAACCGTTTTGCTGTGATAATCGGCAATGAGGATTATCGCAACGGAGTTGCCGGGGTTGAGTTCGCTGCAAAGGATGCCCGGGTGTTTGCGGATTACTGTCACCGCACGTTGGGGCTTCCGGAGAGCAATATCCGGCGTTATGAGAATGCGACATATGGCGACATGTTGGGAGCGCTGAAAGATATTACGGCGATAACGGAGGCATATGGCGGTGACGTTGACATCATGTTTTATTATGCGGGCCACGGTATACCTGACGAGCGTGACCGGTCTGCCTATCTGATGCCAGTTGATGCAGACGGCTCGATGACCGAGGTGTGCTTCCCGCTGGCGAAACTCTACGAGCGTCTGGGAGGTCTTGGAGCGCGGTCGGTTGTTGTGTTCCTTGATGCATGCTTCAGTGGCTCTCAACGCGGAGAAGGAATGCTGATGGCTGCGCGCGGTGTTAAAATCAAAAGCGCTTCGGTTCGCCCGAAGGGTAATATGGTTGTATTCTCGGCGGCGTCTGGTGACCAGACGGCTTATCCGTATAAGGAGAAAGGTCACGGGATATTCACCTATTATCTGCTTGAGAAACTTCAGGAAACTAAGGGTGATGTGACATTGGGCGACCTCTATGAACATTTATCGACGAATGTGGCACAGCAGTCTGTGGTCGTGAACAGGAAGATCCAGCTGCCGGCGGTCAGCGCGTCGTTGCAGCTGTCAGACCAGTGGGAGTCGATGAAACTGAAATGATATGATTAGTATTTATTGATATGAAATCGATATATAAATTTGTTGTTGGTGTGGTGTCTGGCGTAGCTGCCTGTGCGGGGCTTTGGGGCTGCGGCGACCCTGAGTTTATATTTGAAGAACCGAATTTTGAGATTGGAGTGGAGTTTGATTTCCATGATATGGAGTTTGACAGCGATGGAAGCAGATTGACTCCAGAGGATGAGTGGCCGAAGATTATAACGACTTTTTCACCGTGTTATTTTATGATTGTGGAGAAACCGGAATGGGTTAGCATCAACAGAAACGAGAGCCTGCAGGTTGGCAAATGGTATTATGACTGGATATATCAGTTGGAATGTGTGAGGAATCTATCTAAAGAACCACGCAGCGGGGTGGTGAAGGTTGTGGTGTCGAATGTAGGCGGGGATGTGCCGATGGGGTATATTGAGCTGGATGTGCCGGTGTATAGCTTTGAAGGAGAGTTTAAGGTAAGGCAGGAGGGGAGAGCAGAGGAGCCTTATTTATAGGGCGGGATTTGTTACCACGAGCTAACCTCTTCGATGTAAATTAGAGAGGGGGAGGGATGCAGACGCCCCACGCACCGCCGCAGACGCGGCTCAGCGTGGGGTTAACCACAATCAAGCCTCTTCGAGGCATGGGTAGGGGGAGACGGGACGGGTCGGAAGAGAAGATGGAGGAGCAGAGGGATAGTGAAAAGGTTGGAGAAAGGAAGGGGATTAGAGAAGGAGAGAGGGGTGGAGGGATAATCAGGGGAGATGTATGCGGGTCTTGACGGGGAAGTGGTCGGAGGGGGTGCGGGGGATGACGGTTGTTATCCCGATTTCGGAAGGTGCATTGGGGGCATCCTGTGTGTCGGCGGTTGAGGCAGGTGTTCGGTATGTGTCGGTCAGGATTCCGTATTTTTCTACCTTGATATTCGGGCTGACAAAGATGTGGTCGATGCGGGAGGTGGTGTAGCCGTCGGTGCTGTAGTTGTTGAATGTTCCGTTAAGCTCGTAGACTTGTGAGGCTGCGGAGTGTGCATCAACGAGAGTGTTCCCCTCTGTAATTGTGGCATATGATGGGCTGAACTGATCGACATTGAAGTCGCCGGTGACGAAGACGGGTAGGTCGCGGCCGAGGTCATGGATTTTCTGTTTGATGAGTTTGGCGCTTTCTATGCGTGCGGTTGTGCCTACATGATCCATGTGGAGGTTATAGAAGAGGAATTGCTTGCCTGAGGGTTTATGGAGGAATCTGCCCCAGGTGCAGATGCGCACACATGCGGCATCCCATCCGAGGCCGGGGCGGTCGGGTGTTTCGGAGAGCCAGAAATCGCCGCTGTCGAGCAGCGAGAACAGGTCTGTGCGGTAGAAGATTGCTGAGTGTTCGCCTGCATCTTTGCCGTCGTCGCGTCCGCGTCCGATATATTCATAACCGGGCATTGCAGCTTTGAGGTCGTCGAGCTGCTGTTTGAACCCTTCCTGAGTGCCGAAAATGTCGAAATCGTGGAAGAGGGCGAGCTGTGCGATTATCGGGGCGCGCTGTTGCCATCCGTTGCCGGCGCGGGTGTCGCCGTCGTTGAGCTGGCGGATATTGTATGTGGCCACGTTAAAAACGGCATCTTGAGCAGACATGGCGGCAATTGAAGCCATGAAGATGGTCAGCAGAAATGTGATATTGCGTATTTTCATCGGGATAATGGTACTGATGGGGGGTGAATTGGTTTGTGGTTTTAAAGTGTAAATGAAATTTCTTTGAATGCATAGGTTGAGAGAGAGCCGTCGGAGTGACGGAGAGTGAGTAGACCCGATGGGCTGACGGTGTGGATGGCTGCGAGGAAACTGCTACCATCGGGTGTCTGAAACGGGTGTTGCCGACCGTCGCCCCGCCATAGGGCAGAGAGGTAGGCCGAATGTATCTGATTGGCAGCGGCATCGTCAATCGGGTTGGAGAGGCGAGAGATTATCGGCCCGGCGACAGACCGGAGTATGTCGGGGATGGGGAAGGGGCGTGACGCAAGGTTTGCCATGCTCACCGGATTGGGTGCCGGGGAGAGGAAACGGGTCTGATTGACATTTAGCCCGATTCCGGCTATGGTGTGGATGATTTCGGCGGAGCTTATTGAGTGTTCGATGAGTATGCCCGCGATTTTGAGGTTATCCACGTAGATGTCGTTGGGCCATTTCACTTTAATGCGGTCGGGTGAAATGTGGGGAGAAAGGAGTTCACGAAGGGTTTCGACTACCGCAAGGGATACGATTTCGGATATGAGGAACTGCCGGGAGGGGTGGAGGGCAACCGGCCTCAGGAGAATGGAGCAAGTGAGGTTTTTGCCCGGTTCGGCTTCCCATGAGTTTCCTCTCTGCCCGCGACCGGCGGTTTGGTTGTCGGTCAGCGCCACGGAGCCGTGAGGCAGCGTGGCGCAGTTTTCTTTAAGCCAGGTGTTGGTTGAGGCAGTTTCAGGCAGTTTTATCAGATTCATGGGGAAAGACATTCAGTCGGGGATGTCGACAGTCATTGTGCGTGACATGTCTGGGTTAACGTTGACGTTGACGGTAACTGTATCGTCGGGGAGGAGAGGCTCAATCCGTTCAGGCCATTCGAGCAGGCAGAGTGCGCCTGAGTCGAAATAGTCCTCAACACCGATTTCGAGGGCGTCATCGACCGATTCGAGGCGGTAGAGGTCGAAATGATAGATGAGTTCGGCGGTTTTGTCGGAACGGTATTCGTTGATAATCGAGAATGATGGTGAGTTGGCGAGGTCGTCTTCGACGCCGAGTGCGCGGCAAAGCTCGCGGATGAATGTGGTTTTGCCCGCACCCATCTCGCCCCGGAAAGCGTAGACGGTTTCATCGCCCATCAGGGCTGCAAATTCCTTGGCTGCCTGAGGCAGGGATTCGATGGAGGGGATGTTGATTGTATGGGTCATTTCCGTTGTTATTTTTTAGGGGTTAAAGTTACCAGCGGAATCAGCATCTCTTCGAGGGAGATGCCGCCGTGCTGGAAGGTGTCGGTATAGTATTGAACGTAGTAGTTGTAGTTGTTGGGGTATGCAAAGAAATCGTTGTTTCCTGCAAATATGTAGGTAGAAGATACGTTTGGCGCAGGTAGCCCGAATTGCTGGGGGCGTTTGATTTCGTAGACCTGACGAGGGTTATATCCGAGGTTCTTGCCCACTTTATAGCGCAGGTTTGTGTTGGTGTTTTTGTCGCCCACAACTTTCACGGGGCTGTCTACGCGGATTGTGCCGTGGTCGGTTGTTACAATGACCTTTGCTCCGGTCTCAGCTATGCGGCGGAAAAGTTCAAGGGCGGAACTATGGCGGAACCATGATTCGGCCAGAGAGCGGTAGGCGGCATCGGTGCGCGCGAGTTCGCGAATCATGCGGCTTTCGGTGCGGGCGTGTGAAAGCATGTCGATGAAGTTCAGCACAACGATGTTCAGGTCGTTTTGAGCCAGGTTGGCAAACTCGCGCAACAGGCGTTCGCCGCCGTTGGAATCGTTGATTTTGTTGTAGGAGAATCTGCACCGGCGGCGGAAGCGCTCGAACAGGGTTTGCACCAGTTCGCTTTCATTGAGGTTTTTCCCTTCGTCTTCATCTTCATCGACCCACAGATGAGGGAAGAGGTTGGCGATGTCGATCGGCATCAGGCCAGAGAAGATTGAGTTGCGGGCATATTGGGTTGCTGTTGGAAGAATCGATGTGTAGAGTTGCTCTTCGAAGGTGAAATAGTCGGCGAGAAGAGGTTTTATTGATAGCCACAGGTCAAGGCGGAAGTTGTCAATGAGTATGAAGAATATTTTCTCGCCTTGGTCGAGGAGGGGAAATACGGTTTTTGGAAAGACTTCGGGGCTCATCAAAGGCCGGTTGCCGGGATTGGCAGTGCGTGTGGGGACGAGAGCCGATGGAAGTGCCGCCACCCAGTCTTCGTAGTTCCGTTTTATGAATTTATAAAAAGTTGAGTCAGCGTCGGATTTCTGCATTTTCAGCATTTCATCCATGTTGGTCTCTGTCGATGCCAGGCGTAATTCCCAGTTTACGAGTTTTTCGTAGACACTGTAGAAGTCGGTGATTGTGCGTGCATCGTTGATTTGCATTGACAAACGGGAGAAATCCTGCTGGTAGTCGGCAGCCGCTGTCTGCGATACGAGTTTGTCGCTGTGGAGATTTTTTTTGATGGATAGGAGAATCTGGTTTGGATTCACCGGTTTGATCAGGTAGTCGGCGATGTTGTTGCCGACAGCCTGATCCATAATGTTTTCCTCTTCGCTTTTGGTAATCATTATTACCGGTGTCTGAGGGGCTATTTCTTTGATGCGCTGAAGGGTTTCGAGGCCAGTCAGACCCGGCATGTTTTCGTCGAGTATTACGAGGTCGAAATGCCTTGCGGCCACAAGTTCAAGTGCGTCGCGGCCGTTGTTGACTGTCACGGGATCGTAGCCTTTAGAGCGGAGAAACAAGATGTGGGGCTTCAGGAGGTCGATTTCATCGTCGGCCCAAAGAATTGAGTAGGGTGACATTGTGGCGGTTCTTAGCTTATATGTTTTTGAAGGAGAGTGGTGGTTTAATCGAGAAGGGGGTCGTCGCCTTCAGAGCCTGGGTCGAATTCGGGAAGTGACGGGGTGGGTGGCGATGCCGGTTTTGAGGCCGGATTCGGTTTTGGCGATTTTTCGACAGGCTGGGTTTGGGAATCCGAGACGCCGGCTTTGTCGGGCTGAGCGGTTTTATCTGATTTATCCGAGATGTCAGACGTGTCAGGCATGTCAGACGTGTCAGAGGTTGACGATGGTTGGGGAGCTGGAACCACAGGGGATTCGGCTGCTTCTTCTGGGGAGAGGCCTTCGGAGGGTCCGAAGAATTCAGGCGGGAGAACTGACTCTTCGGTGTTGCGGTAGGTTTTATCGCGCATGAATGAGAAGTAGTCGTCGAATGACCGGCCGCTTTTAAGCAGTGTGTCGAAGTTTTTGGCGGAAATCACTACGGGCCTGATTTCCGGCGGGAGTTTCATCGACTGGGATGCGGCCATGACCTTCCGATAGTGGTTTATTTCGTTGAGATTTTCGAATCCCTTGATAATCAATAGCCCGAGACGGCCGAAATTCATTTGTTCGAGATCGAAATCCTTTACGACAAATGATGCGAAGTTGTGACGGGCAACGTCGTAGAGCAATCCGTTTGGAGAAATGATGTCGGTCGGATAAAGCAGAATCAGGTATTGCTCATCGTCGGCATTTATTTCAAATTCGACAGGGGTGTCGGATGCCACGGCAGTAGAGTCGTTTGACAGGCGCGTATCCCAAAGCATACCGCGCATGTTCGCAGCACCTTCATTGAGCTTTTTACCTTGGGCAAGCCCTTTGAGATAGGAGGATGCATAGGGGGAGAGGTCTGTGTCGGGGTATCGCTCAAGCATGAGCATGAGGGTGTTTTTGAAACTTTCGGAGTTATGGTCGGTTACGTAGGCGAGGGCTTCAAGAAACATGAATTTCGGCATCAGTTTGCTAAGTGGATATTCAGTGCTTACGGTGTTGTAGACCGAATGGACACGTGCATTGTCGTTGTCGAAATAAGCCTGGAGGGCATCGTCGTAGAGCCGGTTTTCGATTTCCATCATCCGGCGGAGGTTTCCGATATAGTCGGGGTCGCGCATTGCGATGCCGTATTTCGAATCGGGGAAATCGGATAATATAAGGCTTCGGTAAAGCTCGGCCTTGGTCATGTTGCCTGCGCGGGTGAACATCAGGTAGAGGTTATAGTAGGCGTCGAGGCGGTAGATGTTGTCGGGGTATCGGTTGAGGAGTGTCTCAAATTCGGTTTCGGCTGCAGGGAAGTCTTCGAGCTTATCTTTGAGGATAACCCCCATGTTATAGAGGCCTTCCTGGATGACGTCGTTAGCGGTCTGTTTTTCGGCGTCGGTTTTTGGGATCTGTTTGAGATAATATTCGGGATAATGGGGGTCGTTTTCTTTTTCGGCTTCTTTGGCGTCGGGCGTGGCGACGGAGTCTGTGGGTTCAGATTCGTCGGCAAGTTCTTCAGATTCGTCGTCAGACGATGAGCTTCCGAAGTCGTTGAAGTTGAATGATGATTTATTCCGCCGACGCCAATCGTCTTCGAGCTTGCGGTTACCCCAGCGTTTCTGGAACTCGGTCCGGCCGGCATTTTTGGTGGCGGTGTTGTAGAAGTACCATGAGTCGTCGCCGGTGTTCATTGCGAATGTCTGGGGAGCTTTGGAAGATGATCCGCCCATGGTGTTGCCCATTGCGTCGCGGTTAGCGAGAAATTCTTCGCGTGCTGCCGCTTCGGCTTCTTCTTTCTCTTTTTTCTTGAGTTCTTCGATGATTTTGTTGACTGCGGCGAGTTGCTGCTCCGGGGTCATTGCGGCAAGGCGCAGAAGCGAATCCTGGAGTTCGACATTCTGGGAGTAAACAGCCAGTTCATCGAGCAGGTCGCTACGCTTTTTCAGTTTTTTGTAGTCGGGATATGTTTCGGGAATCAGAGGAACGGCTTCAGAGTAGCAAGGCTGCGCTTTGGAATATTTCCGAAGGTCGTAGTAGAGGCCTCCGAGTGTTAGTTGCGAGATGGCTTTATCGATGCCGTTGCGGGTTGATTTCTCTGCTGCGAGTTCGTAGTTCTCGATGGCTTTGAGGGTGTCGCGCCGGGATAGGTAGAGGTTGCCGATGGCATAATAGACCTGGTCGAGGTATTCTTTGTTGCGGTCGTAGCGCACCATGCGACGCAGTGCGTTGACCTCCGGGGTTATGTCGTCGCCGGTGTAGACTTCGCTCTGTTTGATGCGGGCGTTGAATTTTGTGCGGTATGTTGCGTTTGAGTTGCTTCCGGCTTTTTTGTAGGCGAGATATGCGGCTTCTTTGTTGCCGGTCAGGGTGTAGAGTTGCCCCAGCAGGAAATTGAGACGTGTTTTCTGCGGGCCGGATGATAGTTTCAGTCCTTTTTCAAGAAGGGGTATGGCATCGGCATATTCTTTCGAGCGTATGTTGAAGTCGGCGTAGGTTGTGAAATATAGCTCTTTAAGTGTTTTTGAAGAGAGCTGTTCGGGTTTTATGCGCGAAAGGATGTTTTCTGCCTCGAAGAGCCAGTCCATGGCGCAGTATGCGCGGGCTTCCCACAATTTTGCTTCTGTTACTGTTGCCTCAAGCCATGGGAAGTGCTTCGAAATGTAGAAAAAGGTTGAAGCGGCGCCTAAGAAGTCGCCGTTGAGATATTGGCTGCGCCCCATCATCAGCCATGAGTTGTGGAGGAACGGATTGTATTCCTCGCGTTTGAGCCATGCTTTGTAGGCCGGGTCGGAACTTTTCCCCGGTTTCTTTTTAGGCTTCTTTTTTATGGAGCGGAGCTGAATGGCTTTCTGAGCTTTTTCAATTGAGCGGTCGAAATTGCCTGATGGCTGTGGGGCTTTTTCGTCGGCTTTGGCAGCAGCCGGATGGATGAAAAGGAGTCTGGAATAGTCGTCTTCATAGGCTGTTTCCATCTCCTTGAGGGTTTCTTTGTAGTGGGTGTCGCCGTTGAAATGGATGTTGTAGCGGGTTATGAACGCTTGGTAGTTGCGTGTTGCCGCATTGTTTTTCTTTGGAGAACATGCAGATATTGCCATGGCTATCAGAGCCAAGGCTGCTATCGCTGATATGTGGATGCACCTCTTCAAAAAAAGCGTTTTTCCTATAGGGAAAACGATGTGCGGGGGATAATATTGCTTTTTCCGGATTTTAAGGATAGGAAAGTGGGAGTGACTTTCTGTAATTTTGCGGGAGAAACGTTAACTTTGTAGAAAAATTTCACAAAAAAATATTGACCACGAAAAACTGACGCAAGATGAATTTGACTGAAAGATTTCTGAAATATGTTAAGTTTGACACTCAGAGTGATGAACTTACGAATATGACACCGTCTACACCCGGTCAGATGGTGTTTGCGCAGGCTCTTGAAAAGGAACTGCATGAAATGGGACTTGAGGATATAACTCTTGATGAAAACGGCTACCTGATGGCGACATTGCCGGCCAATATCGACCGTGATGTGCCTACTGTCGGTTTCATTGCCCATCTCGACACATCGCCCGATATGTCTGGGCGGAATGTCAATCCCCGCATAGTGAAGAATTATGAGGGCGGGGATATTGTGTTGAACGAGAAGGATGGGATTGTGTTGCGTCCTACAGAGTTCCCCGAGATGCTAAATTATATAGGTGATGACTTGATTGTTACCGACGGCACTACGCTGCTTGGTGCTGACGATAAGGCCGGGGTTGCAGAAATCATCACAGCAGTTGAGTATCTTCAGCTTCATCCGGAAATCGAGCATGGAAAAATCCGTATCGCGTTTAATCCGGATGAGGAGATCGGGCAGGGAGCGCATAAATTTGATGTTGAGCGTTTCGGCGCCGACTGGGGATACACAATGGACGGCGGAGAGGTCGGTGAACTGGAATTCGAGAATTTCAATGCCGCTGTTGCCAAGGTTACATTTAAAGGGCGCAACGTGCATCCTGGTTATGCCAAGCATAAGATGGTCAATTCCATACGTATCGCAAACCAGTTCATCCTGATGCTTCCGCGTTGGGAAACGCCCGAGCATACCGAAGGTTATGAGGGTTTCTACCATTTGGTCAATATCGAAGGGAGTGTTGAGGAGACTACGCTGACGTATATAATCCGTGACCATGACCGCGACCGTTTCGAGCGTAGAAAGAAGGAGCTGGAGCATCTGACCCGCAAGACCAATCATGAATTTCCCGGTTGCGCCACGATTGAAATCAAAGACCAGTATTTCAATATGCGTGAGAAAATAGAGCCGGTGATGCATATCATAGATGTTGCCGAAGAGGCTATGAAACTTGCGGGTGTGAAACCGAAAGTCCAGCCTATCCGTGGGGGTACAGACGGTGCGCAGCTTTCGTTTAAAGGTCTTCCTTGTCCCAATATCTTCGCAGGTGGGCTTAATTTCCACGGGCGTTATGAGTTTGTGCCGGTGCAGTCGATGGAAAAGGCTGAGCGTGTTATTGTTGAGATTGTCCGTCTTGTAGGCCGGGGGAGATGAATGGCTGAGAAGACACTGATTGTCGTTACCGGGCCGACCGGTAGTGGCAAAACCAAATTGAGCATAGATCTGGCGCGACGGCTCGGATGTGAAATCATCTCGGCCGATTCGCGCCAGCTATTCAAGGCATTGCCGATAGGCACGGCTGCGCCTGATGCCGACGAACTTGCTGCGGCAAGGCATCATTTTGTCGGGTGTCTGGAACTGGAAGACTATTATAGTGCAGCCAGGTTTGAGACCGATGTCATGGCGTTGCTGCCGGAGCTGTTCAGCCGGAGCGATTATGCGATTCTTTGCGGGGGGTCGATGCTTTATGTGGATGCTGTGACCAATGGGATTGATGAACTTCCCACAATTTCGGAAGAGGTCAGGAAGGAGGCTTACGGTTTGCTTGAAAAAAAGGGGATTGAGGGTGTGAGACAGCGGCTTGAAGAACTCGATCCGGTTTATTATGGGCAAGTAGACCAGAATAACCACAAAAGGCTGGTTCATGCTGTTGAAATATGCCTGGAGGCCGGGCGCCCTTATTCCGAACTGCGAACCGGAGCCAGGAAAACGCGCGGGTTCAAGGTCATGAAATTCGCCATTGCTTATGAAAGGGAGGAGCTTTTCAGACGGATTAACGTGAGGGTTGAGGATATGGTTGAACATGGATTGCTTGACGAGGCCCGCTCGGTTATCGGAAAGCGCCGGCTGAATTCACTTAATACGGTGGGATATAAGGAGATGTTCCGCTATCTTGACGGGGAGTGGGATTTGGCTACGGCTGTGGCACGGTTGCAGAAAAACACTCGCGTTTTTGCGAAAAAGCAACTGACATGGCTTAAGAAGGATGATTCGGTGGTATGGCTCGACGCGCATTGTGAAGACCTTGCCGGGGAGGTTATAAGTAGGCTGGAGGCCGCTAAGAAGGGAATATAGGAGCAATTTTATGTATAATAAGTCATCAAAATTATTACGCATATTATGAATCTTCAGACTTTATATTATCGGTGGAGCTTTTTCTGCGCTTTTGGCCGTTATCTTCATTCGTGTAGACAATTACGCTCCTTCATCCTCAGGCTAAAATCCCTCAAGAAATCTCTCTCCGATAATATAAAATAATTTTGACAACTTACTTATGGGAAACTCTAATAAGTTTTTTCAGGTTTTAGGAGATGGTCTGAAGGGTTATTTTTCCCTGTCGGGATTTCTGGTGCCAGAGCAGGAGGCCGAGCAGTCAATTCGTGAGGGCGTCACTTTTAAAGGCACTAACATCATCATTCTGGTGTTTGCCATTTTGATTGCGTCGCTTGGTCTGAACACTAATTCAACGGCTGTGATTATAGGAGCGATGCTTATATCGCCTCTTATGGGGCCAATCATAGGGCTGGGGCTTGGTATAGGAGTTGAAGATTTCGAGCTTGTGAAAAGGTCGATGCGCAATCTGACTGTTGCTGCGGCTTTTTCGGTGCTTGCCTCGTGTCTTTATTTCCTGCTTTCGCCAGTCAGCGAGGGTCATAGTGAGCTTCTGGCCCGCACTTCGCCTACGATCTATGATGTGTTTATCGGCTTTTTCGGAGGTGGTGCGGGGATTTTTGCGATAGCGTCGAAGAACAAAGGGAATGTGATTCCGGGTGTTGCGATAGCCACGGCGCTTATGCCGCCGCTCTGCACTGTAGGTTATGGTCTTGCCACATGGCAGCTGAGTTATTTTTTCGGAGCGCTTTATCTGTTTCTGATTAATTCGATATATATCTGCCTGGCTACTTTTATTGGTGTGAAGCTGATGAAATTCAGTAAGATACAGTCGGCTGTGCCTCAGCGGGCAAAGAAAATGAAGCGGATTGTATATACTGTTGCAGTGCTTACACTTCTTCCAAGCATATATCTGACTTATAATATGCTGACCAAGGAACGTTTTGAAATGAATGTGACGAGGTTTGTCAATGACGAGTTCCGTTTTCAGTCGACACAGGTTCTGAGCCATTCGGCTACGGTGCAGAAAGGGGTTAAGACCATTACGGTGACGCTGATTGGGAAAACTTTGCCGCAGGATTCATTGGAGCTTGCCCTTGGTGCGAAGATGCCTTTTTATGGCTTGCAGGGGGCTAAGCTCAACATTGTGCAGGGTGACGGAGGAAGGTTCGACAATAGTGTCGAGATGGTGGGACATTCTGTTAGGCAGATATATGAGATTGCACAAAACTCGCTTGTGCAGAAACAGGAGGCTATCGATTCTTTACGGCAGATTCTTGCCACCCGTCAGGAGCATGATTCGATAGCATCGCGTCTGGCGCCGGAATTGAAGGTGGTGTTCCCGCAGGTGTCTGAGATAGCTATCACCAAGGCTGTGTTCGGTGATATTGCAACGGGAGGCCTTGATACGGTTAATATTGCATTGGTGCAATACGGACGTCCGATGAATATGGCCCAGCAGACGGAATTTGTCCGCTATCTTGAAGCCCGCCTGAGGGTGAATGATATAAGGTTGATAGAAGTAAGAAGTACGAAATAAGAAGTCGTGTAGTACGAAATAAGAAGTCGTGTAGTAGGAAATAGAACGTAAGAAGTCGTAGATTGCAAATTGTATGGCAACTTACGGCTTCTTTTGTTTACTTTGTCAACTTATTATCTCAGTCTAAACGACTGCTTATTTCTTACTTATCGCTTCTGCTTCCGCCTGTTTTTTTGGACGGGGGAGGGTGAATATGAATTCGAGGCCGCCGCTGCGGCGGTTGCGCACGCTGATTGAACCGCCCATTGTGTTGATTGAGCTTTTGACGATTGGCAGGCCTAGGCCGGTGCCTCCGGCTTTCCGAGAACGGCCTGTGTCGATGCGGTAGAAGCGGTCGAACAGTCGCGGGAGGTGCTCTTCGGCAACGCCGTTTCCGTTGTCGTAGAATGAGAAGGTGTAGTAGCTTGGTGAGCGTCCGATGAATTCGATTCCCATTTCAGTGCCCTGTGAGTAGGCTACGCTGTTTTTCACCAGGTTATTTAGCACGGAGTTCAGCAGGCCTTCGTTTCCGAATATGACGCAGTCATCGGGAATGTTGCATATCAGCTGCATTTCTTTGGTTATTCCTGACAGGAGGGTTTCCTCGACGAATGTGGTAGCCATGTTGTGGAAATCGATTTCTTTCATGGGGATGTTTGATTTCGATTCTTCAAGGCGTGTCATTGTGGAGAGGTCGGCGAGCATCGACACCAGGCGCTCAACATTTTGCTGGGCTTTTTGCAGGAAATGCTGCCTGTCGGCTTCTGGCATGTCGGGCTGGTTGATTAGCATGTCGATGTAGGCGCGGATGATTCCGATAGGGGTTTTCAGCTCGTGGCTGATGTTATCGGTCAGCATCCTTTTGGTGCGGTTTTTCTCTTCGGTGGCTTTCAGGGCAATTACGTGCTCCCGCTCGCGGCGCACGTTGGCTTGCATACGTGCGTTGTAGATTGCCACAATCTGGCGGGAAATGTCTCCGATTTCGTCGGCGGGAAAATCGCCCATTGGGATAAAGTCGCGGTCTTCGGCTGCGCGTTGGGCGAAGTCGTGGAGCAGTACTACATTTTTTGCCTGATGTGCTGTTATTATGAAGGCGAGTATTGTTCCGAATATTCCGGCTCCGAAAATGATAATCCAGAAAGGGAGGCCTACATCCAGGTGTTTTTCAACGCTTGAGTTTAACGGCAGGTATACTTTTGCGGCGAGTTCCCCGTCGGTTGATATGCGTCGTGAACAGAAAAACATCTTTTCGCCTGTGGGGAGTTTGACGTAGTGTTTCCTCTGGGTGCGTGAGCCGTCGTAAAGGGTGTCGAATTCGAGTTCGTCGAATTCTTCAGGCAATGTGTTGTGGAGTTCTCCGATTGAATAGAGTAGTCTCCCGTTGTTTGCGTTGTAGATTGATATGCATAGGTCTTCAAACTCGGTATTGACAAAAGCTGATTCCATGAAGTCCATGAAGGGTTTTATGTCGCGCCCTCTCTCATGGTTCATGAATATGTTGCCCACCGCGAATTCCACCCGGTTGGTTATTAGTGTGGTGAGATATTGCTTTTTGTTCTGATACTCGAAATATCCGACACACCCCATGACAAACCATATACACAAGCTTGCCATGAGGAACATCCGATATTGGTATTTGATTCTTGTTTTAGAGAGCACCATCGTTTTGTGGAGCTGGTATGTCCAGATGTTTACGGTTTATAGCCAGGGGTGTGTCAGTTTAGGTCGGCCTTGAATCCGTAGCCGAACCCGAGGCGTGTCACTATGTTTTCGCCGTAAGGGGCGATTTTTTTGCGCAGACGGGTGATGTTGGTGTCTATGGCGCGGTTGGTTACTTCTACGTTACCCCACACCTGGCTCATGATTTCATCGCGCGAGTGGATTCGCTCGCGATGTGTCAGGAAGAATAGGAGCAGGTCGAATTCCTTTCTGCTGAGAGGAATTTCTGTGCCGTTGATATAACATGCTTTTTCGTTGCGGTTGATTCGCATTGTCTTAAAGGTTATGTCGGGCTCATAGGTTGTTTTCGACACATTATAAACAACCTGCTGTGGGGCGTGGGTGCGGCGGAGCACTGCGCGCACGCGGGCTATGACCTCTCCGATGGTGAAAGGTTTGGTGATATAGTCATCGGCACCGATGTTAAGTCCCATTACGGTTTCGTCTTCTCCGTTGAGAGCCGAGCAGAATATTATTGGTGTTGTTTCGGTGGCTGGATTGTTGCGCACCCTTTTTGCGAAATCGAATCCGCTGAGGCGTTCCATCATGATGTCGACAATCATCAGCTGGTAGAGCGACAGGTCGTAGCCGAGGGCTGTCTCGGCGCTGTCGGCCGTGTCGACTTCATAGCCTTCCTTTTCGAGGTTGTATTTCAGTATTTCGCAATAAGATTCTTCGTCGTCGATGACTAAAATGCGGATTCTCATAATAGTTCGTGATGTTTTAATGGTAATCTTTCACTATTTTTATTTTGGATATAAAGGTACGATTTATTAGGGAGATATAGAAATGTTACAGATGTTAAAGCGTGTTAAAGTGTATGTTGCCCTGAACAAACAACCGTGGGGGATGTTTAGTAGGTATAATTACTATATTTGCACTGTGTTTTTTCATGGTATTAGATTTAAGGTTAAAGATAAAAGGATAAGGCTGTCGTGAGACAGCCTTATTCGTTATTATGCTTAGAAACTGTTTGAATTTTAATCAAATTTAAACGGTTTTTTAATCATCGGGGGAAATGTGGGGTGGATGCTATCCGGATGGAGTCGGGGGTGGAGATTGCCAGGAGGCATTCGATGTGGGGTTGGCGGGAGATGGCGGCGATGGCGGAGTCTGGGTGTGAGGCCATGCAGGCTGTTGCCCATGCGTCGGCAAGAGCGCCGGTGGGGGCTATGACGGTTGCGGAGAGGGTGGGGGTGTTGAAAGGGAGGCCTGTTGCAGGGTCGATTGTGTGTCCGACGCGGCCATAGGCCAGGGTGTTGTGGTAGTTGCGGTAGTTGCCGGAGGTGGCTACAGCGCAGTTGTCCAAAGGTATTATGCGAAGTGCGTTGTGGGTGGCCGGGGATGACAAATCGGGGGCATCGATTTGTATGCGCCACGGTTTGTTATCGGGATTATGGCCTGAGGCGACCACTTCTCCTCCGATTTCCACCATGAAATTGCAGACTGAGTTGCGGCGGAACATTGAGTTGATTATATCACATGCGAAGCCTTTGGTGACTGCGCTGAAGTTGAAAGTGGTGGCTGGATGTTTTTTTATGATGCGACCGTCTGTTATGTGGCATTGGCTGATGCCCACGAGTTGCATTGCGCTGTCGATGAGCTGGGGGGCGACTGTGAACCGTGCTGTGTCGGAGTCTGCTTCAGCGCGCCGGCGCGCTGAAGCGTCGGTGCCGAACCCCCAGATGTTGACGAGGGGTGATACGGTTGGGTCGAAGCGGCCTTTTGATTGGGCGCTGACATGGCTTGAGACTGCGAAAACGCTGTCGATAAGTGAGTCTGTGAAGTCGGTGCGGTTGTCGTTTATGCGCGATATGAGTGACTCGGGGTTGAAGGGGGATAGGGACTGCTCGATGCGGTTAAGTTCGATGATGACGGAGTCGTCGAGGTTTATGGGCGAGTCGTAGACGATGCGGTAGGTTGTTCGCCACACAGAGCCTTCTGTGATGCGCCAGTGGTCTGACCGGCGGCACGAGGGGGTGAAAATGGATGCTGCGATTATGACGGCTGCGATTGTTGCCTCTATGCGCGATGTATGGAGTGCGCTTATTCTTGTCTTCATGTGTATGATGTTTGATGTGTTTGATGTGGCCTGTAAGGCACAAAGTTAACTATTTTGGTTTTGATGACGCTAATATTTCGTATCTTTGTGAGTTGCAAATCTCGGCGAGAGATTGCGTAAACCACAAAACAGAACTGAAAACAGCTAAAGAATGAGAAAGTGGAGAGTGGAAGATAGCGCTGAGCTATATAATATAAGCGGTTGGGGTCGTCAGTATTTTTCCATCAATGATAAGGGTAATGTGACGGTGACCCCCCGCGAGGGTTTTGCTCCTGTGGATCTCAGGGAAGTTCTCGATGAACTCCAGGTGAAAGATATAACGGCACCGGTTTTGCTGCGCTTTCCAGATATTCTCGACAACCGGGTTGAGAAGATTTCAAATTGTTTCAAACAGGCTTCGGAGCAGTATGGCTATGAGGCTAAGAATTTCATAGTATATCCGATTAAGGTCAACCAGATGCGCCCTGTGGTCGAGGAGATTGTCAGCCATGGGAAGAAATTCAACATTGGTCTGGAGGCTGGGTCGAAACCTGAACTCCATGCCGTGCTCGCCACCAATATAGATGAGAATGCGCTGATAGTCTGCAATGGCTATAAAGATGAGAATTATGTTGAGCTGGCATTGCTGGCCCACAAGATGGGGCGTCGCATCATTCTGGTGGTAGAGAAACTCAACGAGCTGAGAACCATCTATGAGGTTGCTACAAGACTGAAAATAACCCCTGCTATCGGTATACGCATAAAACTGGCCAATTCCGGCTCGGGGAAATGGGAGGAATCGGGTGGTGATTCGTCGAAGTTCGGACTCAATTCGTCGGAGCTTCTCGAAGCTCTCGATTATCTGCGGAAGAACGGTATGAACGGATGGCTCAAACTTATCCATTTCCATATCGGCAGCCAGATTACTAAAATCCGCCGCATAAAGAACGCATTGCGCGAGGCTATGCAGTTTTATGTGCAGCTTAGCAAGCTTGGATTCGAGATTGACTATGTTGACATAGGGGGAGGTCTTGGGGTGGACTATGACGGAACCCGTTCCAGTGCCAGCGAAAGCTCGATGAACTATTCAATACAGGAATATGCCAACGATGCCATCTATTCAATAGTTGATGCCTGTGAGAAGAACGGTTTGCGGCAACCTAATATAGTGACTGAAAGCGGCCGCTCGCTGACTGCCCATCATTCGGTGTTGATTACCGAGGTGCTTGAAACCACTTCGCTGCCTACATGGAAGGATAGTGAAGACCTTAAGGGTGACGAGCATGAGCTGGTGAAGGAACTTTATGAGATATGGGACCGTCTTGACCAACAGACCATTTTCGAGAGCTGGCATGATGCGCTTCAGATTCGAGAGGAAGTGCTCGACATGTTCTCGTTGGGAATAATAGATTTGCGCAACCGTGCGTTGGCGGAGAAACTGTTCTGGGAGATAGCCCGCGAAGTAGGCAACATCGGTGCGCAGATGAAGCATCCGCCTGAGGAGCTTCGGAAGGTGTCGAAAATGCTGCCCGACAAATATTTCTGCAACTTCTCGCTGTTCCAGTCCCTGCCGGATTCATGGGCTGTTGACCAGGTGTTTCCGGTTATACCTATCACTCGTCTTGACGAGAAACCGACCCGCATGGCGACTCTTCAGGATATGACGTGTGACTCAGACGGGAAAATAGATAATTTCATAGTTTCGGGCGGCACATCGTCGTCGTTGCCCGTGCATCCGCTGAAACCCGGTGAACCTTACTATATAGGTGTGTTCCTTGTGGGTGCATATCAGGAGATTCTCGGTGATATGCATAATCTGTTCGGCGATACTAACGCGGTGCATATCTCATGTTATAAAGACCATTATGAGATTGACAGGATTATCGATGGAGAAACGGTTGCAGAGGTTCTCGACTATGTGCAATTCAATCCTAAGAAACTTGTCAGGAATGTTGAGACCTGGGTTACGAAAGCGATGAAAGATGGAAAAATAACCCCTGAAGAAGGGCGGGAATTTCTGAGTAATTACCGCTCAGGATTGTATGGATATACTTATTTGGAGAAGAATTGATGGGGTGAGAGGTAGGAATTGAGAAGTAAGAAGTCGTAAGTCGTAAGGAAGGTGGTATGAATAGGCATTTCATGGAGCTGGCGTATATCGGCGGGCCTTACCACGGGTGGCAGACGCAGCCGAATGCGGTTAGTGTGCAGGAGACGGTTGAACGGGGGCTTTCAACGCTGATGCGGGTGCCGGTGGCGATTACCGGTGCCGGGCGCACTGACGCGGGGGTTAACGCCAGCAAAATGGTGGCGCATTTCGATTTGCCTTGGTGCGTAGACGATGACAGGCATGTTGTCAGGGCGCTTAACTCGATTCTTGGCCCGACGATAGCTGTGCGCCGGGTGTGGCCGGTGCATGATGGTGCTCATGCCCGTTTCGATGCCACGAGCCGCACATATCATTATTATGCCCATACGAATAAGAACCCGTTTTCGGGAGGCCTTTCGTGGAAAGCACCCGAAAATCTCGATTTCGGGGCTATGAACGAGGCTGCGCAGGTGTTATGCGAAACAGAGGACTTCACTTCGTTTTCCAAGCTCCACACTGATGTGAAAACCAATATATGTCATGTGACCAAGGCTGAATGGAGGCGTCTGCCGTCAAGCGAGGCGTTTCCCGGAGGGGCTGAATGGGTGTTTGAAATAACGGCCGACCGTTTTTTGCGTAATATGGTAAGGGCTGTAGTGGGCACCTTGGTTGATGTGGGGCGCGGGAAGATTGATATTGACCGTTTCCGGGAAATTATAGAAAAGAAAGACCGTTGTGCGGCCGGTACGTCGATGCCGGCGGGGCCATTGTTCTTGCATGATGTGACATATCCGTATGTTGAATGAGGGGCATATGGAGTGGATATAAGGTGAATAAGGAAATTTTTCTCCAATTAATGCCAATATATCCAAATAGTTTTTGTAATTTTGTGGCGCAAATGACGATGTGATTCTCAGGAATTGCTTAACTTTGCACCGCAAAATCAGAATAATCAAAAATCACAAAAACTAAATTATTATGTCAGAAATTGCATCTCGTGTTAAAGCCATCATCGTTGACAAACTGGGCGTAGATGAAAACCAAGTGACCGAAACAGCCGCTTTCACCACCGACCTCGGCGCAGATAGCCTTGACACTGTGGAGCTTATCATGGAATTTGAGAAAGAGTTCGGCATTACAATTCCCGATGACAAGGCTGAAGGTATCGCAACCGTTGGCGATGCTATCTCTTATATCGAAGCAGCTCAGGCCTAAGTCAAATTAGGACTTAAGAGACATAAAGCCCCGGATTTTCCGGGGCTATTTAAACATTTATAGGAGGTGTATTATATTTGGTTTTTAGAGCTTTAGCTGAGGCTGCGGTTGTGTGTTGCAGTTGCTTCCCGCTTATTGCAGCCGGGTCTAAACCGACAATCCTATAACTTCTCCGCAACAAGATTCCTTCATTGTCCATTCTTGTGAGTCTCTCTTATAGCATATGTAGGTGTGCAGGAATGAACGGGGGTCGTAGGCGGAGATGATATCACTCTTATCACGCAATAGAGAAATGGAACTTAAAAGAGTAGTTATAACCGGTCTTGGAGCCGTGACCCCAATAGGCAACGACGTTGAAACAACGTGGAAAAACGCATTGGAAGGGGTCAGCGGAGCCGGACCGATCACGCATTTCGATGCGTCGCTGTTCAAGACACAATTTGCCTGCGAGGTTAAAGACTTTAAAGGTGAAGATCACTTTGACCGCAAAAAGCTCCGTCAGCTTGACCTGTATGCTCAATATGCCATGGTGGCAGCCCGTCAGGCAGTTGAGGATTCCGGTATTGAAAAAGCCGACAATCTCAACCGTAACCGTGTGGGAGTGATTGTGGCGGCCGGTATCGGCGGTCTTCACACTTTTGAGGAGGAAGCCGGATATTATGCGATGCATGCCGAGCAGGGCCCGAAATACAACCCGTTCTTCATCCCCAAGATGATTGCCGACATCGCATCGGGTCATATTTCGATGGAGTATGCTTACCATGGCCCCAACTACGGTGTGGTTTCAGCTTGCGCTTCGTCGAATAATGCTATTATTGATGCGTTCAACCTTATTCGTCTGGGTAAGGCCGACGCCATTCTAACAGGCGGTGCTGAGGCAGCCGTTTATCCCGCAGGTGTGGGTGGTTTCAACTCGATGCACGCCCTTTCGACCCGCAACGATTCTCCGGCCACAGCATCACGTCCGTTCAGCAAGAGCCGCGACGGCTTCGTTATCGGCGAGGGTTCGGTTGTGCTGGTTCTCGAGGAGCTGGAACATGCAAAAGCACGCGGCGCCAAGATTTATGCCGAGGTTGCCGGTGGCGGCATGTCGGCTGATGCCTATCACCTCACGGCTACCCATCCTGAAGGCCTGGGCGCAATCATCTCGATGGAGAGTGCGCTTGAAGATGCGGGCATGAAGCCGTCGGATATCGACTATATCAACACTCACGGCACATCAACTCCCGTAGGCGACGTTTCAGAAGTCAAGGCCATTGTTAAGGTGTTTGGCGATGATGTGAAGAAACTCAACATTAGCTCGACCAAATCAATGACAGGTCATCTGCTGGGTGCAACAGCGGCTCTTGAGGCTCTGTTCTGCACATTGGCCATCCAGAACGACATCGTTCCCCCGACCATCAACCACGAAGAGGGTGATGAGGATGAGGAAATTGACTATACCCTCAATTTCACATTCAACAAGGCTGAGAGACGCCCGGTGCGCGCAGCTCTGAGCAACTCTTTCGGATTCGGCGGCCATAATGCCACTGTTATCTTGAAAAAGTATGAGGAATAATGGTCAGCAATAACAATTAGGTTATATATGCGAGGGTGTGTCATAATGGCTCATCTGGGTCGTCGCCCGAGGGCTTCGGGTTCGGTCATTGACCTTAGTCAACTCCCTTCACCCTCACCCTCAGGCTCCTACCATCTGAACCATTCTGACAGCACCCTCTCCATCCGGATGCAAAAAAGGCGTTGGTCGAATTTCGACACAGCGCCTTTTTTTGTGTCGATATAAATCGAACCTGGGCAATCACTGGTGTGGTGAGGGCGTGTCACAATTGGGCATCATTGATAAATGCACATCGTTTTGTTGGGTAGGTGTTGCAAAACTCCGGATTGTAGGGATGCACCGCTCGTGCATCAATTTGGCGGCAAATAATTAGTGATTTTTCGGCATCGCCGGTAAGCGGGACTGTCAAGGTGGTAGTGCCGAATGTTGCCGGAGGGCGGGCGTTATCTCGAGGTGATGTCGAGGTGATGTCGAGGTGATGTGCTTGTCTACAATTTTGAATCGGAACACAGAAGGGGCGGCCGGAAATTGGATGGTGAGGTTGATAAGAATGGTGGGGCGGGAGATGCATGACAAGAGGGTGTGTCATAATGGCTCATCTGGGTCGTCGCCCGAGGGCTTCGGGTTCGGTCATTGACCTTAGTCAACTCCCTTCACCCTCACCCTCAGGCTCCTACCATCTGAACCATTCTGACAGCACCCTCTCCATCCGGATGCCAAAAAGGCGTTGGTCGAATTTCGACACAACGCCTTTGTTGTATTTGTTATGCTGTTGGATTAGCGGAGGCGGAGTTTTTTGCCGGGCTGGAGCTTCGATTTGGTGGTCAGACCGTTGAGGCGGCAGAGCTGGCGCACGGTGACACCGTTGCGCGAGGCTATGCGGCTGAGGGTGTCGCCACGGCGGATGGTATAGGAAGCGGCGGCTGATTTCGATGAGCCTGTTGAGGCAGTGGGCCGAGCGGGATGGGTTGCCCGGTATTGGCGGGCATATTCGGTGTTTGCAGCCGGGTCGAAGTTGCGCGCTTTCTTATATGTGTGTTTGTCGAATGTGTATGTGTCAGTGTGGACGGTCTGGTTTGCGAAGTCGAAGATGGCCGCAGGGTTGATTGGTGTGCCCATGAAGCGGGTCTCAAAGTGGAGATGGGAGCCGAAGCTGCGTCCGGTGTTCCCGCCGAGGGCGATTGGGTCGCCGACTTTAACATCCTGGTCTGGTTCGACAAGGAATTTGGATAGGTGGCCGTAGACTGTTTCCAGGCCGTTGGGATGGCGTAGGATTACGTAGTAGCCATATCCACGGCGCTCGAAGTTGGTGAGGCGTACTCGACCGCTGAATGCTGCATAGACGGTGTCGCCGGTCTGAAGTTTTAGGTCGATGCCTTTATGTTCGCGGCGGAACCGCGGACGGTAGCCGTAGGGTGATGTAACGTAGCCAGGACAAGGCATTGCAAATTCGCTGACGTCAATGGTTTTGGTGTCAGGAATCTGCATTCCTGCATAGGCGTTAACGCTCTTTGAGTTCCAGGCTTCGGTGTAGATGTCGAGTTCAGGTTCTTCTTCGTCTTTAAAGAGGTTGTCGAGGAATTCCTGGGTGTCTTTAACAGAAATCTGGTTTCCGATATTTTCCTGTCTGGCAATGAGATCCTGGTGTTCGGCAGCGTGTGCGCCGGGTAGACGGTAGGTCTGGGCGGATGCGCTTAATGCTGACAATGCCGTTATTGAGAGGAGTGATAGAGTTTTAAATATTTTTTGAAGCATGTTTTGTTTCTCCGGAGAGAGATTTGGGGTGGCTCCATGGAGAGATTGGCGGATTTGCCTGGTGGACAGTCGCTTATCCTGAGAAGCCGCTGTGGTTAGTATGGCTATGGTTAATTTTTAAGTAAGTTGTTTTGACGACTTACATTATCGGTCTGTTTTTGTTGAAGCCTGATTGGCCGGGGCTAATCAGGCGTTGTGGCGCTGTTATGGAGTTATTTCTCGTCGGGCGCGTAAATTGAGGCTATTGTGCAGGGGTTGTAGTCGAAAACTTCTTCAGGCTTGAAGAAACGGGCTACTTCGATTGCTGCATTCTCTGGAGAATCTGAAGCGTGAACGATGTTTTCTTGTCCGCTCATGCCGAAATCGCCGCGTATGGTGCCTGGAGCGGCGTTGCGTGAGTTGGTTACGCCTGTCATCGCCCTGACAACAGCAACAGCGTCGACACCGCGCAGGGCGAGTGCGATTATCGGAGAAGACTGCATGGAGCGCTCGAGGGATGGGAAAAACGGGCGGTCGACCAAATGGGCATAGTGCTCGCGGAGTATAGAATCGTTGAGCTGCATCATTTTCGTTCCAGCGATAATCAGGCCTTTCTGCTCAAAACGGGCAATGATTTTACCGGCAAGGCCGCGTTGAACGCCTGAGGGCTTTATGAGTACAAGTGTAGTTTCCATCAAACAAATATTTTATCACCCCAAGCTGCATAGGAAGGAGCGGGAGAATTGGCTTTTCAATAAACGGGACAGTGCGTTGGCCTGTGATTCAAGGAATCCGAATAAGGAAAACGCTGATTAGAAGGCTTTAACTCAGTCCGGTTCAGTTGCTCAAAGATATGAAAAATAACGCTTTTGAGGAAATTATGCTGTATTAAATTATCCTAACTGATTGATGGTAGAAGTGAGAATATGGCGCAATGGCCTGATATTCAGACGGAATAATGAAAATGTGTTTTAAAGCATGTTTTGAACATTTTCCGAAATTAACATTTGCATGTGTTTATATAGATTAACAGGAATAAAGATAAAAGCGATAAATTTTCAGGAGATTCGGGATAGGTCAAGCGGGCGGTAATAGAGGCGGCGGAGTTCGGGCAGGAGCATTGAGTGTTGGGGTAGGGATAGTGGGGGGTCTGCATCGAGGATTTCTTCTGCGCAGTTGCGGGCAAGCTGCACGAGCTGGCCGTCGGTGGCGAGGTTGGCGATATGAAGGTCGAAAGGGATGCCGCTCTGCAGGGTTCCTTCAAGGTCGCCTGGGCCGCGCATTTTAAGGTCGGCTTCTGCGATGGCGAATCCGTCGGTGGTGGTGGTCATCAGTTCGAGGCGTTTGCGGGTGTCGGCAGCTATTTTCCGTTTCGACATGAGTATGCAATAGCTTTGCGCTGCTCCACGGCCTACACGGCCACGGAGCTGGTGGAGCTGCGACAGACCGAACCTTTCAGCGTTCTCAATGACCATGACAGAGGCGTTGGGGACATTGACCCCGACCTCTATGACTGTTGTTGCCACCAGGATGTGGGCATCGTGGTTGGCGAAGAGGTGCATCTGATGGTCTTTTTCTGCAGGTTTCATTTTCCCATGGACGAAGGCCGTGCGGTAGGAAGGGAAGGTGTCGCGCACCAGTTCATAACCTTCTTCAAGGCTTTTGAGGTCGAGCTTTTCGCTTTCCTGAATCAGAGGGTAGACGATGTAGACCTGCCGTCCTTGGGCGAGTTCACGACCGATGGCACGGTAGACCTGCATGCGCTGGTCGTCGTAGCGCAGTAGGGTGGTTATCGGCTTGCGACCCGGAGGGAGTTCGTCAATGACTGACACATCGAGGTCGCCGTAGACGGTCATGGCCAGTGTGCGGGGTATGGGCGTGGCCGTCATGACCAGCACATGTGGCAAAGTCGCATTTTTGCTCCATAACCTGGCGCGTTGCATTACGCCGAACCGGTGTTGCTCGTCGATTATTACCATTCCGAGGTCGTGGAACTGCACGGAGTTTTCAATCAGGGCGTGTGTTCCGATGGTGATATGGAGTGAGCCGTCGGAGAGCTGGGCGTGGATTTCGTCGCGATCTTTTTTCCGTGTAGAGCCGGTTAGCAGCCTGACGTTGATGCCGAGGGGGGCCGCCAATGAGCGTAGCGATTCATAGTGCTGCTGGGCGAGGATTTCGGTCGGAGCCATCAGACAGGCCTGTTTGCCGTTGTCGATAGCAATCAGCATAGACATCAGTGCCACTATGGTTTTCCCTGAGCCGACATCTCCCTGGAGAAGCCGGTTCATCTGTCGGCCCGATCCGACGTCGGCGCGGATTTCGCGGAGCACCCGCTTCTGGGCGCCGGTCAGCGGAAAGGGCAGAATGTCGGAATAGAAGGTGTTGAAGAATCGTCCGATTTTAGGGAACCTGATTCCTTGAACGGCTGCAGTGCGTCTGTTGCTGTAGCGTCGGATGTTGAGCTGAAGGTAGAAGAGTTCCTCGAATTTCAATCGTTGACGGGCCTGTTGCAACCGGGCGTTATCTGGAGGATTGTGTATGACCCTCATGGCCTGGTCGGCACTCATCATCCTGTAGCGGCTTATAAGCGATGCAGGTAGGGTTTCGGGAAGATGGCCTGCGATTTTGAGGGCGTTTTGTATCCAGGTGAATATGTTGCGGGAGGAGACGCCCCGGTTTCGCAGTTTTTCAGTGAGGGGGTAAACTCCCCGGAGGCCTTCGGCTGCGCCAGGTGCATCTGGCGGGTCAACCTCAGGATGCACCATGCTCCACCGGTTGTTGAATGCCTGCGGTTTGCCGAAAAGGATGTATTCGCGGCCGGTCTGGTAGAGCTCCTTGAGTGCTTTTATGCGCCGGAACCACACGACTTCGATGGTGGCAGTGCCGTCGGTAAAGAGACCCACGAGCCTCATTTTCGCCCCTTCGCCCTGGGTTGTGAACGTTACGAAGCGGCCACGCACCTGAACTGCGGGCATGTCGCCCGATAGCTCGGCCAGCGGATAGCTGCGTGAGCGGTCGATGTAGTGGGAAGGGTAATGCCGAATCAGGTCGGCACACGACTTTATGTGAAGCTCCTCTTCGAGGAGTTTCGCACGTGCGGGGCCGACCCCTTTGATATATTTCAATTCAGGGTTGTTCAACGCTGAAGTGTTGTGGGATTTGCGCTGCCGTAGGCCTTTATTATGGCTTCGGCCAGGAGCATGTCGACAGGAGTTGTGATTTTTATGTTTCGCGGAGAGCCTTCTACAAGCACTATGTTTGAGAATCCGGCTTCGGCGAGCACTGAGGCATCGTCGGTGAATCCGGGCTGATAAGGGAGCTTGTAGGCTTCGCGCAATCGCCACAGGGAGAATGCCTGTGGGGTCTGGACGGCGCGGAACGGGGCGCGGTCGACCGGCTCGGAATGCACTTCATCGCTGTTGAGGCGGCGGAGGGAATCGGTGACAGGAATAGCTGGTATTGCGCCGTCAGTGTTGCGTGCGGCGGCAACAGCCCGCGTTATTATGCCGTTGTCAACGAGTGGACGCGCCCCGTCGTGGATAAGGACTATTGACGAAGGCGGAGCATCGGCGATGGCTTCGATGGCATTTTTTACAGACTCCCACCTGGACTCGCCTCCCGCTACGATTTCCGTAGGCTCTATTCCATGGCTTAGGCACAGGTTGTTCCAAAGGGGTGTCATGGAACTTGAAAGAACCGTGATTATGCGGGCTTCAGGTAGCGCCTTACGGAATGCGTCGATAGCATGGGCCAGCACCGGCTGTCCGCATAGAGGCAGGAACTGTTTGGGCAACTCCGAGCCGAAGCGTGTCCCGGAGCCTGCCGCCACTATTATGACAATGGGTGGAGTCATGTCGATGTGAGGTTTTATCGCCGACCGATGCAGTGATAGTCTATGCCTTGGTGGGCGAGGTCTTCGGGGTCGTATATATTGCGCCCGTCAATGACAAGCGGAGCTTTCATAGATCGGGTTATGACGCCCCACGAGGGGAGACGGAACTGTTTCCATTCTGTGAGCATCAGCAGGGCATCGGCGTCGAGCACGGCATCGTACATGTCTGTTGCATATTCCACGGCATCGCCGACACGTCGGCGGCATTCGTCCATTGCCACCGGGTCGAAGACTTTGACGGTCGCCCCTGCATTTGTGAGGAGTTTGATTGTTACCAGAGATGTGGCTTCGCGCATGTCGTCGGTCTCAGGCTTGAAGGCAAGCCCCCAAATGGCTATGTGTTTGCCTTTAAGGTTCTCTTCACCTCCGAGGCAACGGCATAGTTTTTCAAACAGCACTGTTTTCTGATGCTCGTTTACTTCTTCAACAGCTTTGAGCACTCTCATTTTGTAGCCGTTTTTTTCGGCGGTCTTAATCAGCGCCTTCACATCTTTCGGGAAACAGCTTCCGCCATAGCCGCAGCCGGGATAGAGGAACTTGGCGCCGATGCGGGAGTCGGAACCGATGCCTTTACGCACCATGTTGACGTCGGCGCCGACGAGTTCGCAAAGGTTGGCAATGTCGTTCATGAACGAGATTCGTGTCGCCAACATGGAGTTTGCCGCATATTTGATCATTTCAGCCGAGGGGATGTCGGTGAAGATGACGCGGAAATTGTTGAGCAGGAAGGGGCGGTAGAGGCGGCTCATAATCTGGCGGGCCTCTTCGCTTTCAACGCCTACGACCACCCGGTCGGGGCTCATGAAGTCTTTGATGGCGGCGCCTTCTTTGAGGAATTCGGGGTTTGAGGCCACGTCGAATGGGATTTCCTCACCCCTTTTGGCCAGTTCTTCCGTGATTGCGGCTTTGACCTTTGCGGCCGTTCCTACCGGCACGGTAGATTTTGTTACCAGAACGGTGTATTTCTTGATGTTGCGGCCGAAAGTGCGTGCAACGGCCAGAACATATTGCAGGTCGGCGTTGCCGTCTTCGTCGGGAGGGGTTCCTACGGCGCTGAATACCACTTCAACATCGTCGATGATTTGAGCAAGGTCGGTGGTGAAATTCAAACGGCCTTCGCGGTTGTTGCGTAGCACCATTTCGTCGAGTCCGGGTTCATAGATTGGAACCTCACCTTTTTTGAGGCGTTCAATTTTGTTCTCGTCGATGTCGACGCATGTCACGTTAACACCCATTTCGGCGAAACATGTTCCCGACACCAGACCGACATAGCCTGTTCCAACTATTGCGATATTCATGTATGGATATTTTGTGTTTTGACAGCAAAATTACTAAAATTCCCGTAACCGAACAATTCGGATTTTTAGTGGGTGTTTAAACCGTTTTTTAGGGTATGTGCTTCAGTGAATATGTTGTATCTTTGTATCGAAAATCGAGAAGAATATGGATAAAAAATCAATAGTTGTGCTGGGGATAGAGTCGAGTTGCGATGATACGTCTGCAGCTGTGATATGCGATGGTTTGCTGCTGTCGAATGTGATTGCATCGCAGAAGGTGCATGAGGAATACGGAGGGGTGGTGCCTGAACTGGCGTCACGTGCCCATCAGCAGAATATAGTGCCTGTGGTTGATGCCGCAATAAAGAGGGCGGGGATTGACAAGCAGGATCTTTCTGCAATCGCTTTTACCCGTGGGCCGGGTCTGTTGGGTTCGCTGTTGGTGGGCACATCGTTTGCCAAAGGGCTGTCGCTGGGGCTGCGTGTGCCGATTGTTGATGTCAACCACCTGCATGGCCATGTATTGAGCCATTTCGTGAGGAGGAAGGAAGATGACGAAGTGCCGCAATATCCGTTTCTCTGTCTGCTGATTTCCGGTGGGAACTCTCAGCTTATTCTGGTGAGGAACTACGATGATATGGAGATATTGGGTCAGACCATCGACGATGCCGCAGGGGAGGCTTTCGACAAGTGCGCCAAGGTGATGGGGCTTCCTTATCCGGGCGGCCCGCATATCGACAGGCTTGCTTGTGAGGGTGACCCGAAACGGTTCAAGTTCGCCAAGCCTCATATTCCGGGACTTGATTACAGTTTCAGCGGATTGAAAACGTCATTTCTCTATACGTTGCGTGATGAAGTGAAATTAAACCCCGACTTTGTTGAGGAAAACAAGGCCGACCTTGCAGCGTCGTTGCAGCGCACCATAATAGAGATACTCCTTGACAAGCTCGATAAGGCTGTGAAGCAGACCGGTGTCAGAACCGTGGCTATCGGAGGGGGTGTTTCGGCCAATTCAGGGGTTCGTGCAGCCGTGGCGGATTATTGTGAACGGCATAATCTGAAGGCGTTTATACCAGAGCGGGCTTTCACTACCGACAATGCCGCTATGGTGGCTATTGCCGGATATTTCAAGTATCTTAAAGGGGAGTTCTGCCCCTATGACCTGGCACCGTATGCGCGTGTGGGGGTGTGATAAATTGATGGAGCTATGAGTACCAGACTGACAAAGAAAGCGAAGGAAACATTCGAAAAAATCAAACGGATTGATGAAAATGGACAGGAATGGTGGTCGTCGAGAGATTTGGCGCGGGTGTTGGGCTACACTGATTATCGCTATTTCAAAGAGGTAGGCAACAAGGCATGGGAGGCATGTAGAAACAGCGGCATAAATCCAAAAGACCATTTTGTTGTTTACAACGAAATGGTTCCCATTGGTTCTAACTCTGAAAGACAGGTAGATACAGTCAGAATGTCGCGGTATGCGTGTTATCTTGCCGTGCAGAACGCAAATCCATCCAAAACAATTGTAGCTCAAGCTCAGACGTATTTCGCTGTTCAGGTTCGCAGAGCGGAAAAATATCTTGATTCGCCGTTTACAGAAGAGGATGAAAAACGCCTGATGCTTCGTGGAGAAATGAAAAAGCACAACCAGCGTCTTGCAAGTGCAGCCAAGGAAGCCGGCGTTGTGACAAACAAAGATTACGGGATTTTTCAAAATGCCGGTTATAAAGGGCTGTATGGAGGACTTGACCGGGAAGACATCCATGACCGCAAGGGATTGACAAAAAATCAGGAGATACTCGACCATATGGGGAGTACGGAACTTGCCGCAAATCTCTTCCGGGCTACTCAGACCGAGGATAAACTCAGGCGCGAGGGTATCAAGGGGAAAGCGAATGCAAATCGGACTCACTTTGATGTAGGCAGGAAAGTAAGAGAAACTATCGCAGAACTTGGTGGAACAATGCCAGAGGATTTGCCTACTCCGGAAAGCATCAAGCGGTTGGAGAGCAAGCAAAGACGCCTTCTCAAAAAGCAGAAACCGCTTGATGGAAATTAAAATTACGTACTTATTTAATGGTTATAAATGATTTGCACTATTTATGGAGATAGCTGTTGTTGTAATCGGCGATGAATTGCTTATAGGGCAGGTGGTTGACACGAATTCGGGGGATATAGCACGGATGGTGGCGCCTGCGGGATGGACGGTCAGATGTGTCACTACGGTGCATGATGATGCCGCTGCGATACGCGAGGCTATTGATGATGCCATGTCAAAGGCTGACATAGTGCTGACAACCGGCGGCCTCGGCCCGACGAAGGATGACATTACGAAAGCTACCCTGCGTGATATTTTCGGGGGAGAGATGGTGCTTGACCGGGGGGTGTTGAATCATGTGAAAGATGTTTTCAAGCGCAGGGGTTTGAATATGAACCGGCTCACAGAGAGCCAGGCCATGGTGCCCGACAGCTGCAAGGTTATTCATAATGAGCTTGGCACGGCACCAGTGATGTGGTTTGAACGTGACGGGAAGGTTTTGGTGTCGATGCCCGGTGTGCCTTTCGAGACACGTTATGCGATGCGCCATGAGGTGCTGCCACGTTTATTGGAACGCTTCGCCGACCGCAGCGTTATAGAACACCGCACGTTGGTGTTGGTTGACATCACTGAAAGCGATCTTGCCGAGCGGATAGCTTCATGGGAAGATTCACTGCCCGCACATCTGCATCTTGCCTATCTGCCACAGGCCGGATATATCAGGCTTCGTATCGACGGGATGGGACGCGACCGTGGTGCGCTTTGCCGGGAACTCGATGAGGCCGTGGAGTGGCTTTGCCGTAATTTAAACGTGCATGTTCTTGCCACAGAAGATTCTACTCCGGAACAGTTGCTGACCGGGGAGTTGAAACGGCTTGGCCGGACTTTTGCCACAGCCGAGAGCTGCACCGGCGGGAATATAGCCCACCGAATGACAATGCTGGCGGGTGTGTCGGAGGTCTTCCAAGGTGGGGTTGTCAGTTACTCAAATGAGGTGAAAGCCGGTGTGCTGGGGGTTGATAGGTCTGTTATAGAGGCTAATGGCGCTGTTTCGGAACAGGTAGCCTCGCAGATGGCCAGTGGAGCGTGTCGGAAGTTGGGCGCTGATTGCGCGGTGGCTACTTCGGGCATAGCCGGGCCTTCCGGAGGAAGTGCCGATAAGCCTGTGGGGATGGTCTGTATGGCATTTGCCATGCCTGAGGGGGTTCATACGGAGACGTTCCGTTTTCCCGGCGACCGTGGCCGAGTGATTGACCGTGCGAGCACGATGGCTCTGATACGTATGGTGCAGTGGCTAAGGAAAGAGAGTGTCAGATAGTATTATCAGGAAGGCGGGGCTTGTGGTGTCTGGGATGATGTATTTATACAGGTCGGCCAACAAAATTAACCAGTATTATGCGTAGATTAATTTTGTTGGCCGTTTTAGCGGGGTTATGTATCCTAACGGATTATTTGTAGGTGAAGTCGATTTCGGGGGCGGTCTGCTCGAAGTCGGGCATACATTGGCCGGTTACAGAGCCTATGTAGGTCGGATCAGAGATGTAGAATGTTTTTCCGGAATGTGAATATGATATGCCTTTGACGGGTGTGGAGAGTGATACTGAGGCGCTTTCGTGGCCAGGATAGCATATGAGCTGGTTTGGTATGCCAAGCACTTCCCACAGCAGGTAGGTGTAGAAAATTGCACGGTCCTCGCAGTCGTTTTTGGGGTAGAACAGGGTTTCCTCGAGGAAATATGGCTTCTCAAAACCGTGGAAGTCTTCATCGGTTGAATATTCAAAGCCTTTTTGGACGAACTGTAACAGGGTGTTTACGGCTGTCTTTTCTTCCATTCCCGACAGTTGGGTTTTGAGTTGGCTGACAATCTGGCGGCGCACGTCGGGCAGGATTGCAGATTTGGCAAAATCGGCTGTTGGCATTTGCGGATAGCGGTAGAGCAAAGGCATTACGGCCTGGTTGAGTTCTCCTGTCAAGGTTATGTTTCCGAAAGAGATGTTATAGCGGTAGGGCTTTTCCGGGAGGCGTAATTCCTTCAGCAGAAGGTCGAGAGGCTTTCCTGCATCGGCATCTGAGGGGAGGGCGCATGTGCTTATCCGAAGGTTGTCGGGTTTGGTAAGGTCGACGTTTTCATCGGCGAAAATGAAATATTTTTTGCCGTTGATATTCAGGTAGGGATGTGCGAAAACCATCTGGTTGAATGGGATTAGAAGCATGGCGGTGCCGGTCTGGTTTGTTCCGAGTCGTACATCATAGCCCATATTCGCCATCAGGAAGTGCACCAGTGATTTCCGGCTTGACGAGTGGGCCTGGGGGAAACGGTTGTCGACATAGGCATTGACAGCCATGAATGTCAGATAGTCGTTGAATCCGTGTTTTTCAGCCAGGTTGCGGAATTCTGGTATCAACTGTGAGGCCAATGATGTTTTTGCGAGTCCGCGCCAATGGGCTCCGAATTCGTGGGTATTGGCCAGTCGGCGGGAAATATTATATTCGATGTGAGGAACTTCAAGTTGTATGCCCGCCATGTTGAAACGGTCGGTTCCGTTGGCGGATGCAGGCAGGTCATCTGCAGCTGTAGTAGGTTTGGCTACCGGTGTTTTTTGTGTGTAATTGTCAGGTTGCGCCTGTGTCTGTGATTCCGGTGTCTTTGTTTTGTTGGGGTAGACGTTTGCCTGCGGCTTTGAGGCCACCGGAGTTGACACTGCCGGTGAGGTCTTGGTTACAGGTGCATCGGGGTTGCTGACAGTTGGGGCGGTGCGTGGTTTTGGCACAGGGTTACTCTTTACCCCTTTAATCTGGTCGTAGTCTTTCCATGCTCCTTCAAGGAATTTATCGTAGTTTTCCAGAATAGAGGAGCGGAATTCGTTGAATTCATTCAACACCTTATTGCGAAAGTCTGCGAAGGACTCTGATTGAGCTTCGGTTGAAGGGCATATGGCCGCTATGAGGATTGCTGCAGCTAAAAATCGACCTGAGATTTTCATGTTATTCGGTGGAAGAGAAGTGAGAAGCGAGAAATAAGAAGTAAGAAGTAATGAGAAAAGAAGAGAGGAGAACCACCTGGAGTATTTATAAGTCTTAGAGGGTGTCGGGGAGTTATTCGGCGAAGCCGTCGCGCACGAAAGAGGCGATTTTATCGGCATGGCGCTGGGCTGCTTCACTTTCTTTCATTGCGTCTTCAAGGGCGCGTATGCGTGCTTTCGATGCGGCGCTTTCGCTGACGATGAAGAATGTCTGCATCTCAGATGTACCGTCGCCTTTATCGCGTATTATGGAGTATGATTCTTCCATTTCGCCTTTGATTTCTTTCTCTACGAGGCGCTCGTAGGCTGCAAAGAAGTGGTCGAATTCAGCCACGGCATCTGTTCCGTCGCCAGACATGTCGGAGATTACCCGGCCTTTGAGAGAGCTTCCGGCCTGCTGTGAGTATGTGAGGCAGGCGTCGTTGATGGCCATCTGGTGGCCGATGCTTTTCGATTTGAATTTAGAAGCTACACCGGCAACTTCGCGGCCGTCTTCGCCGAGTTTTTCCAGTTTGTCGTAGTGTGTGAGCAGAGCCACTTCAAGAGAACGAGAGGAGCCGAAGAGCTTCCAGCCCTCTTTTTTGTATTCTTTCATTTTTTCTTTTTTCTCTTTCTTGATGGCTTTCTGCAATTCTTTGTTGACGTCGTTTTTGGCGTTGATGGCGGGCGCCATAAGCACACATGCCATGATTAGCATAATCAGTTTTTTCATAATCATATGATTTAATTTGGGGTTAATGAAATCAGGGTTAGGCGGAGAGGGGTGTGGATGGGTCAGAAATGTATGACAGACCGGAGCCGGGTGGGCTGGTTGTCATCCTTTGATCTGGAGGTTGATGATTTTCACTCCCATTTTGGGGTCGATTTTCCGGCATTTCGCCAGCCAACGGTTGAAGCTGTCGAAGCTGAGGGATCGAGGTGTAAGCTCGTCGGTGTAGGTGTCGACGGCCCGTGAGAATTTGTTGGGTGAGAACACCACGTAGATTCGGTTATATTCACTTGGCGATTCCGATGTTAAAACGAGCTGGTCGACCGGGCCGTGTTTGCTGTCGGCTTTTTCGGTGTCGAAAAACACGTATTCTTTTCCGCGTTTGATTTTCACCTCACCGTCGGGGTCGTTGAGGTAGGGGAGGAGCGCATATGTCTGCCGGTCTTCTCCCACAAGGAAAACTGCCAGGAATCCGTCGACGGGAGCTTTTACCAGCAGTTTCAGATCGTCGCCGTTGGCAAATGTAGTGTCGGCGAAGCGGGCTTCATTGCCGTTGCGCAGCACCAGAGTCTGGAAATCGGTTGATTCGTTTGAGAGTTCCCTGGCGCGGCCTTTGATTGAGCATTTCACAACGAGGTTGCCGTCGTTGTCGACAGAGTAGGTGAACTGTGGCTCTCCGTCGTCGGCAATCCATTCGCCTTTTACTTCTGTTGCGCTCATTGCAGAGAAATAGGTTGATTCTCCGCCATCGTTAACCATGTCGTGTTGCACTATGTCTTGAGAGACGATTGTGCCGAATGCAGATTTCAGGGCTTCAATACGAGCTCCTTCAAGGGCGAGACGTTTACATTCGTCGCGTGAATGGGATCCGTCGCCATAGAAGGTGTATTCCCCATTGACGCTCATCTCTTTCAGGGCGAAGCCGCTGAAAGGGGTGAGCGTGATTGCCAGGGCCAGTATCATTTTCCTCAGTTTCATCTTTTCTATGTTTCTTGTAGGTGGATGTTTTGTCAGGGACGTAGTTTCTTTTTGGTATAGTTGCGGGTCATGGTTCCAGATGTTGTCACAGACGGTGTCTGCGGCTTTTTGTTCACGAGGTTAGACTGCACTTTTACCTTGTCGATTACGTAATCGCTGATTTCCTTCAGAGTGGCGTTTCCTTTTGTTTCCTGGAGCTTTTTGAGCAGGAAGTAGGTGAACATGCCGTGGTTCTTCTCTGCATACGGGAGCGCAGTCTCTTTGTCGGAAGCCGCGCTGAGCACGAACATGTTGCCTGCCGGTGCGGTGGTTTTCGGCTTGATGGCCACGCCACGGGCGGCCATAAGCATGCCTCCGTCGCGTTGTGCACCGCTGAAACATGCGTCGAGGAACACCATCACGGAAGATGCTTTCAGGTCGGCGAGCTCTTTGTAGAGTCTGCTGAGGGGATAGCAGCTTTCGGTGATCATGCCGTCGGCATCGACCGGAAGCAGGAAGGCGTCGTGGGTGCTTTCATCTGGCATACCATGTCCGGCGTAGTAAAAAATTACGTCTGAGTCGGGTCCGAGAGCGTCGACGGTGTGGCGCAGGTCGGCAATCGAGCGTAGCATCGAACCGAGGGTGGCGTTGCTGTAGAACCTGACGTTCTGCTCGGGAATGCCGAGTGTCCTGGTGCAATACAGGCGGAATGCTTCACCATCGTTGAGCGCCGATTTAACTTGCGACACATTGGCATAATCTTCGTTGGCGATGATTACGGCCACTGTGTTGGGCGCACGTTTGTTGGTTTCCGGAATGTCGGTGTCGACATCGGATTTCAGGGTTATGCGCACTTTTCCTCCATCGGTTGGCGCGGAGTTGCCGGCCATGTCGGCGTTGGCTTTTCGGAGTATGGCTTCAAAGTCGATGTCCACGCGTGTGTTGGCGTAGGTTATCTCGTCGTTGACGTTGTAGGTGTAGGTTTTGTTTGCCGGTGTCACGAATGTGATTGACGAGAGCTGCACCTTGTCGTTTTTGATGTAGTAGCGCGGGGCTTTGAAGCGCACGTTGTTCCAGTTGGCGCGGAATAGTTCTGCCTCATTGTTTTTCAGCGGCACATTGAGAAGAATCGGGCCGTAGGCCGATTCGATTTTGTAGACTTCGTTGTTGGCATCATAAGGCTGCAGACGCAGGTCGTTGATGCGTAGTTTGTGGCTGAACAGGTCGAGGTAGTCTTTCTGTGCCTGTTGGCTCAGACGCTCATATTCGGCCTGGATAGTCTGGTCGTTGACGCGCACCTGGTAGTCGGAGAGTTTTTCAAATTCTCCGCGACGGGTCCATTTCGCGAGGTTGTCTTCTATAAACGGTTTGGCGAACTGGGAATATGACGGGGTGTCTTCGGTTGCAAGCACCGAGTTTCCTGCCATTTCATAGTTGCGGTTGCCTTTTTCGTTGTAGCTGACAGTAGGGGGCATATACATTTCGTCGAGAGGGTCTTCGCCGAGTGCCTGCAGACGGGTGTTCACCTCTTTGAACATGTCTTTGTTGTCGAGGAATAGGTGGCTTACGGCCAATGCTTTCAGGTATTTCACCGCAGTGGGGTCTGAGGCTGTGACCTGTGATAGTTTCATCACAGCGTCGGAGAAATAATTTTTTGCCTGTCGGCGGTATTTCTTCTCGGTTTTCTCGTCGGTTTCGCCGACGGCCATGTTCGAGTAGTTTGAGGCTATGTTGTAGTAGCACAGGGCGATGTGTTTGGTCACGGACAGGTTGTTGGGGTGGAGCATGTCGAGACGGCTGAACAGGTCGAGGGCCTTCTGGTATTCGCCCCGGTCTTCATATAGTTTCCCCTGGATGTTGAGAAGGGTTTCGTCGTTGGGCCGCAGAGCGATGGCTTTGTCGAGGAAGTCTTGCATGTATTCTGCCATGCCGCCGTCGATACAAGCCTGTATGGCGAGTTGGAGCATGGAGAAGTTCTGGGGGAATTGTTTGACCCCCTCGTTCAGGGTTGTGACCGCGAGGTTATAGTTCTGGGAGTTCAGGCAGGCCTGTCCCATGAAGATGTGGATCTGTTCGCGGTAGCGGGGGTCGCCGGTGGCGAAATATTCCTTGAAATATCTGATTGCCCCGTCGTAGTCTTTTTCGTTATATGCGCCGGAAGCTGCACAATAAACCAACGACGGATAGTAGTTGGCATTGACCTGCAGGTTGTCGTCGGCGAATTCATCCATGGTTTTTATATCAACGAAAGCGCGTGCGAATTTCACCATTCCGGCCGAGTTGTTTTTGCCGGAATAATAGAAGGCTCCCTCTTCGAGATAGCGGTGGATGTCACGCAGAATCCCTTTAAGCCGAGCATATTCAGGTTGCCCCGGTTCGATGAGTTTGAGGGCTTCGACGCTAAGGTTGAAGCAGCGGTATACTTCGGGAAAATAGCTTTCTTCCGGTTCGCCTTGAGACCGCAGACGTGTTACATTCTCATAATCGGTAGCAGCCAGGTCGAATGCTTGCTGGCGTCGCACAGCCATAAGGCTGTCGGTGTTTTCTTCTGTGGCAGTCAGAGAGTCTGTCGAGGCTGCATTGACAGGTGTCAGCGATGGAATGCCGAGAGGCATCTCCATGCCGGGCATGGAGATGTCGTCGTCAGCTAAAAGGTTTATGCTGCAGAGCGAAGCTGCAGTTGCGAATGAGAGTAGAAGCAGTGTTTTTATGTTTCGTTTCATATCTGATGTTGTATACCTCATGTTTGGGGTTAAAGATTGTCTAAAGCAGTTTCAGACAATCTGTTAGAAGGCGTCAACGAAGGTGAATTCAGCCGTGATGCGGCGGAATTCGCTTCCTTTGTCTTCGCTGACAGCCACATGGTGGGAATACTCGGTGTTCATGTCGTTGATGTTGGTCACATTGTTGGATAGGAAGTCTTTAACGGCACATGCACGTATGAAAGCGAGCTGTTCGTTTTCCTTGATGCCGTCTTTGCTGGTGACGGTCATGCCGGTAAGGCGTCCGTTCTGGTAAACCGGTTCGTTTTCAAATTCGCCGTAAACACCATCGTAGGCTATTCCACGGTGGATTGGTGTTGCGTCGGCGGTTCCGGAGAGTTTCACAAGCAGTTTTTTGCCGTGTTTGAAATATTGGGCGAAGTCGCCTTCAAAGGCTTCTTTCACGATTTTCAGCATGGCACTTGCGGCGCCTGATTCAGAGATGCGGTATTTTCCGGGGGCGAAGTCTTCAACGGCTGAGAATTCAGGTTCGACCTGGTAGGTGAAGCTCACAAGGTAGTTTAGGATTTTGTTGCCGTCGGCATCATAATCGGGCACTACGCGTGAGTCGACTGTGATGTTAGTATGGTCTGATATAACGTTGCTGCTTTTTGCCTCGGCTATGATTTTTTCGCGGAGTTCCTGCAGGCGGAGTTCTTCCATCTTCTGCTGCTGGATGATGTCGAGCGAAACTACATTGTCGTCGGATGTCATATAGTTGAGGTTGACGCGGTCGAGATTGCTGAAGATGTATGTTTTGCCGTCGGCGTTATTGTGGACTTCGGCATATATCATCTCGAAGTGGTCGTTTGGCATCACACCGTATTTGGCGTTTTTGAACTGGAGGTCGTCGGCATTGTTGAATGATGTCAGGTCTGTTTCGGGCACGTTTAGGAAGATGGTCGGCATGTTGTCGAATGCTACGGCGAGCACTCCGTTGGAGCGGTCGTAGTTGCCGAGCGACACGGTTGCCATGTTTACCAGGTCGTTGGCGAATGATGTTGAAATTTCGGCTTCGAAGAGTTTACGCTGGGCGTCGCGGGTGGTGTCGTTGACACGGGTCTGGTATTGTTCGAGAGTTTCGCCGGGGAGCATCTTCATCCATTCGTCCATGCGCTCGTTTAGTTGCTCGTTGATAAGTTTGCCGTAGTATGGGGCGAGTTTTGTCATTCGTTTAACGTGTACTGCGTTTTGGGTGTTGTAGGCCAACAGTGTGTTGTAGTGGATGTCTGAGATGAAAGCCAGTTGGCTCATGCCACCGTTTTCTACGGCGAAAGTGTCGCGGTCTTCGTTGTCGAGGAGGTTGTAGATTGTGACAACTTCGGGCGATGTTGCCACTGCCAGATATTTTCCGTCGAAGTTATATGCCATTGAAAGACCCTGGCCGGCGTCGTCGATAGCTTTTTTGGTGAGGAAGCTGCGGGTGTCGTAGATGTTGACAACTCCGTCGTCGGTGAGTATGGCGAATTCGTCGTTATCAGCTGAGAAAGCCATGTCGGTCACATTGGCGTCGAAGTTCCATGCTTTGCGTTGGTTGCGCCCTTCAAAGTTGAACACATTGACATTGTGGCCGTCGGTGATTGCCAGGAAATAGCCGTTTGAGCTTATGGTTATTTCTGTGGGGGTGTATGGGAGCTCGAACTGGTCGAGGCGTACGAAGGCACGGGGGTCGTAGACGTTGGCATTGTTGCCGGAAGTAACGACCAACCGGCGGGCATCTGCGGTGTAGGCCATGGCAGAGGGGATGCCTTCTTTTTTGTTATTGAATTTGTGGAGTTGGTGGTTGACTGCGTCAGTGGCGAAAACCGCGAGCACTGGGGCTTTCTTTTCATCGGCGAGGACGATGAGACTGGTTCCGGTAGGATTTATTTTGACTTTGCGGATTGCTTTGCCGAGATTCAGCATATGTTCGCCGCGCAGGGTCTGCAAGCCATCGCCGGCCCAGTCGTAGATAATCATGTCTTTGGTAGCGATGCCTTCAGGTGTGTTAGTGCGTTTGTAGTGGTAATCAGTGCGTTGTGCGTCTGCGGTTGAATAGCATAAGGCCAGAACGGCGATTGCCATTAAGCTCTGTTTGCAAAAAGAATTAAAGTGCATAAAATAGATATGAATGGTTTATAAAAGGCTTATTGGGGGCAGGTTGAATTCAAAAGAGGGAGGAGGCCACCAAGGGCTTTAAGGTCGCAAAGGTCTTTAAGGGAAGCCGGTACATCAGTGGTTTTTAAAGGATGGAGAAATAAACGTTGAGAGAGCTGTCGGGGATTGAATTGTCACCAGACTGAACGGTGGTTTCGATTTGCTCGATCAGTTTGTCGACATCGAAGTTGAAATGTGTCATTATGAGGATATGGCGCTCGTTAGCGGCCATGGGCGACAGGTGCTCGCGCGATATTGTCTGGGCAGGGAGGAGAACGTAGCTGCCGGAGGGCTGGCCGAGTTCGGAAATGCAGACTTTCGATATGGCGTTATCAGCCACTTTGATTACGTTGAAATAAATCGGTGATGAGAGGGTGTTGCCGATTGAGAAGCTGAGGCCTCCGTGTGGGTTTGGTGTGTGGGTGAAAGCAGCCGGACATTCAGTATCCTTCACTGCATCGGGGTTACGCAATGCGTTGACAACGAAACGCGACAGCTCACGTGGGTCGACTTCGATGTTACGTGCTTCGGGGTCGTAGGTGGCCATGGTGCGTTTCACCATGCCTGATTCAACGTAGACATGGCCGGTTCCTGATGCTGATGAGCGTGAGAAATTCATGTTGTCGCGGATGCTTTTCCCTTTGTTTGAGGCCAAGGAGGTTGCGCTGATTATTATGCCTGACACACTCGACAGGCCGGGTTTGACGCATTTGTAGGTCTGAGAGTTTGTGGTGTTGAAAATTTCTATTGATGCCCCTTCTCCGAGTTCGAGCACGTCGGCGGCCGTCAGGGACGTGCCTTTGGATACGGGCACAAACTGCATACCTTTTTTCAGCTTTACATCGCCTGAAAGGGAGTGTATGGAATATTGTGCGACTGCAACCAATGATCCCAGTGCCGATATGATGGAAACGAGTAGCAATTTTTTCATAATGATTGGATTAACGGGCGGGGTTAAAGATTTGGTTTGATGTTTGATGTAGAGGTTTCAGAGTTGTGCGCGTGCCGCAACCAATTTGCGGTAACGTCTGCGCAGACCCAGCCATATGTTCGTCAGGCCTATCCATATGTCGCAAGCAAATAACCCGAAGGCGAGCATCAGCAGGGCATATGAAAAGTCGATTACCATGTTGTGGTCGAGGAATAGCGAGTAGCCAAGGCGTACTACGAAGTAGAGGAGGACCACCTGCATTATACGCATTATCAGCCCTTTGATACCTATGGGGAGCATCACGCTTGTGAGCACGATGATGAGGCATAATGCGAATGCTAAAGTTAGGTTTTGGGCTTTGGTGAATGAGTCGAGATACCCATTATGTATGATGGTGGAGAGGGCATGGGCATGAATCATGACTCCGGACATGGTTGAGGTGACCGGGGTTGCATGCATGTCGGCAAGGTCGTCGGTGTCGCCCAGAAGCAGTATCTTCCCGGCCATCAGATGGGCGTTGCCGACAATTTCCTCGGGGTTGAAGATGCGGAAGCTGCGCGAAGGGTAGTTAATCATCTCCAGGGTGTTGCCGCGTCTGGCCAGAACTTCGGCGAGGGAAGGGCGGGCGGTTTGTGCAACGGCTACTACAAACGACGGGATAGAGTCGGTGTAGTTGACGATGCTATGGTTGATTGGGAAGAATGTGCGGAACTCGCGGATTGTGCTTTTTGCGTAGCGGGTGGGGAGGTTGGTGGCTCCGAGCGGGACGTGGCGTGCTGTTGAATCGGCGAAAAATGAAATTTCCCCTAAAGAGAATCTCCCATTGCCGCTGTTTTGGTTTAGCGCTACTGGCATCACGAGGTTGGGGCAACCGGCTATTGCAGCAAGCAGACGGGAATCGTTGTCGCGCGGCTCGACAAACGCCACATCGAGGCCTACGGCGGCCGGAGAGAGCAGCGGCATCAGTTCAAGCACCTGTGCTATACCTTCCCGGTCGAGGCCGTTGAGGTTTATGACAACTATGTCGTCGTCGATTGTGCGCACCGGACGGGAGTCGGCAACGATGCTATAGAAGTCGGTGATTGCAAAGTCGCTCTTTTCGGGATTTGATAGGAAAGCCGATGCTGAAAATGAAAACGGCCGCATTAGCACCGTGGAAAGTATGAACGCAAGAATAGTGATTCCCAAAGCCTTCAAGAGTTTAGGAGCCATATGCTTGAGTGTTTTCATGGATGCTTTCACAGGTGCTTTCACAGGTGTCTTTTCAAATGATATGCAAAGATAAGTGATTTTTGTGACAAATGAAAATATATTTTGTTGAAGTGGTGCGGATTTAACAAGTATGATGGGGGGGGGGAGTAATGTGTTGTAATTAAAAAACCGCCTACAGATAGTTGTGGGCGGTTTTCGGCCGGTCATTGTTTGATGTGGATTTTTGTTGTGCGGGAGCCACGGCGTATGATGTAGATACCGGGCGACAGGTGGCCGGTATTTACAGGTGTGCCTGTGAGATTGTAGATCAGGATGGGGGCATTGGACTGGTCTGTTGCGGCGTTGCCGTTTTCCGTAATGGAAGGGAGCAGGGAGGTGTCGCCTGAGAAATCCACCGGGATGGAGAATGTGGCATTGTTGCCATGATGGGTTATTTCAAGGTCGAGTATGTCGGAGAATGGCTCAAGGCCTGTGCAATCGTAGATGATGCGGTTGCCTTGGAGCCGGACGGGGAGTTTACCATGGCGTGGGGTTGCCTGTTTGATGAACACGGTGGACCGGTCGGCTGTGCGGAACAGGTTGGTGTTTGCCCACACGCCAGACTTGATGTCGGGTGTGATGCTGATTGATTCGTTTCGTAGGGTGGGTGAGGCGGCGTTTTCTACCGTGATTTTTATTTCGGCATATAGTGATGGGTCGGTCTGTGACTCCACTGTCAAGACTGTGTTTCCGGCGGCCAGGGCTGTGAAAGTGCCGCAGTCGTCGACTATTCCTGTTTTCGGATTTGAATTGTACCACTTGTATGTGTCGTTGGCGAACCTGTTGCCGCTCACTCCGGGGATGACCTCTTTGCCATTGTCGAGGCTGACAACCGGAATGAACAGGTTCTCGCCTACGATGCATTTAGCTGACGCTGTTGCAGAAGCCGTGGCGTTAATGTCGATGCCCACTCCGGTGAGGGTTGTGACGTATATTTCGATTTCGTCGGGTTCAGCTTTGTCGCTTTGGGAGTAGCTCAGGGTTGTTTTCCCGTTTTTTAGGGCGGTGAAGTTGCCGTTGGCGTCGATAGTGCCTATCGACGGGTCTGATATGGTGTAGTGGGGCGTCCCTTCGCTGCATGGATGTCCGTTTTTGAATAATATGCCCTGGAACCGCGTTGTTGTGCCGACGATTACCTGTGGCGATTGCGCGCCGATGTAATGGATATAAAAATCCCGTGGGATATAGTCAGGGTCGGGAATTGTTACCGATACACCTGCGATTTCTGGGGATATCTCGCCGAGCCATCCCATATTGGCCGACATGGCCGTGTAGATTCTGATGAAGTCGATTTGGTCGAGTTCCACATGGTTTCCTTCGGCATCTACGGCCCATGATATGTCGAATCCGTCGGCTGGTGTGCCATTGCTGTCTGTGTGGTAGGGGTTGCGTGGTGAGGTTGTGGCTATTGCCGCAGGAGTGAGCCTTGAATCAGCATAGCCGAATGCCGGTGTGCGGAAAAAGGAGAGGTTTTTGGGATTCCGTGGGTCAATCGCGCCCTTTATTATGTTGCCGGTTAGGGTGTAATTGTCGGGTGGGATGGATGGAAACAGGTATGGGTCGGGGTAATATTGCTGAGTGTGTGCCGCTACGGGTAGAACTGCGCCTGATGTGCCGTCGGAGGTTTTGAAAGCAACGGCATGTGAGGTGTTGTAGCCGGGGTTTGAATATGTGGCTGCTATGTTGCGTCGTGTTGTTTCGAGCCAATAGTCGCTTCCGGCGAGTTCAAGCCAGGGGCCGTCGTCGGGGAGTCCGTTGCCGTTGAGGTCTTTCATGACCTGGACGGCTGCGGGTTCGCACGATGACCCTGTGCCCATTGCGTTTCCGAAGATGGTGAAGTCAACTCCGTAGGGATTCTGCGGGTTGTTTTCAACGGGCCGGTCGAAACCGAGGATTATATATCCGCCGAAAGAGCCGAGGGATACCAGCCCGGAGGTCTGGGCGTCGCCGGGTGTTTCAGTGGCGGCAGGGTTGACCGGACCGAGCACCGCAGTGGAGTCGAGTGTTATGTCGAGATTCATGAACTGCCCCGGGGCCGGGCGGTATTCTATCAGCCGGGTGGCGTAACGTGGAGTCTGCTCTGCAACTGAGGTTTCTGCAGATGACAAAACCGTGGCCAGCACAAAGAGTGCGGCTACGGTTTTTGTGGTTGTTTTTTTCATGGATATATGTCTGGTTGCCGGCGCAACAACCTTACGGGATAAGGTTGTGGGCGCGGAATACTTTCTGAATTTTGTCGAGGGCCTGTTGCACCTGTTCGCGTGTGTGGGTTGCCATGAGGCTGAAGCGGATCAGGGTGTCATGCGGTGCTACGGCTGGTGTCACTACGGGGTTGACGAAGATGCCTTCCTCGAAAAGGTCGCGGGTGATGGCAAATGTCTTGAAGTCGTCGCGGATGAAGAGCGGGATGATGGGTGTTGATGTGTGGCCTATCTCACAGCCCATGTTGCGGAAGCCTTCAAGAGCGAAATTCGTCATTTCCCACAGGTGTTCCTGGCGCTCGGGTTCCTGCTCCATTATGTCGATTGCTTTGAGGGCAGCGGCGGTTGAAGCGGGTGTGATTGAGGCTGTGAATATATAGGAGCGAGAGTGGTGGCGCAGGAAGTTGGTGATTTCCTTGTCGGTGGCGATGAAGCCGCCGAGTGATGCAAACGATTTGGAGAAAGTGCCCATTATGAGGTCGACATCATTGGTCACGCCATAATGGTCACATGTGCCTCGGCCTCCTTTGCCGAATACGCCTATTCCGTGGGCTTCGTCGACCATTATCTGTGCATCATATTTTTTTGCAAGGCGCACAATCTCAGGGAGGTTTGCCACGTCGCCTTCCATTGAGAACACTCCGTCGGTGACGATTAGCTTGACTTTGTCTGGAGCGCATTTCTGGAGTTGTTTCTCCAGCGAAGCCATGTCGTTATGCTTGTATTTTAGCGAGTTCGAGAAGCTCAGACGGCGCCCTTCGATAATGGATGCGTGGTCTTGCTCGTCCCAAAGGATGTAGTCTTCGCGACCGGTGAGGCAGGAAACAACTCCGAGGTTTACCTCAAAGCCGGTGGAGTAAATCATCACGTCTTCTTTGCCGATGTATTCGGCGATGCGGTGTTCAAGCTGCTTGTGTAGGTCGAGTGTGCCGTTGAGGAAAGGGGAACCGGCGCATCCTGTTCCATATTTCCTGATTGCTTCAATCGCGGCTTCTTTGATTCTTGGGTCGGAAACGAGGCCAGAATAGCAGTTAGAGCCGAACATCAGCACTTTTTTGCCGTTGATTATGACCTCGGGCTCCTGCTCGGAAGATATTGCGCGGAAATAGGGGTAGACGCCTGCCGCTTTGGCTTCCTGCGGAGCGGTGTATTTGGCGAGCTTTTCTTGTAAGAGCTTCATAACTGTCTGAAGAGTTGTAATTGTTACCTGTTGGCATACAAGCCGTTGGCTTGTATCCTATTGACCGGTCAATAGGAGTCCATTCTTATTCACTTGAATGTAGCGGTGTTTCACCGATAAAAACTGACCGCAAAATTACGAAAAAAATGGCAAACAGAGTTTGTATGGTCTGATTTTTTCTCGTAATTAGTCGGATCGGAACAGATTCAGGGTAATTTGTGACAAGCTTAATGTATGCGAACAGGCGGTATGCTGAATTCCACATACCGCCTGGTTGCATATTATTGAGATGGTGTGAGGTTGTTATTCGGCCTCGTATTCAAGGGAGACTTTCACTTGTTTGTCGCATGCTGAAGAGGGAATTTCCACAATGGTGCAGCGGGTGGCTGCATCGTAGCCCGGGACGACATCGGAACTGCCGTTGATGTTGAGTTTACCTGGCACAGGAGCCGGGGTGTTGAAGATTTTCAATGTATAGGAGCGGTTTGCCGGCATTCCTTCGTAAGAGCCCTTTCGAGGTTGGATAGTGTAGGTGCCTTTGTTACCTCTGTGTTTCTGTGTTATTGCGGTTGTGGCATATTCGGTGTCGTAGTTGTTGCTGTCGCCTGAGTCTTCATAGAAATCGGTGCTCCCTTCAGGAGCTGCCACAACATTTATAATAAGGTTGTCGGGGCGCTCGGTTACGCTTTTCACAGTTGCTGGGTTGTTGACGATAATCGCTCCTTCGCGATAAAAATAAGGAATCTGCTGGAGGGTATAGTCGAGAGTCTGTACCGAATTGCCTTTGATGAGCTTGTTGTGTGCCACCGACCACCAGTTTCCTTCTGGGAACCAGATTTCTTTGCGGCTTATACCGTTGGCCGATGGCTCGACAACCGGGGCAACAAGTATGTCGTCGCCGAAGAAATACTGGCCTTCACGGTCGTAGGCTTCCTGCTGTTCGGGATATTCGTAATACATGGGGCGGCAGAGGCTTATACCTGTGTCGTAGGCTTTGCGTGCCATGGTGTAGAGGTATGGGAAAATGGCGTAGCGTAGCTTTACGGCCTGGTTCATCATCGGGAAGTTGTCGTAGGTCCAGAGCATACGGTTGATGTATGTCCCTTTGGTGGCATGGGTGCGGAAAATCGGGGTGAAAACGCCGGCCTGTACCCAGCGGAGCAGGAGCTCGGGGTCGTTGACGTCTTGCCGGTGGTCAGACTGGTGGCCTCCGACATCGTGTCCCCAATAGCCGTAGCCCACGTTTGATGCTGTGGCGGTGAAATAAGGCAGGAATGCCAAAGTGGGGTAGTTGATGAATGTGTCGCCGGAGAATCCGATTTGATAGCGGTGGCTGCCCAATCCTCCCCAACGGTGGAAGATTACCGGACGGCGGTCGGGCCGGTTATGTTTCATTTCATTGAAAAACACGTGGTTGCACCAGAATGTCTCACCGAGGCCGTCGATGAACGGGCTTGTGAGATATTGCTGCCAGTCGAGCCACCAGAAGTCTACACCCTGTTTTTCAAATGGACGGATGAAGTTTTTGAAGAATGCTTTGGCAAACTTTTTGTCTTCGAGGTTCCATGCGATGCGCTCTTTTTTGTCGGGATTGATGCCTAAGTCTTCGGCCATGGCATGGTAGATGTCTTCATGAGGGTCAACCCCGTCGGCCGGGTGCAGATTCAGGGCGATATGCAGATTGCTGTCGTGTATGTCGGCCAGCAGTTTATCGGGATCGGGAATCAGGTTGGTGTTCCAGCTCCATCCTGTCCACCCTCCGCGACCGCCTGACACACCTTGTTCGCCGTTCCAGTGCCAGTCCATGTCAAGGATCATCACATCGGTGTTGAGGTCGTTGTCTTTGAGTGATTTGGCTATGTTGCGGAAATCGTCGGCGGTATAGTTTTCATATTTAGAATACCAGTAGCCGAAAACATAATCGGGGGGCAGGGGTATTTTTCCGGCTATCAGAGTGAAGTCTTTCAGGGCGCGTTTGTAGTCATGGCCATAACCGAGGAAGTAGAGGTCGAGGGCGTCGTTGTCGGCACGTGTTGCCACCCAGTCGATTCCGTCGGGTTCTGCTGTCAGGGCCAGTGAGCGGCTTCCGTCGGGACGTGTGGCCGATGGAGAGTCGTTTATGACAGCCCATCCTGAGCGTGAGATTGTGCCGTCTTCGAGCATTCGACGGTGGCTGTCGCCGTTATTGCCGTCGAGTGTGCGGTAGGTGCCTTTGAGGTTCAGAGGGTCTTTCAGGCCGGGATACCATGTCACAGGTTTGCCGTTTACCGGAAGCACTACCGTCAGATTTTCCGGTGAGGCCGGATTTGTCATGGGGTTGGAGCCTTTGCGATAGCGTAGCGACAGGGCATCGGTGGTTATTGTCAGAAACTCTCCGTCGTCTGTTTTAGAGAATTTCGGCACAGGGAGTTCACGGTTGATTACCGAGAATGTGGCGCGGTCTTCAAACTGCCCGCTGGGGCTGTATTCAATGCGTATCATTTCGGGTGTGAGCACTGTGAATCGAGCGTTGCCTTGGGTTACCGTTGCCTTATCATTGGCTTTCGGATTGTCGGCAGTGCATGTCAACACCGTGGCGGCGGCCAGTATGGACGCAGTCATCAATTTTTTCATGGGCATGGGTTGTTTTTGAATGATATTTAGGATATTGTTTTGGTTATCAATGAGATGTAATGGATTCGCGACCAATGTTTATTGTTTCGCTTTTCAAATTTACGAAAAACGTCTTATATAAAAAGCATGTATCATGTAATAATTGTGGAATACCTCGAGGGCATCTCAAAGCTTTACTTAAGAAAAAGGCATATGGTCGCACCGGCAAAGTCATCAACTGCAACAGATAGGCTTATCATGATATGGATGGGTTTGATGGTGTAGAGGCCGATGTGGTTTCTACCATATGGCAAGGATTGTCTATTACTCAAACGTGGTATTGAAAGAAATCCTGACCCCGAAAGAAATCAGCCGCCTTGCCACATTTCGCTATGAAGGAGAGCTCCGGGAGGTACAGCGGGCTTTTATATTCTGCTGATTCACAGGATTGCGTTACTGCGATGTTTCGGCCCTTACATTCTCCAATGTTATAACAACGTTACTTGATGGAAAACCAAGGTCATTCAAGTCCGGCGCAACTCTGTATGCCCCCGATAAGGAGAAAGATGTAGATGTTGGGAATGTAGAGGTGCAAATCAAGCAAGACCCGACCGATGACAACAATTTCCGTCTTCATCTCGGTGGCAAGAGAGTGTTCCAATGGTTCAAAGAAAAGTGGCAAGCACTGAAACAGTCAGTCAAACGAGGCTTCGGAATTAGATGATACAAAAGGAGCCACAGGCTTATCACTTGTGGCTCCTTTATACTGAATTAAGTTTAGAACAATTTTATAATGGATTATATCCCTCAGGAACAGTGGCATTATTGATTTTCCACTCTCCATCGGACTTAACCAATGTAAAGTTTGTAGAACCTTTGTGTCCCATATCCGACCAATTTACTATTACTGTGTTGTCGGCGCTGGGGACTATAGATATAATACGAGAAGGGGTGTCGTCACCATCTTGCATACCCGACCTTAAAAGCCACGTTGCATAACCTTTGGAATCGGAGTCATTGGCTTTCTCCAGACGCTCGATAAAATCGGCAGTACAAATGTCAGTAATATTGAAATCCGGGTCTTTGGCAGTGGCAAATACCAAATTCTCATATAATTGCTTGATTTTGGGTTCAATTTCGGAAAACTGATTTATAAAAGAGCTTTCTCCTCCTCTTATAAATATCACGCCCGGCTCTTTGAATGTTATCGGAAGGGTAAGATGAAAGTTTTTCTTTTGGGGAGTATAGTATTTAACGCGGAATTTGGGTAGCGCATTTACAAGCCTTATTGCCTCTTGGTTGACAGCTTCGTTTTTGCTCGGGCGTCGAAAAATCGTCGGGTCGCTGATTGAGCCGTCGGGATGAACGGTGAATTTGACAAATACTCGTTCACTGCCCTTGAATCCTTCGGGAATACGGATATTCTCCTCAATCCATTCTTTGAGCTTTCCGTTGCCTCCAGGGAACTCGCAGCGAGTGTCAAGGTTTACCCAGATTTTTCGCGCTTCCGCCTTTATTTGTGCAAGAGTTTCGGGCGATACGGTCAGAAAGATAGCGCGATTTCCATACTCGTCGTTTTTTACCTCCGCCTTTTGAATGGCTTCGACCTCTACCAGACCGGGGTGTGCCCCCGGAATCCATTCATCATTGAAATAGAAGAATTCGGTTTTGTCGTCCAGAGTAAGAGGGAACTGAATTTCGCGGACAATGGTGTCGTTCACGCAGTAATTCTGTGCGAACGCAATGCACGACTGCGTGAGAATCAAAGAAACAATAATAAGAAGATTCTTCATATTATTTATTAGTATCTCCATCGGCTCAAAAGAGAGATTCGTTACAAAAAGAAAACGTGAGCCAACTATGCCACGTCGTAGTTTGAAGGTCGTAGGAAACCATTTGCACAGATGTAACAATAGCAGCCCACGCTATGCGCGTGAGAACCACTATGCTATCCTTGTGCGTTTTTTGAATTTCCTACGTTCTCAAACTACAAGATAAGCATAACGCTTATTATTTTTCCAAAATGTCGTGAACAGCCCGAGGGCTATCCGACTGCAAAATTAACGATTTTTCTCAATGTCTTGCTATTCACAACCTCAAATTTGGAGTGATATTGCGAAAAAGAATCGACTTAAATATAACTAACGCCACTTAAAAATTCCAAAATCGGGTCTCCCATTTTCGATTTATCCAACTAATTAGTACACCATCAGTACACTACTAAATTTATAACTATCTGATAATAGAACGGAACGGCGCCGTTCCTATTGTTTTGTGGGTTGATTATTGCCATCCGCCTCCGATGGCTTTGTAGAGATTTACGAGTGCTATGTTCTGGTTGCGCAGGGCGGTGGTCAGTCCGATCTGGGCATCGAGATATCGGCGCTGGGCATCAAGCACTTCGATGTAGTTTATGCTTCCGGCGCGGTATTGAAGCTCGGCGAGTTCCACATATTTTTTAGCGGCATTGCGTGAGTCGGCTTTCAGAGAAGTGGTCTCTCGGGCATTGTTATAGTTGACCACTGCGTCGTTGGTTTCGCGGAAAGCATCGAGCACCCGTTGCTCATATCCGAGCCGGGCCTGGTCATAGGCGGCGATGGCGGCTTTGTATCTGGCCTTTTTCTTGCCGAACTGGAATACAGGGCCGGCTATGGCTCCGGCAACATATGAGAAGGGGGATTTGAGCAGGTTTGTCAGGTCGTCGTTTTCAAGGCCGCCTTGCAGCGAGAATGTCAGTGAGGGGAATCTCTCGGCATGTGCAATACCCACCTTTGCCATGGCAGCTTTCAGCTTAAGCTGGGCCGAGCGGAGGTCAGGGCGGCGTTTCAGCAGTGTCGACGGCAGGCCTATCGGGATGTTTGATGATGTTGCCATGGCGGCGATCGTGTCGGCACGTGTGATGATTGAGCCGGGATATTCACCCATCAGCAAGGACAGTGCATTTTCGGTCATGCCTATGCGGGCTTCGAGATTCGGCACCATCGCGGCGGCTGTGGCATATTCCACTTTCGTCTGTTGGTAAACGAGTTCCGAAGTCAATCCGCCTTCAAAACGTAGTTTTGCTTTCGCCATACCTTCTTTGCGGTTTTCGAGAGTGCGCCTGACAATGGCCAGCTCGTTGTCGAGGGCAATCAGGTTGAAATATGCGGTGGCCACTTCGGCAATGAGCGATATTTTCATTGCCCGCCGGTCTTCAACTGTCGACATCCACATGGCGTGGCCTTCACGCTTGGCCCAGGTCAGTTTTCCCCACAGGTCAGCTTCCCAGCGCAGGGTTGCTTTGAGGTCGAATTGCGGGTCGGGGATGTATGATTTCCCGTAGTAATCGTTGGTTTCGTGATTGGCGCCGATGTTTATGCCCACTTCGGGGAAGAGCGCGCTGCGGTTGATGCGATAGACCTGCTGTAGCTCTTCGATGCGGGCTGTGGCTGCGAGAAGGTCTTTGTTATGCTCAAGGGTTCTGCTTATGAGGGTGCACAGGGCGCTGTCGCCATAGAATTTCCACCATTCAATGTCGGCGGCAGTGAGGGTGTCGCCGGCGTTTTCCGCAATCTCAGCCGGGAGATTCAGCTGCGCGGGGGCGCAGTCTCTCACTCCCGAGCAGGAGGCGGCCAGCAGGATGGCCGGGAACATGGATAATAGAATATGAAGTTTTTTCATCTTGGCAGATTCTTTTTTAGTTTGATTTTGTTGACAAGCCGGTAGATCCATACGAAGAAGAACGGCACGAATATTATGCCTATTGTTATGGCTATCAGCATACCGAAGAATACACCTGTGCCGATTCCCTGTCGGCTGGCCGATCCGGGGCCGGAGGCGAACACCAGCGGGATGAGGCCGAGCATGAATGCGAGCGAGGTCATCACTATAGGCCTGAAGCGGAGCTTCATGGCATTTAATGCGGCGGTCTGTGGCTTTTCACCTTTATCGACAGCTTCTTTGGCAAATTCTACAATAAGAATTGCGTTTTTGGCCACAAGACCTACGAGCATTACCAGTCCGATCTGGAAGTAGATGTTGTTTTCTAACCCGCATATCCAGATGCCGAGGTATGCGCCGATGCCGGCGACGGGTAATGAGAGGATTACGGCCATAGGCACAGTCCAGCTTTCATACTGGGCGGCAAGGAACAGGAATACGAACAGGAATGCCAGCGACAACACAAGACCGGTTTTGCCGTTTTCATGTTTTTCCTGATATGACAGGCCGCTCCATTCCACTCCGATTATGTCGGGCAGTTTTTCATCGACTATTTTCTGCAAGGCCTCCATGGCCTGGCCGGAGCTGTAACCGTTGTGGGCTTCCCCGGTGATTGTTGCAGCGTTGAACATGTTGAAGCGTTTCATCGTGCCGGTGCCTGTTGTGTAGCTTGTGCTGCCGAGAGCGGTGACAGGAACCATTGTGCCGTCGGCACCTCTTACGAAAAAGAGGTTTAGGTTATCCTGGTAGGCACGGTAGGGGGCTTCGGCCTGCACATATACTCGGTAGATGCGGTTGAACATGTTGAAGTCGTTGATATAAAGCGAGCCGGTGAACGCTTTCATCGTTGTGAATATGTCGGAAAGCGGCACTCCGTGCAGGCGTGCTTTGTCGCGGTCGACATTGTAGTAGAGCTGTGGGATGTTTCCTTGCATCGTTGATGACAACCGAAGGAATTCGGGACGTTTGGATGCATAGGACATCAGGGTGTCGACGGCATGCTGCAGGTCGGCATATGTGGCGTCGCCACGGGCTTCAAGCACCATTTCAAATCCGCCTGATGTGCCGAGACCCGGAATAATCGGCGGGGTTGAAAGGTAGACTTTGGATTCGGGATAGCGGCTGAATTCCTGGCGCACGCGATCCATAAGGTTATTGATGCTGCCGCTTTCGCGTTCTCCCCATGGTTTAAGAATCACTGTGAGCTGGCTGCGCGACTGGCTGCTGCCCACGCGGGGGCTTGAACCGGTGACGTTGAGCACATGGTCGACTTCGGGCTGGGCAATGAGATAATCCATGGCGCGGTCGGTCACGGTGCGGGTGCGTTCAATGGTGGCTCCCTCAGGAAGTTCGAGCTCCACAGTGAAGTAGCCTTGGTCTTCCTGTGGCATGAAGCTCTGGGGTACCAGGCGGTTCATTACGTAGATGGCCACCAATACCAGGCCGAAAGCGGCAAGCATGCGGCGTGAATGACGGAAAGTCCAACGTACCAGGCCTCCATAGAACCGGTTGCTTCTGAGCAGGGCATAATTGATTGAGCGGAACAGCTTGTTCTTGCGTTTTCCACTGTCGGGTTTGAGGAATTTGGCACACATCACGGGGCTGAGTGTGAGCGCTACGATTGTTGAGATTATCACAGACACGGCGATGGTGACTGTGAACTGTCGGTAGAGCTGGCCGGTTATGCCGCCGAGGAAGCTGACCGGCACAAAGACGGCGCAGAGCACCAGCGACATTGCTATCAACGCTCCCGACAGGTTGCTCATGGCTTTACGGGTTGCCTCGTATGGGGTGAGGTGTTCCTCGTTCATTATCCGGTCTACATTCTCAACCACAACAATGGCGTCGTCGACCACTATGCCGATGGCCAGGATGAGACCCAGCAGTGTCATAAGGTTGAGAGAGAAGCCGAACAGCAGCATCACACCGAAAGTGCCTATCAGAGAAATCGGCACTGCAACCAGTGGGATCAGTGTGGCGCGCCAGCTTTGCAGCGACAGGTAGACTACCAGTATGACGAGCGCAAGAGCTTCAAAAAGAGTTCGGTAGACATGGTGGATAGAGGCTGTTATATAAGTAGTGGCATCGAATGGCACTGAATATGAGATGCCTGAAGGGAATGATGCGCTGATTTCCTCCATCGTTTTCTTCACAGCATCTGCCACCTCTATGGCGTTTGCACCCGGGAGCATGTTGATGTTGAGCACGGCGGCGTTTCCTCCGTCGATGCCGCTCTCGGTTGAGTAGCTCGATGCTTCGAGTGATATGCGTGCCACATCTTTCAGACGGATGATTGATCCGTCGGGATTGGCGCGTACTACTATCTGTTCGAATTCCTCAACCGAAGACAGGCGTCCGCGGGCTGTTATCGGGAGGGTCACATCGATGCCGTTTATGGGGGCGTCGCCCAAAACACCGGCGGCGGATTCGCGGTTCTGGTCTTTGAGCACGTTCTGGAGGTCTTTTACCGTTAATCCCAGATTTGCGAGCTTATCCGGTTCTACCCATATCCGCATTGCATAATAACGGCTGCCGACATTAGACACGCTGCCGACACCCGGCACGCGCCGGAGGAGGTCGAGCACGTTGAGTGTGGCATAGTTTGACAGGTATATCTCGTCGTATTTAGGGTCGGACGACTGGATAGTGATTGTCAACAGTTTGCTTGCGGCCTGTTTTTCAACCGTCAGTCCGTTCTGCACTACTTCTGTCGGAAGCCGGGATTCGGCTTTTTTTATGCGGTTCTGTATGTCGACGGCTGCGAGGTCGGGATCGACGGATATGTCGAATGTGACCACACAAGAGAACCCTCCTGAATTGGTGCAGGTCGATTCCATGTAGATCATGCCGGGTGTGCCGTTGAGTTCCTGCTCGATGGGGGTGGCCACGGCCTGTGTTACAGTCTGAGCGTTTGCCCCAGGATATGAGGCTGCGATTCTGACCACAGGTGGGACTATCTGGGGGTATTGGTCAATCGGAAGCATCATAAGACCGATTGCCCCCACAATCACTATTACGATTGACATCACGGTGGAGAATACCGGATGGTCGAGGAAAAAGTTCTTTTTCATAACAGGAGGGATAATGGTCGTTATTTATCTGGTTCTGTGGTGTTGTTGCCGGATGCGGATGAGGCGGGTTGAATGTCTGCCAACCGGACTTTCATGCCGTGTGACAGTTTGTGCATCCCTTCGACCACAATCATTTCCCCGGCGGAAAGGCCGCGTTCAATGACTGTGTTGTTGCCTGTCTCGGGGCCGGTCTCAACGAATCGGCGTTCAACCACTTTGTCGGGCCGCACCACATAGATGTATGCGCCTCCGTTTTCGATTTCAAGCGCTTTTGTAGGCACTACCACAGCTTTTTCCCTGACATCCATCAGAAGTTTTACTTTTGTGAACTGGCCTGGAAGGAGCGTGTGGTCGGGGTTTGGCATTTCGGCACGTACGGAGAATGTGCCGGTTTTAGAGTCGACCTGAGGGTCTGCAAAGTCGACCGGCCCCTGATAAGGGTATTGGGAGCCGTCGGCGAGAGTGACTGTTATGAACGGATTCCAGCGGCGTGTTGAATCACGCTGGCCGAGATTCACGTTGCGTTCTTTGGAGCGCAGGTAGTCGAGAGATGTCATGCTGAAATCGATTCTGACGGTGTCGCTTTTGACCACCGTTGCGAGCAAGGACTGCCCTCCGGGGCCTACCAGTGCTCCGATATCCGCATTCCTTTCCGAGATATAGCCTGCAATCGGTGATTTGACGGCGGTGTAGCCGAGGGTCATCTCAGCTTGGGTGAGGTCGGCCTGGCATACAACCACGTCGGCAGCTGCGCTTTCATAGGCAGCAGTGGCATTGTCGAGGTCGAGCTGGCTGGCCGCGTTTTCGGCATATAGCGGTTTGATGCGGTTTAGGTCGCGTTTGGCTTTCAGCTCCTGTGCTTTGGCTTTATTAAGCTGTGCTTTAGCCTTGTTTACGCGTGCCTGATAGATGCGCGGGTCGATTATAAAAAGTGTCTGCCCTTTGTCGATGAATGTGCCTTCGGCGAAAAGCATTTTTTCGAGGTAGCCTTCGACACGGGCGCGTATTTCAACGAATTGCTGGGCACGCACGCGCCCGACATATTCGCCATAGATGTTGACATCTTCTGTCTTTACTTTCTCGACCGCTACCACCGGAGGCGGTGTCTGGGCGGGTTTCGGCCTGAGCATGATGACGGCCGCTACCATGGCGGCTGCAATTATTATGGCGCCCACGATTATGAGGATGCGTGTGCGTAACGGCATTTGCGAAAATTTAGTGGCGCAGCCGGTAGCAGCGGTCTTTATGTTTCTGGAAATTACAGGATGCAGTTTTTTTATATTCATAAGTGTCGCTATAAAGTGATGAACCCCGTTTCTGCATGGGGATAAACATAATGTGTGATAGTGTATTATGGCCTATTGGCACTGTACTTTCGTTTATAACGTGCAAAATTACGAAATTGTTCTTGACCCTGGGCTGATAATCGGATGTTGATTATGTATTTTTTTGAGATGTTCGTTTTGGTGAAATCTATTTGTGCAATATCCGTATTCTCCACAATGAAAAAATATTGTTGTGAAATGAAAAATAGGGCGTTTTCAGATGTTATAAATTCTGAATCATGTTGTGGATATTACTAAAATTGCAAACTAATATTTATCAATCTTATATTTATGGATATTTTGTTTCTTTGTGTTGTTGTGTTCCTGTTTCTGCTTGCGGTTTTTGACCTGTCGGTTGGCGTAAGTAATGATGCTGTGAATTTTCTGAATTCAGCGATAGGTTCAAAAGCCGCTTCGTTCCGGCGTATCCTGATTGTAGCCGCCATAGGGGTGTTTATCGGGGCGGCGATGAGCAACGGGATGATGGATATAGCGAGGCATGGTATTTTCAGACCCGAACATTTTTCGTTTTATGAGTTGATCTGCATTTTTATGGCGGTTATGGTGACCGACATAATACTGCTTGATGTGTTTAATTCGCTGGGGATGCCTACCTCTACCACAGTGTCGATGGTGTTCGAGCTGTTGGGTGCTACGTTTGTGGTGTCGCTGCTGAAAATCGCCGGAGACACGGCCGGCCTTGGCATAAATGACCTGCTTAACACTGAAAAGGCGTTGTCGGTGATAATTGGCATTTTTCTGTCGGTTGCGATTGCGTTTGTGTTCGGCACACTGGTCCAGTTTCTGTCGCGCATGATTTTCACGTTTAATTATAAAAGCCGGCTGAAATGGAAAATCGGTGTTTTCGGAGGATTGTGTGCAACGGCCATAGTTTATTTCCTGCTGATTAAGGGTGCTAAGGATATGTCGTTTATGACAGCAGATGTGAAAGGGTGGATTGATGGCCACACATTGCTGATTATCGGCGGATCGATGTTTTTTTTCACACTGTTGATGCAGTTGCTTCATATCCTGGGGGTGAATGTGCTGAAAGTTGTGGTGCTTATGGGAACCTTCGCTTTGGCCATGGCTTTCGCGGGTAATGACCTTGTTAATTTCATCGGAGTGCCTTTGGCCGGGCTGGCATCTTTTCAGGATTACACGGCGAATGGGGGAGGGGATGCCGGCGGCTTTCTGATGGGCTCCCTTAATGAGCAGGGGGATACGCCGTTATATTTCTTGATTGGTGCGGGTGTGATAATGGTGGTGTCGCTTGCCACTTCAAAAAAGGCTCAGAAAGTTGCCCAGACAGAAATAGGCCTTGGTAGCCAGGGTGGAGGGGATGAAATGTTCGGTTCGTCGCGTATTGCCCGTCGGCTTGTCAGATGGTCGTTGTCGCTGATAGAGTGGGTTCGTAGGGTTACTCCAGGCAGGGTGAAGGCTTGGTTTAACAGGCGGTTTAATGTTGATGAGACAATAATGGAGCAGGGTGCGGCTTTCGATCTTGTGAGAGGTTCGGTAAATCTTGTGCTTGCCGGGGCATTGATAGCGCTTGGCACGTCGATGAAACTGCCTCTGTCTACGACATTCGTTACATTCATGGTGGCGATGGGAACGTCGCTGGCCGACCGTGCCTGGGGGCGTGAGAGCGCAGTGTTCCGTATAACAGGTGTTATATCGGTTATTGGAGGATGGTTTCTTACGGCCGGGGTCGCTTTTATCGGGGCGGGAATCATTGTTGCCCTGATGCATTGGGGCGGACAATGGGTTATGTTCGCGTTTGCTGTGTTGACCATCGGGTTGATTATCCGCAGCAACCGGCGCTTCAGAGCCAGGAAGGCTGAAGATAAAGGTGACGTGCTGTTCCAGGCGATTCTACAATCGGATGATGAAACCGAGCGTTGGCCTTTGTTGCTTCAGTTTGTGACTGAGCAGCAGAGCCGGTTTCTTGTTTTTGCAGAAGAAAGTTATGACGCTGTCACGCAGGCATTCATAAAAGAAGACGTGCGCACCTTGAATAAGATGGGCAAGATTCTGAATGACCGGAAGAATATGTTGAAGAGCGTGCGCAGGAAAGAGACGCTGTGTCTGCGCCGGATTTCTCGCGAGACCGCTATCGAGAAGAGTGCATGGTTTCATCTGAGCAATAACAGCTGCATGTCGGTATTGTATAACCTTGGCCGTATAGATGAGGTTTGTAAAGAGCATGTGGGAAATAATTTCATGCCTTTGCCGCAGACGCAAGCCGAGGAGCTTGAGTTGCTACGGACACGTATCTCTGTTGTGTTTGATGATATAGTTGCGATGTCGGAATCGGGTGATACGGCAACGGTGCCTATGTTGCGCAGACATTGCGATGAAATCAAAGATGTGATTTCCGACACATATCATAGGATACATGACCAGTTGCGCGAGGGTGATACCGGAAATATGACGGTGTTGTATGTGTATATGAACATCCTTCAGGAGACCCAGGAGATGGTTTCGGCATTGCGTAAATATCTGCGTGCTTTCGCAAAATTACGTGATACGAATTTTAATGCGCGGGCATTGCCGGGTGGCGTTTGGCAAAAATAACGTTGCCATAAGTCGGGGATTGGATATTTTCATTAATTTTGCAGAGGCCAGGGGGCTTTGCGCGGGTATGGTCTGTAACGACTTATACCTGTCGGAATGGCTCCAGGTTTTGGATTTAGACAAAAATACGTTTTGATGAAAACAGCACTTATAACTGGGATTACAGGGCAGGATGGTTCATATCTCGCCGAGTTTCTTTTGGATAAAGGATATGATGTGCATGGCACTATACGCAGGTCGTCGGTTGATTTCCGTGAGCGGATAGCCCATCTTGAAGGCCATCGTAATTTCCACCTCCATTATGCCGATCTCGGCGATTCAATGTCGATTCTGCAGGTGGTAGGGAAGGTGCGCCCTGATGAGATATATAATCTGGCAGCCCAGAGCCATGTGCAGGTGTCGTTTGATTCTCCGGAATTCACCGCCGACGTTGATGCGTTGGGGGTGCTCCGTGTGCTTGAGGCCGTCAGGCTCTCCGGATTGAAAGACAGCTGCAGAATCTACCAGGCATCCACTTCGGAACTTTACGGTAAAGTTGAGGAGGTGCCTCAGAATGAGAACACGCCGTTCCATCCTTACAGCCCTTATGCTGTTGCGAAACAATATGGCTATTGGATTGTAAAGGAATACAGGGAGGCATATGGTATGTTCTGTTGTTCGGGCATACTTTTCAATCATGAGTCGGAGCGCCGTGGCGAAACGTTTGTTACACGCAAGATAACGCTGGCGGCGGCCCGTATCGCCCAAGGAAAGCAAGACCGTCTCTATCTCGGCAATTTATCGTCGTTGCGCGACTGGGGGTATGCTAAAGATTATGTTGAATGCATGTGGCTGATTCTCCAGCATGACACTCCCGAGGATTTCGTTATTGCCACAGGCGAGCAGCATTCGGTGCGTGAGTTCGCGCAACTTGCTTTCCACAATGTAGGCATTGAATTGCGTTGGGAAGGTGAGGGGGCCGAGGAAAAAGGGATTGATGCTTCTGACGGACGTGTGTTGATTGAGGTGTCGCCCGATTTCTACCGCCCTACAGATGTGGTTAACCTTTGGGGCGACCCGACAAAAGCCCGTGCCAAACTGGGGTGGAATCCGCAGAAAACGTCCTTTGAAGAGCTTGTGAAGATAATGACTGATGCCGATATGGCGAAAGTCGCCGTGGAACGCGCCGGAGAAAGTGTGCGCACGAATTTGGTTGAATATCTCGAAAAGGGTATTGTGAAATGATGGAAAAGGATTCTAAAATCTATGTGGCCGGCCATCGGGGTATGGTTGGTTCTGCAATAGTTCGTGAACTGCTCCGGCAGGGGTATACCAATATAATAACACGCACCCATAAGCAGCTTGATCTTATCGACCAGAAAGCGGTGGCTGATTTTTTCGCTTCCGAAAAGCCTGAATATGTGTTTCTTGCTGCGGCTAAAGTGGGGGGGATAGAGGCTAACCGGATGGCGTTGGCCGATTTTATGTATGATAACATGATGCTTGAAATGAATGTTATCAATTCTGCTTGGAAAAATGGTGTGAAAAAGCTGGAATTCCTCGGTTCTTCATGTATTTATCCGCGGATGGCGCCTCAACCTATGCCAGAGTCATGTTTGTTGACGTCCGAACTTGAAAAAACCAATGAGGCTTATGCCTTGGCGAAAATTTCCGGCTTGAAATATTGCGAATTTCTTAACCGGCAATATGGCACCGACTATATTTCTGTGATGCCTACCAACCTTTATGGCCCGAATGACAATTATCATCCATCGCATTCCCACGTTCTTCCGGCTTTGATACGGCGTTTCCATGAGGCCAAAATTCAGGGG
>Ga0137298_10151_pt1 | contig 66125 bp, 59 predicted proteins | sample RamsorincwithD2O_2_FD_97182 | JGI IMG/M metagenome (GOLD analysis project Ga0137298, IMG submission 97182) | Mouse cecal microbial communities from Vienna, Austria - Glucosamine amended with D2O | ecosystem: Host-associated > Mammals > Digestive system > Large intestine > Cecum | place: Austria...
CTGCAATAGGTGCCAGTCCTAATTTTGTTTTGCCTCAAAAAGTTTTATCGGACAGCAATAATATATTTAACTGTTTCATTTAAATCGAATATGTCAGGAGTATGAATGCATATTTCAAGTAAAGATTGACATTTAGACTTAGCCAACCTTTTGCAATTACAACTGTCTTGAATGCATTGTGATTTCCCAGATTGATACAAAATATATCTGATAAATTCTATTTCAGTGCTGATGTGGCGATTATCATAATCATTGTTCTTAAACCCATAAAAACTAATGCTCTTCAAATTTTTTTCACAGTTATGAGGAACATTAACCAGTTGGCTATTTGATTCGTTTATTCCACTTTCTGCTAATTGTAAAACATCATCCTCAGATTTAATGCATAGTTCTATAATCTTATTACCGCTATGCAGCTTTTCTAAATCACTTGCGTGAGTGACACAGAATTCCAAATAAATAGGGGCTCTTTCGGGATTTGTTGAAGAAAATATTCTCAAATCAGACCGACGATTTATATTGTTATATGCTATTTCTTGTTCGCATGAATCATAAAAAATGCTTTATATTATATCGTTTTCTTTTACTTTCGCTACATTCCGTATATCTTAAGAATTTGCATTCCTCATTGTTTGGACAGAATGATTTGTACTCAAATTCTATCCAAAATTCGGATGTTGACAGGAATGCTTCACGTATCTTTTCTTTTGCAAGAAGATGAAGCATTGTTTCGATTGCATACTCGCATTCCGTACCTGATTGATGTGCGAAATGGTGCATTCGTGCTGTCCCTTGATTTTTAGCTATCAAGGGTCCCTTACAAGCAGGGCAAAAACAACCGCATTTATTACCGGCAGGTACATTATTAACATCAACAAGTTGTCCAGTTTCATCCAATGCATAAGTGAGACGAGATGCAGAATGATGTTGCATATTTTGATTATGGTGTCTATCGCTTATTCCCAAATAGTTTTTTTAATTTTTTTCGGATTGAGCTAAGCGCTATATTTTGATCTTGAGATATTGACATACCGATGCCACTGCTTTTTACGACTGCAATTTTTTGGCTTGTATTGCAGTCGTAAAAAGTAATTGTTATGTATGTGTGGCCGCCATCATGATTTTCTGATAGAATATGGATATTAGGAGATAGTACAGATTCTCCAAGCGACATTTTCACGCGTCCGTTTTGAGCAGAAACCACCTCTAATTCTGTATCAGCAATTTCATTTTGAACGGCTATTATCATATCATCCAGTCCACTGTTCCCGGTTGATTCTTGTCCAAAAACAACATATGAATATTTAGACAAATCAATGCCACGAGAAACAACGGCTTTACTATTAGCACATGCTTGTAGCATGATTGTGGTTAATATAGCATATAATGTGCCACGGACTTTCATGTTAGTGGCTTGATTTTAAGGAGGGGGGATTAGCGGATGAGGATTTTGGTGACGGCGGTGCCTTGGCGGCGGATTACGATGCCACGGTGGTTGGTGGGATCGATGCGGCGGCCGTCGGTGGTGTAGTATTCGACGGGTTGAGTGGAGTTGTCGAGTTCTGGCCGGATGTAGTCGGGCAGTTGCTCGATGCCGCTTTGGCGTCCCATGGCTGAGATGATCAGGTTCTTGATTTCCCAGGTGCAGGCTTCGTCGGAGGTTGATGTGTAGCGGAAGACGAGGCGGATTTTATTTCCGGCGAAGCGGTTTAGGTCGGTGCGGCCGGAGTTGATGAATGTCCAGTCTTTGCCGGTAGGCCATGTTGAGATATCGAGAGGGGTGTCGGTGCCGTCGGTGGTGCGCACACAGACAGACAGCTGCTGTTGGGGACGGAGTTTCTCGGCCCATTTGCAGGCGTGGTCGAATGTGAGATAGGCCACTGAGTAGGATGTAAGGTCTATTTCGGGTGTCACCAGGGAGGCGTCGGATTCGTAGTAGGTTATTTGGGAAGATGAGCCGCGTGAGGCGGTGGCTTTCCAGCCGTATTCTGGGGTGTTTGTCCACACGCCGCTGAGACCAGAGGCGAGATAGTCGTTTTCGATTTCACATCCGCCTTCATCGCCGAGGAATGAGCACGCGTAGACCTGGGTGGGTGTATCCGATGGGTCGACCACTATGCCTGATGTTTTGCCGGCTTTGCGGGTGGTGTTGATGTCGAGCGGCCGTCCGATGGAGTCGCCCCAGACATATTCCATCAGGTTGGGGAAGTCGATGTAGGGGTTGCGGTTGCCCTGGATTGCGCTGACGGCTTCGTTGCGGTTGATTTCCATTGTGTTGACATCGTCTTGGCGCGCCCATTGCAGGTAGAGTTCATATGCCCATTTCTTGAGTGTGGGATATGCGCCCTGCTGGAGGATGTTGGGGGCGGCATCGCCTTGCCATGTGAAATCCTGATAGGCGGTGGCCATATACATGTAGCCACGGGCGAAGTCTCCTTTCCATTTGTCGGCGGGTTCCCATAGTTTCATGCCGGAAGATGATGTGCCGATGGTTGTGCATCCGTTGGTTTTGGAGACGTTGACCACTTTGCCCATTGCGTAGTTGCTTTTGGATGAATTGATTTTCTGCTCGCAGGGCATTAGGTTGTAGAGGTCTTTGTAGGCGTTGTTTGATGTTCCTCCCCACCAAGATTTCGGGAAAGAGTGTTCGATGTTCATGCCGCTGACCGAAGAGCCGCGTGAGCCGTAGTAGCGGACATCGTTGCTGTAGCGGTCGATTACTTCGTTGGTTTTCTCATCGCGGTCGGTGACATAGAAACCCCACCATGTGTGGCGGTCGCCGGATCCATATGAGAGCATTTTGATTGCAGGGTCTTTGCCCACGAGCTGGTGTATGGCGGTTTTTAGCTCTTCGCCGGATTTGCCCTGCAGGGTTGAGTAGTATTGGAGTGGTATGTCGGCTGAGGCGCCGATTGCTGTTGCTGCCATCAGCATGGCCGCCGTGTGGCGTATATGTTTTATATTCATAATGATGGGTTTATCAAATTTGGAATCCTTTTCGTGAAAGCATAGATTGCAAATTTATAAATAAAAATGAATAATAGTGTATTATGAGGGTCAAAAAAAGGAAAAATGGCTATCTTTGCGGATGGGGAGGTTTGACTTACTGAGTGTTTCTTGTTGGACTGTCTACAGACGGAATTTGTAAGGAACGTAGGTGTGATGGAGCGGTCGGTCTATGTGAGGGTGAGGTATAGGAATGGTTGTGCGGGTGTAAACGATTGGAGTCAGAGTGTATGGAAGAGCCGAGGATATGTGTCGGGATTATGGGTGGGGAAATGGTGGATTTTGTGTTGAAGGGAAGGTTTGTGTGCGGCGGTATGGCCGTTGAAGGGGAGGAACGGGCTGAAGCCAGGGATGGGAAGGTGTGGTGGAATGGGAGGCTGATGGATGAGGTGGTGTTTGTGGCGTGTGACGGGGATGGCCGGTTTGAGCTGGAGGGTGTGACAATCGGGGTGGATTTCCACTGGGAACGGAGGGAAAAGCAGCGGTTTGCGGGAGCGTTGAGGCTGATAGTCAGCGAGGACGACAAGGGAAGGCTGATTGCGGTTAATGAAATCGGGATTGAGGAGTATCTTAAGAGTGTGATTTCGTCGGAGATGAGCGCAAACGCTTCGGAGGCGCTGCTGATGGCTCACGCTGTGATTTCGCGGAGCTGGCTGTTGCGGCAGCTGGCCGACAGGGGGAAACACAGTGGGGCGATGACCGGAGGAAAGGGATGTGTGGTTGTGGATGGGGAAATGGTTGACGAACTTGTTAGATGGTATGACAGGGAAGACCACAGGCAGTTTGATGTTTGTGCCGATGACCATTGCCAACGTTACCAAGGGGTTACCCGACAGACAACCGAGGCGGTTGAAAAGGCGGTAGATGCCACACGGGGAATGGTGCTGACCTGGAACGGGGAGGTGTGTGATGCGCGTTTTTCAAAATGCTGCGGAGGGGTGACGGAACTGTTTGAGAATTGCTGGGAGGAGACTCCGCATCCTTATCTTGAGCGGGTGGAGGATTGCGACGGCCATGGGTCGGACTTCTGCGATACGGATGATGATGAGGTGCTTAGGCAGGTGCTTAACGACTATGACCGGGAAACGAAAGATTTCTACCGGTGGGAGGTGCGCTATGGAGCAGATGAATTTTCGGAGCTGATCAGGCGGCGGTCAGGGATTGATTTTGGCCGGGTTATTGAGATTGAGCCTTTGGAGAGGGGTGTGTCGGGCCGGATTGTCAGATTGTTGATACGGGGGGAGAAACGGCAGATGGTGGTGGGTAAGGAATTGGAGATAAGGCGCTGGCTGTCGGATAGCCATCTGAGGAGTTCGGCATTCGATGTGGTGTGTGAAGGGGGGGATTTTGTGCTTCGTGGTAAAGGATGGGGACATGGAGTGGGGCTGTGCCAGATCGGTGCGGCTGTGATGGGGGCGAAGGGTTATGGCTACGATGAGATTTTGAAACATTATTTTCCGAAAGCGGAATTGAAAAAGTTGTATTGATGGACAAGAGTGCTGTTCAGAATGGGGGGGATGGAGCCAGGCGGTCGCCATGGTGGTGGGTGCCTACTCTTTATTTTGCAGAGGGGCTGCCATATATGGCGGTTATGACGATAAGTACGGTTATGTATAAATGCCTTGGGATAGGCAATACGGAACTGGCGTTTTTCACCGCGTGGCTTTATCTGCCGTGGGTTATCAAGCCGTTCTGGAGTCCGTTTGTGGATATCATCCGCACTAAGCGCTGGTGGGTGTTGATGATGCAGTGGCTGATAGCCGTGTCTATGGCGTCGATAGCGTTTGCGCTGCCTGCGTCGGGATTTTTCCAGGCGACATTGGCGGTGTTCTGGCTTATGGCTTTTGCTTCGGCCACCCATGATATCGCCGCCGACGGTTTTTATATGCTTGGACTGACAGACCACCAGCAGTCGTTGTTTGTTGGCATCCGCAGTCTGTTCTACCGCATCTCGATGATTGTGGGCCAGGGGGCGTTGGTGGTGCTGGCAGCCCATGTGGGCGCGTCGTGGGCAGAGCCTAAAGCAGGGTGGATAGCGGTTTTCGGCATCCTTTCGGCATTTTTCGTGGCTATGGCGGTATATCACAGTGCGGTGTTGCCACGTCCTGCTCAGGATTCCATGCGCGAAGTGAAGACGATGCGTGGGGTGTTTGATGAATTTGTGGAGACCTTCGTTGCGTTTTTCCGTAAGCCGCATGTTTGGGTGGCTATTCTTTTTATGCTGCTGTATCGGTTGCCTGAGGCACAGTTGGTGAAGATGATTTCACCTTTCATGCTTGACCCGGTTGAGAAAGGTGGATTGGGGATGACGGCGGATGAAGTCGGTTGGGCTTATGGCACTGTTGGAGTTATAGGGCTGATGCTCGGTGGGATTGTTGGTGGCCTCGTGGCGTCCCGCAACGGGTTGAAGCGATGGCTGCATCCGATGGCATGGAGTATGTCGCTGACATGCCTGACGTTTGTGTATCTTGCATTTGTGCAGCCGTCGGCAATGTGGCAGATTTTCGTGTGTGTGTTTGTAGAGCAGTTCGGCTATGGGTTCGGATTCACGGCCTATATGCTTTATCTGATTTATTTCTCAAACGGAAGGTTCAAGACCTCCCACTATTCAATATGCACCGGCTTCATGGCGTTGGGGATGATGCTGCCTGGGATGGCGGCTGGCTGGATTGTGGATACGTTTGACTACAGGAGTTTCTTTGTATGGACGATGGTTTGCTGTGTGGCGACCATAGGGGTCTGCTATCTGATAAAGGTTGATGCTGGGTTTGGGAAGAAGAAGGGTTGAGTTGTAAGTTGGAGTTTTGAAGAGTGGTTTTAGTAAGAAGAAAGATATGAGACAGTTAATCAGAAGTATAGTAGTGGCGGTGGGATTGTCGGTGGGATTGTCGGCATGGGGGGCGCCGTTGGTTAAACCGGGGATTGAAGTGCTTCGGGAGAGTGGTTTCCAGGCGCTTAAAGGTAAGCGTGTGGGGTTGATAACCAATCCGACGGGGGTTGACAATGCGCTGAAGTCAACTATCGATATATTGCATGAGGCTCCGGAGGTTGAGCTGGTGGCGCTGTTTGCCCCGGAGCATGGGGTGAGAGGGGATGTGCCGGCAGGCGAGAAAGTGGCGGGGGATGTTGATAAGGCAACCGGTGTGAAGGTCTATTCGCTTTACGGTGCTACGCGGAAGCCTACGGCTGAAATGCTCAAAGATGTTGATGTGCTGGTATATGACATACAGGATAACGGATGCCGGTCATACACGTTTATCTCGACGATGGGACTTGCCATGGAGCAGTGTGCCAGGCTGGGAAAAGAGTTTGTTGTGCTTGACCGGCCGAATCCTTTGGGAGGTGAGAAGGTGGAAGGGCCTGTGACGAAGCCGGAGTGCGTGTCGTTTGTGAGCCAATATCCGATTCCGTATCTCTACGGGCTAACACCGGGTGAGCTTGCCCGGCTGCTCGTGGGGGAAGGAATGATAAGAGGCGCGCAGAATCTGAAACTTACTGTGGTGCCGATGGAGGGGTGGTACAGGAGTATGCATTTCAGTGATACGTTAATGCCATGGGTGCTTCCGTCGCCCCATATCCCGTCGGCAGAGACGGCGATGTATTATCCGGCTTCGGGAATAGCCGGGGAACTTGATTATCTTCAGATAGGGGTGGGTTACACGATGCCTTTCCGCACGTTTGCCGCCTCGTGGATTGACGGCAAACGTCTTGCCGATGCTCTCAATGCGTTGGATATTCCGGGAATGGCATTCCGGCCGGTTCATTACCGCCCGTATTACGGATTCTCGAAGGGTGTTGACGTCGGGGGCGTGGAGGCATTCGTTACGGATTCCGACAAGGCGAATCTTACGTTGACGCAATTTTATGTGATGCAAGAGATTGCACGCCTATGGCCGTCGCACAAAGCCTCGGCAGGGGCTAATCCGAAACGGTTCGCGATGTTTGACAAGGTGGTTGGAAACGCGGGTGTGCGCCCGGCGTTTTTCCGTCGGCACCGTGTTGAGGATATCCTTCCGATATGGAACAAAGATGCTGATGCGTTCAGGGCAACCAAACGCAAGTATCAGATATACGAATAGGAAATGACGATTATTCGTCGGGATGGTCGAGCCGGTAGGCATCGTCGGGATGGCAGCCGGTGCCGTCGAAGCAGTGGGTGCATATGCGGCATTTTGGAAGGCCGATGCTTTCAACGAGATGCTCTATCTTGCTGAACTGGAGTGTTGTCAGATTTAGACGGCGGGCGATTTCCTTGACCATGCGCTCGTATTCGGGGGTGCCTGTTGCTGAATAGAGGTCGAGTTTGGCTGAGTCGTCGCCTTCAAAATCCCGGATAATCTGTCGGGTTATCAGCTCGAGGTCGCTTTTAGATGAAGTGAAGCCGATGAATGGGCATCCGTAGACCAATGGGGGGCATGATATACGGGCGTGGACTTCGCGGGCGCCGCAGTCGTAGAAGGTTCGCACATTGTCGCGCAATTGAGTGCCGCGTACAATTGAGTCGTCGCAAAAAACCACCCTTTTGCCGTTGAGGATTGCCTGGTTGGGAATCAGCTTCATTTTCGCCACAAGATCACGTCGCGACTGGTTTCCGGGTGTGAAACTGCGGGGCCAAGTGGGGGTGTATTTCAATACTGCACGGCGATATGGTATCGCATGGCCTTCGGCGTAGCCTAAGGCATGGCCGACACCGGAATCAGGAATGCCGCAAACACAGTCGGCGCATGTCACGTCTTCAGCACCCATAGCCCTTCCGGCGGCTTCGCGCACATATTCAACGTTAATTCCTTCATAGTCGCTTGCAGGGAAGCCATAGTATACCCATAGGAACGAGCATATCTGCATCCGTTTGGCAGGTTTCTGCAACACTTCCATCCCGTTTGCCCGGAGGCGCACAATCTCGCCGGGGCCTACGTCGCGGAGGCGTTCATAACCGAGATTCGGGAATGCCGATGTTTCGCTGGCAGCGGCATATGCATCGTCGCGTTTTCCGATGATGATTGGTGTTCGTCCGAGGTAGTCGCGTGCTGCTATAATGCCGTCTTCGGTTAGTATCAGCATTGAGCATGAGCCTTTGATTTTTTTGTAGACAAGATTGATGCCTTCAACAAAGGTCTCGCCCATGTTAATGAGCAGAGCTACGAGTTCGGTCTGGTTTATGGTGTTGGCAGAGAGTTCACTGAAGTGCATCCGCTCGGCAAGTAATTCGGCAGCGATGTCGCGCAGGTTGTTGATTTTGGCTACGGTCACCACAGCGTAACGGCCGAGATGGGAATTGACTATTATGGGCTGTGGGTCGGTGTCGCTGATGACCCCTATGCCCTGGTTGCCGACAAATTTGTCGAGGTCGTCTTCAAACTTCGATCTGAAGTAGTCGCGCTCAAGGCTGTGGATGGTGCGGTTGAAACCCATCAAAGGGTCGAAGGTGACCATACCCGCACGCTTTGTGCCCAGGTGAGAGTTGTAGTCAGTGCCATAGAACAGGTCGTTGACACATGGTTTGTCAGAGATTGCTCCGAAGAATCCTCCCATATTTGCGAATGAATGTAGAGTTGAATACTGTTTCTGAAAAGAAAGTGCAAAGGTAGCAAAAAGTTTCCAACGGTTATCCGGTTTGGCGGATTTTTAATGTGGCCAAAGAATCTGAATTTTCCGGAATGGGAAAAGTTGCGTAAATTTGTGGGGCTGGGATAGAAACATTTAGATATATTAGGAATGGAAAAAGTTGCCAAAAGGCTTGTGTCAAAGGAATATGTTGTTCCGTTTGTGCTTGTGACCTCGTTGTTTTTCATGTGGGGCTTTGCCCGCGCGATTCTTGATGTGTTGAATAAGCATTTCCAGACGTCGATGGATATAACCATAACGAGGTCTGCGATGATCCAGGCCACGACTTATGTGGGATATTTCCTGATGGCTCTTCCGGCGGGTCTGTTTATCAACCGTTTCGGTTACCGGCGGGGTGTTGTGCTTGGGCTTATGCTGTTTGCTGCAGGGTCGTTGTTGTTTATTCCGAGCGAAAGCTTGTTGTCGTTTGATTTCTTCCTGGTGGCGCTTTTTATAATAGGTTGTGGCCTGGTGGTGCTTGAAACGGCAGCCAACCCGTATGTAACGGAGCTTGGCGACCGCTCCACTGCGGCGAGCCGTTTGAATCTTGCCCAGTCGTTTAATGGGCTCGGATGCATTCTCGCCCCTGTTATTATGGGGCAGTTGCTGTTTGTTGAAGGAGGGGAAGGGGGCAGTGTGGCTCTGCCATATACGGTTATGGGGTTGGTTGTTTTGGTTGTGGCCTTGGTTTTCTGCAAAGTAAAACTGCCTGAAATAGGAGCTGCGTCAGATGTTGCGAAGGAGAATCCGGAAGCACCGGAAGGGGCTATGGCTGTTATCGGCGGATTGTTGCGCTCGCGAAGGTTTATGCTTGGAGTGCTTGCACTTTTCTGCTATGAGATTGCCGAAATATCGATTAACAGTTTCTTTATCAATTATGTTACTGATGACGGATGGATGACGGCGAAGACGGCGGCAGTGGTTTTGTCGTTTGGCGGATTGGGGCTGTTTATGCTGGCGCGTGTTGCCGGAAGCTGGGTGATGAGCCGCGTTGCGGCAGAGAAGGTGTTGTTTTTATGTGCCGTGATGACGGTTGGAGGTTCGCTTTTGGTGACACTTGATTTAGGCTTTGTTTCGCGCATAGGATTGTTTGCGTGCTATGCATTCGAGGCGATAATGTTTCCGACGGTTTTTGCCATATCTATACGCGGTCTTGCAGGGTCTTCGACAAAAATTGCTTCGTCGTTTCTTATGATGTCGCCTTTGGGCGGGGCTGTCGGAACGCTTCTGATGGGTTATGTGGCAGATGCCTCTGCGTCAATGTCGGCGGCATTCGCGGTGCCTTGCTTGGGCTATCTGTTTGTGCTGGTCTATGCGTTGATGGTTATGCGAGGCAAGGTGCGTTGACAATTTCCAATACCTTCTTTTCGTCTGCACTGAAAGGGCCTGAGGCACCGAGCTTTATGGTGCACATGGCTGCGGCAAAGCGTCCGGCCTCTTCATATGAAGCACCTTTGTTGCGCATGTAGAGGAATCCGGTCATGTATGTGTCGCCGCACCCTGTGGCATCGACCACTTCCCGGGCCTCAAATGCGGGGATTTCGTGGAATTTGCCATCGGAAAAAATCAGTGAACCGTTGCTTCCCAATGTGAGCAATACCTCCTTAACCCCCCAATCGGCGAGTATGCGTGCGGCTTTGTAAGGGTCTTTTTCACCGGTAAGCACTTCGGATTCGTGCTCGTTGGCTTTCAGCAGGGTTATATAGCGCAAAGCCTCGCGCTTTTCAGGCCAATCGACCGGGAACACATTTTCGCCACGCACTTCGCGGAGGTAGCCCTGGGCATCGACCGAAACAATTCCTTTGGAGGCCAGGTATCTGATTACATCAACGGGGAAATCGTCGGCAAGGAGAGTGCCGAGGTGGAATATGCCGGCTTCGACATCTTTGAGACCTTCGATTGAAAACGGGTCGGCTTTTGCCAGGACACGCTGTGTGCGGTTGTTCTGGTCTTCACCGTAGGAATTTTCAAAATAAACCGAGCGTCTGCTTGGGAGCACTTTCACGTCGATGCCTTTGTGGCGGATATCGTCGACGGCTTGCATCTCACTCTGTGCCAAGGCGGTAACGAGAAGGAAGTTTTCCGGCGACAGGTTGGCGATTCCGTGGGCGAAATAGAACGAGGTGCCTCCGGGCATGTGAACCGTATGTTTCGGGGTGACGATTTTATCGAGTGTTATATGGCCTATGCAGCAGATGTCGTATTTTTTCATCGGTAACTTATCGGGTTTTGGAGTGCAAACTTAGCCATAATTTTCAGAATAGCGAAACTGTGGGGATAAATTCGTAAATTTGCTATTATGTATGCAACAACTGTGCGTATGGTTGATGAGATGTTGCAATTTTCTGAGATTTATAAATTTTAGATGTTGGATAATTGATGAATTATGGATAGAATGGGATGCAGGTTGATTGCGGACGGGGGGAGCTCGAAGGTGCATTGGGCTGTTGTGGATGGCGACGGGAGGGTGAAGAAGACGTTTTTCAGCAAGGGGGTTAACCCGTTTGTGACGGGGGAGGATGTTATCAGGGAGGTGTTTGAGCGGGAGGTCAAGGCTGAACTGGAAGGAATGGCGGTGGAGCGTGTGGAGTTTTACGGGGCGGGTTGCCGCGACCATGGAATTGATGTGATGCGCAGTGCTATACGGTGGTTGGTGGGAGATGGTGCGGATGTTGTGGTTGACAGTGATATGGCGGGGGCTTGCCTGGCGTTGCTGGGTGAAGATGCCGGGGTGGCCTGTATTCTCGGCACGGGTGTCAACAGCTGTTATTATGAGGGGGGGGCGATTGTGGAAAAGGTGCCGTCGCTGGGTTATGTTCTTGGCGACGAAGGGTCGGGCGCATGGCTTGGGAAACGGGTAGCCGCAGATGCGATCCAGGGATTGTTGCCTAAGGATCTATGCCGGGATTTTTTCTCTTTTTCTGGCTTGACCGGCGATGAGATTGTGAGGCGGGTTTACCGCCCGGCCTATGGGGAGGACGCTCCTAACCGTTTCCTGGCCGGATTCGCTCCGTTTCTAAGCTGCCATATCGGAAGGGTGGAAATCAGGGCTATTGTTGAGGCGGGTTTCAGGTCGTTTTTCCGGCGTAGTGTCGCACCGTATTTCACATCAGGAAGGGATGTTACGGTTAATTTCGTGGGTTCAATTGCATCGGTGTTTGAAGATGTGTTGCGCGATGTGGCATCAGCGGATGGGTATGTTATAGGAAAGATAATCCGCTCTCCGATGGATGGGCTATTAGAGGGTGTTTGAATTACACCGGCTCTTGCCGGTGTTAGCGGGGAAAGAGCTCTTTGAGGGTTGCCAGGGCTGCGTAGATATGGCTTTCTATGGTGCGTACCGACAGGCCGAGTTTTTCAGCGATTTCTTTATGAGACAGGCCGTCGAAGCGGGACAGGGTGAATATCTGGCGGCGTTTGGGGGGCATTTTCTCGAGAGCCATGTCGAGTAGCAGCCGGGCTTCGTCGTGGAGTATGGGGTCGACTGTGGAGATGTCTGATTTTATGGCTTCGATTTGTGAGAGGTCGGCATCGACGAGCCCCCGGTCATATTTCCGGGCATGGTCGCGGAGGAAAGTCAGTGCCTGGTATTTGGCCATCCGGTAGATGTATCGGTCGATTTCGGTGTTGTTCTGCCATATGTCGGGCTTAGTCCAGAGCTGTGTGAACACATCCTGTGCTAAATCTTCCGCATCATCGTCGGATTTGACGAGCTTTTTGATAAAGCTTTTGACGGGAATGAAGTATTGTCGGAACAGTTTGTTATACTCCTTATCCATCATTTATTTGACCGGTGACCGGTTATGTGCCGGTTCATTATTATTAACACGGCATGAGGCTGTATGTTCGAGAGCGTGCCGGGTTTAAGATTAAGGAAAATATGTGAAGAAAAGAAAAAGAGGGATAGGATGTGAATTGGAAATGTTAATTTTGTAAGATGATAAATAATGCCCTTCTGATAGCCGGGTGTTATGATTAATGGAGCTGCCATGAAAATGTCGGCCTTAAAACCAATTGATGACGGCATATGACTCTTGACGAACTTTTTCTGATATTAGGTGTGATAATGCTGAGTTCGGGTGTTGTGATGGCATTCCGCTCATCGAGTTCAGGTGTGGCATTTTCGTATATTGGAGTGTCGGCGCTTAGCCATAGCAGATATGCGGTTTTCAATGAGGAAGTCTTGGTTTTCTGGGCTATTGCGGCGGTGATTGTGGTGGTTATCGATCTGGTGAAACGCGGCTTCGGCAATTATCCGAATCTGTGGAAGAACTATATTGTGGGTGGAGCATTGGCCGGTATGGCTGTCGGGTTGGTTTACGGGTCATCCGGTGTCAGCATCGGAGCTATCGCCGGAGCTGTTTTAGGCGGTCTGGCTTGTCGGCGGGCCGGAGGTGGGAGCTGGGGCGCCAAGGGGTTCTGGAGAGTGGTAGCTGCTGTGGGGCTTCCGGCGGTGGTTACTATGACGATTGTGGGGATAGGCATCATCGGACTGACGCAGAAATTATAGGGGGGGTGATTATAGGTAATTATTAGCAAACGGATTTATGAAAAAGATATTGACATGCATATTGGCTGTTCTCGGGATTGTTACGGCGGTGTCGGTTACCGGTGCTCCGGCCAAGCCTGATAAGAAGCCGATGACTGAGCGTCCGGATATGGAGCAGATAAAGCGGGAAGTGACAGACCCGGCTTCAAAATATTATTATCCGAAACTCATGGAGATGTATGAGCGCAATGAAACGATCATGAATCTGCAGGATTACCGCCATCTTTATTACGGGTATCTGTTTCAGGAGGATTTCAATCCATACCGCCATTCTGAGGTTTCGAGCAAGAATGAGAGCCTCTATTATAAATCGAAGCATACACGAGCCGAGCTTGACTCTATCATAAGCTATGCGAAGGAGGCGCTGAAAGACAATCCTTTTGATTTGTCGCAGATGAATTTTATGATATATGCTTTGCGGGAGAGGGGTAAGGTTAATCTTGCCAACATATGGCAATACCGGCTCAACCATCTGCTGCAGGCGATAGTTTCGTCTGGCACGGGTGCGGATAAGGATAACGCGTGGTATGTCATCAACCCCCGCCATGAGTATAATATCATCAATTTCCAGAATGCCGTGGCTAAGCATCAGGAATACGAGGAGCCGTATTTTGACCGTATTGATGTTGAGAAGAAGGGTGGTAAAGAGAGCGGTACTTATTACTTCAATATCCGCAATCTGCTGGAAGAATATTATAGAAAATTCCCCGAATGAAGATAGGAGAGATTGATTTAGGAGACCGGCCGGTGATGCTGGCTCCGATGGAGGATGTGACAGACCAGTCGTTCAGGCTCATTTGCAAGGAGCTTGGTGCCGACATGACATATTCTGAATTTGTGTCGGCCGATGCCCTAATCCGTAATATCGCCGCCACAACACGGAAGCTCCATATAGAACCGGCGGAGCGGCCGACGGCCATACAGATTTACGGTCGAGAAACCGGCTCTATGGTTGAGGCCGCAAAGATGGTCGAGGCTGCCAGTCCCGACGTGCTTGACATCAATTTCGGCTGCCCGGTTAAGAAGGTGGCAGGGAAAGGTGCCGGTGCTGGTATGCTCCGTGATATCCCTAAGATGTTGGAGATAACCAGGGCTGTGGTCGATGCCGTTAAGGTGCCGGTTACGGTCAAGACGCGTTTGGGGTGGGACCATACGCAGAAAATCATAGTTACGCTGGCAGAGCAGCTTCAGGATTGCGGCATCAAGGCTTTAACGGTTCATGGGCGCACCCGCTCGCAGATGTATACGGGTGAGGCCGATTGGGAGATGATTGCGCGGGTGAAAGAGAATCCCAGGCTGAAGATTCCGGTGATAGGCAACGGCGACATAACCAGCCCGGCGAAACTTGTTGAAGCGTTTGACCGCTATGGCGTTGACGGTGTGATGGTGGGACGGGCAGCCATTGGAAATCCCTGGATTTTCCGCGATATGAAGGAAACGCTGGTTTATGGAGAGGTGCGCAATCCGTTGTCGCTTCATCAGAAGTTCGAGATTCTGCGGCGCCAGATTGACGAGAGCATCGGGCGGATAGATGAATACCGTGGTATTCTGCACATACGGCGCCATCTTGCGGTCAGCTCGCTTTTCAAGGGTATTCCGTTTTTCAGGGAAACACGCATTGCGATGCTCAGGGCGAACACCAAGTTGGAACTGTTCGGCATAATCGATGATGTTGAGCGCAAGTTCGCCAGCGGTGAATATGGCTGTGGGTCTGACATGATTCTGACATGAAAGAGATGTTTACATTTTTGCAAACCGATTAAAAAGAATAGAGATGAAAGGGAATCTGGTTAAGACAATATTGCCGGTGGTTATGATGGCAGCCATGTTTTTGTTTGCAGATGCCGCTGACAAGGAGAAGCATTATGAACTGAAGGTTGGTGATTTCAGCCAGCTGGTTGTTGATGACAGTTTTAATGTTGAATACAGGAGCGACAATGACAAAGCCGGACTGGCAGAGTTCAGCACGACGCCTCAAATTGCCGATAAGATTATTTTCGAGAATAATAAAAAAGGGAAGCTGACTTTGCAGAAAGCCTTTTATGAAGGGGAAGAAATGCGCATAGGTCTGCCGACCATAACGGTCTATTCCCGGTTCCTTAAAGAGGTGAAGAACTGCGGGGACTCGACTGTAAGGGCTATAGACATGCGTCCGACAATAGAGTTGAAAGCTGTTGTCATAGGCAACGGGCGTCTGGTAATGCGCAATATAGAATGTTCTAAATTCGACGGTTCGATTAAGACCGGCAACGGCACACTCGTTGTGGAGGGGAAATGTGAGGATGCCGTGTTGAGCAATACCGGCACAGGAGCTATACAGGCTGATAACCTTGAGGCCAAGAATGTGAGCTGCCATTTTTTCGGCACGGGAACCACAGGCTGCTGGGCAACGGATGAGCTTAAAGTGAAGGGTGTTATGGCCGGTAAGCTTTATTACCGGAACAAGCCTGAGAGAATCCGAAATTATTCGATGGGAGTTAAGATATATTCGCTCGACGGCAAAGAGTGGACCGGTGAGGAAGCGGCTCCGAGTGAAAGTGAATGAGGGGGGTGGAAAAAGTCAAGAAGACTTCCTGATTGTATTTGCGGTGGAATAATTTTGCAGTGGGAAATAAACCGGTATGCTGGTAGATGAACCAATGGGCAATGGATTGAAGGCTATGACGGCGAGGTCGATCAAATGGAATGTGATTGACCGGGTGTCGTCGCAGGTGCTTTATGCGGTTACCGGCATAATCCTTGCGCGGGTATTGAGCCGGGAGGATTTCGGTCTGGTGGGGGCTGTGATGGTGTTCCAGGCGTTTGCTTCGCTGTTTGTCGACAGCGGTTTTTCATATGCGCTGATTCAGCGTAAGAATCCTTCGAGGCTTGACTACAGCACGGTGCTGTGGTTTAACATGGCGGTGGCAGTTGGAGTTTATGTGATTCTGTTTTTCGGGGCACCTGTTATCGCATGGTGTTATGACGGGGATGAGCGGCTTGTGGCGTTGAGCCGGGTGATGTTCCTGTCGTTTATACTTAATGCTTCGGCCATAGTTCAGACCAACCGGCTGATGAAGCGGATGGATGTGAAGATGGTGGCGGTGTCGAATACGCTTGGCCTGGTGGCCGGGGCTGTTGTGGGCATCAGCATGGCTTTCGGCGGATACGGAGCATGGGCCATTGTTTGGCAGACGATTGTTCTCAACGGGGTGAAGAGCCTGGTGCTATGGGTGACGTCGGGTTGGCGGCCATTGCTGAGGTTCTCTATGGCATCATTAAGGGGATTTTTCAAGGTTGGTTCGGGTATGATGGCCAGCTCGTTTCTGAATGTGCTGTTCCAGAATGTATATGCGTTTTTCATAGGTAACCGTGCGGGGCTTGTGCCGTTGGCTTATTATACGCAGGCCGACAAGTGGAGCAAGATGGGTATAACATCGATTTCCCAGGTTCTTACATCGTCGTTTCTTCCGGCGCTTTCGCATGTGCAGGATGATGAAGAGCGTTTCTGTCGTGTGAGCGGCAAGATGAACCGTTTCACTGCGTATATCCTTATGCCCGCCATGGGATTCCTTGCGGTTATGGCGCAGCCCATCTTCCATTGCCTTTTCGGGGAGAAATGGGACGCGTCGGTGGTGCTGTTCCAGCTTCTGCTTGCAAGAGGCGTATTTACGGTGTTAACAAGTCTTTATAACAATTACCTGGTTGCAAAGGCGCAAACAAAAACGGTTGTTGCAATGGAGGGGTTGCGCGACGGAGCTGCAATGATATTTCTACTGGCAACCTTGCCGTGGATTGCGTTGACAAAGACGGATGACCCTGTGTGGGGCATCAAGCTGTTGCTTTACGGGCAGTTGGGGGCTTCTGCCCTGACTTGGGGAGTTATGGCTGTAAAGACGGCACGGGTGGCGGGACGCACGGTGTGGGGTTTTGTGGCCGATATATTGCCGTATCTGGCAGAGACGGCAGTTATAATGGGTATCATGTGGGTTGAGAGCTTGTTTGTGGCCAATGACTGGATGCTTTTAGGGACACAGGCTGCAACCGGATTGATGCTTTATCTGGGCTTTAACGGGGTTATGAACTCAGTTGTGCAGGGGGAGGTTATTTCAATGCTGCGCAAAAATCTGCCTGGGAAGCCGAAAAAACGGGTGCGAGGATAGGATTTAAACGGGAAATCTGTATTTTTGTGAATCGTTAAATGTTGATGCTTATGTCGGTTAATAAGGTTATACTTGTGGGGAATGTGGGAAAGAATCCTGAGATAAGGTATGTGGACGGCCGTCCGTATGCCACATTCTCTCTGGCAACAACAGAACGTGGGTACACGACGGCACAGGGGGTGCAGGTGCCTGAACGCACCGAGTGGCATAATGTAGTGATGTGGGACCGCAATGCGGAGACCGCGGAACGGTATATAACCAAAGGGACAAAGCTGTATGTGGAGGGGAAGCTGCGCACACGGTCGTGGCAAGACCGGAATGCCATCAACCGCACTATAACGGAGGTTGTAGTCGATAGTTTCGATATTCTGGCACGTGCAGTGGCTCAGGGTGTGAATGAGGGTAGATAAGCAGAAAATATCAATAAATCAATAATATAAATGGAAAAAGTGAAAAACAATCAGCATGATGCAAAGATTGCCGAGATGGATGACGTGGCGGTCTATGCTGATGCAGACCCGGCAGAATTGCCGGAAAATGCATTCCGGGAATTAGGTGCGGATGAGCATTACAGGCCTATTATGCACCCGGCCCGCGATTATAAGGAGGTGACGGTCTATTCAGTGGTGATGGGACTGGTGCTCTGTGTGATTTTCAGTGCCGCAGCTGCATATCTGGGGCTGAAGGTGGGGCAGGTTTTTGAAGCCGCCATACCTATCGCCATCATAGCGGTTGGACTGTCGGGGGCGCTTGGCAAGAAGAACGCCTTGGGTCAGAACGTTATAATCCAGTCAATCGGCGCATGTTCGGGTGTGATTGTGGCCGGAGCGATATTCACACTTCCGGCGCTGTATATCCTCCAGGCAAAATATCCGGAGATAACGGTGAATTTCTTCCAGATATTCCTGAGTTCGCTTTTGGGTGGTATCCTGGGGATATTGTTTTTCATTCCATTCAGGAAATATTTCGTGAAGGATATGCACGGCAAATATCCTTTTCCGGAGGCTACAGCTACAACACAGGTGCTTGCCAGTGGGCAAAGCGCAGGTGCGCAGGGTGGTTCACAGGCCAAGACGCTGGTAATTGCTTCGCTTATCGGTGGTATTTATGACTACGTTGTGGAAACTTTCGGTTTCTGGGCGGGGACATTGCAGACAACTGCCAGTTCCTGGGGCGAGGCGATTGCCGAGAAGACCAAACTTGTGATGAGTTGCAACACTGGTGCGGCTGTGCTTGGTCTCGGGTATATCGTAGGTCTGCGCTATGCGTTTATCATCTGTGCCGGTTCTCTGTTTGTGTGGTGGGTGATTATCCCTCTGATGGGCACTTATGGCAATGCGGAAATCGCAGCTATGAGTTCGCAGGATATATTCAGCAATTATGCGCGCATGATAGGTATCGGCGGTATAGCGATGGCCGGTGTGATAGGTATAGTTAAATCGTGGCCGATTATCTGCCAGGCAGTCGGTCTGGCTGGCCGTGAGTTCAAGGGTGGTGCGCAGGGTGGACGCAAACCGATGCGTTGGCAATGGGACATTTCGATGAAGCATGTGGTGTTTTTCATTGCGATAGCCCTTGTGGCCGTGTTGCTGTTTTTCTGGTTCGGTGTTATCAATAACTGGTGGCAAGCGCTTGTGGCGTGGGTGGTTGTTACTCTGATTGCGTTCCTGTTCACCACGGTCGCCGCCAATGCGATTGCGATTGTAGGAAGTAACCCTGTGTCTGGGATGACGCTGATGACGCTGATAATAGCGTCGGCTATCTTTGTGGCTATCGGTCTTAAAGGGACGGCCGGCATTGTGGCTTCGATGATTATCGGCGGGGTTGTTTGCACTGCGTTGTCGATGGCCGGTGGATTTGTGACCGACCTGAAAATCGGTTACTGGCTCGGATCGACCCCGAGGAAGCAGGAACAGTGGAAGTTCCTGGGCACATTGGTGTCGGCAGCCACTGTCGGTGGTGTGATTATGGTTCTGAACCAGGTGTATGGATTTTCGGGTGAGAATGCGTTGGTGGCTCCACAGGCTAATGCCATGGCTAAGGTTATCGAACCTCTGATGATGGGTGGTGACACCCCCTGGATTCTTTATATGACAGGTATAGTGCTGGCGTTGCTGTTGAACTGGCTGGGAGTGCCTGCATTGGCGTTCTGTCTGGGTATGTTCATACCATTGTCGCTCAATATGCCGCTGCTGGTGGGGGGGGCTGTTGCTTATTTCGTTAGCCATAGCTCTAAAGACCAGGCTGTCAATGATGCTCGCCGCGACCGTGGTACGCTGATTTCATCGGGTCTTATTGCAGGCGGCGCACTGTTCGGTGTGTTTGCTGCGCTGACGCGTTTCTTCGGCTTCGAGTATGTTTGCGGTGTGTCTGCCGGTATGCTCCAGGTTTACGGCATAATAGCTTATGCGTTGCTTATCGGTTATCTCTGGTGGGACAGCTGCCGCGCTAAGAAAATATGACGAGTTGATTAAAGGCTTTAATATTAGTTTATTATATAAACAGACAAGTCTGCCGGTCGGTGGACTTGTCTGTTTAGTGATATGATATGGCTGAAATGGGAAAAATGTCAGGTGGGATGAACAGGCGGATTCTGGGGCTTGCAGTGCCGTCGGTGGTGGCGAATGTGACCACTCCGCTGCTTGGGCTGGTGGATACGGCGATTACAGGTCATATGGGGAGCGCCGTATATATCGGGGCAATCTCGGTGGGTGGAGTGATGTTCAATATGATTTACTGGCTGTTTTCTTTTCTACGGGCAGGAACCTCGGGACTTGCCGCGCAGGCGTGGGGGGCGGCTGACAAAGATGAACAGGCGCTGGTGCTTTACCGGGCGCTGGCAGTGGCATTGGGGGCAGGAGTGGCTATGGTTCTTTTGCAATGGCCTGTGTTGTGGTTGCTGAGGTGGTTTGTCGACCCGGATCCTGTGACGGGAAGTCTTGCCGGGCGGTATTTTTCCATCCTGATTTATGGCGCACCTGCGGTGTTGGGCACATATGCTTTGTCGGGATGGTTTCTTGGTATGCAGAATTCGCGTATGCTGATGGTCAGCTCGATTGTGGTTAACCTGGTGAATATTGCGGTGAGCCTGGGGCTGGTTTATGGTGCGGGGTGGCAGATTGATGGGGTGGCTACCGGTTCGCTTGTGGCGCAATGGTGTGGCTTCGGAGTGGGGTTATGGTTATTGCGGCGATATGGAATTTCCAGGCCTGGGTGGGGGATTGTGTTGCGCGGGGGTGAATTGCGCCGTTTTTTCAGGGTTAACCTTGATGTTATGCTGCGCACGGTGTGTCTGATGGCGGTCACGCTGTGGTTTACGAAAACCGGTGCATCGCAGGGGGCGGTGATATTGGCGGTTAATACGCTGCTGATGCAGCTGTTCATGCTGTTTTCATATATGATGGATGGGTTCGCTTTTGCTGCGGAGGCGTTGGTGGGGCGTTATGTAGGGGCGAAGCAACCTCAGGAATTGAAACGTTGTGTAAGGGGGGTGATGTGGTGGGGAGCCGGAATGGCGGCACTGTTCACGTTGGTTTATATTCTCGGCGGGGAGGCGTTTTTGGGTGTTCTGACCGTTGATATGGCAGTGATTGCCGCATCGAAGGAGTATTGGTTATGGGCGGTGACGGTGCCTTTCGCCGGATTTGCGTCGTTTGCCTGGGACGGAGTGTTTATCGGCGCTACGCTCAGCCGGGAATTGCTGCTGTCGATGGCCGGGGCGATGGCGGTGTTTTTTGTGCTTGAGCTGACACTGTTTCCTGTGATGGGGAATCATGCCCTGTGGCTGGCTTTCATTGTCTATCTGATGATGAGGGGTGCGTTGCAGACGTGGCTGTATCGTCGGGTACGGCTTTTTGAGGGGATATAATGATTGTGAAGTTTGATGAAATAGATTTAAAGGAGATTTTTAAGGCAGGCGGATAGTCTGGAAATGAGGTAACTTTGCGGGAAAGTAAATTCTGGTGTATGAAAAAGTTGATTGCTGTTGCGGGTAAGGTTGTGGTTTTTGGTGTAGCTTTGATGTGTGGCGCTCTGGCGGTTTCGGGGGAGAATCCGGAGAACCTGACAGACAGTATGGCTAAGGTCAGACAGGCTGAGGAGAAGGAATCGGTCTATATGAAATGTGTGCAGAAGGCTGAGGAAGCAACCGGAAAAGGGGATTGGGAAACGGCGATTGCGTTTCTTCAGGAGGCTATGCGCAGTGAGCCGGGGAATGCGCAGAATATCATGCTGCTGTCGAATGTGGGGATGATGCAGTTTTATATGGGGGAGGATTCGTTGGCGCTGCATACCCTGACGGAGGCGAGGGCGATGGCTCCCGCGTCGGTGGTTATCCTGAATAACCGGGCCAGGGTGCTGACGCAGATGGATAGGCTTGAAGATGCGCTCCGGGACTATGACCTCATATTGTCGATGGATTCGACGTATGCGGCGGCTTATCATGACAGGGCTGCGATAGAGCTGAGGCAAGGGCGGATTGATAAGGCTGAGGCCGATGTGGCCCATTTCCGCTCACTGAAGCCCGGAGACATGGAGGGTAAACTGCTTCAGGCGGTGATTTATGGAGGAACAGGGCGACAGGATGAGGCTACGGCACTCTACAGTGAGCTGATAGAAGCGAAGGAGGAGAGTGTTTTGTATGCGGCGCGTGCAATGTGTTATCTCGAAGCGGGGGCTTTGCCGGAGGCTGCGGAGGATATTGCACGTGGGCTTGAACTTGACCCTGACGATGCCGAACTTTATTATTGCCGGGCTTATCTCAACCGCTTGCGTTATCGCGACGATGATGCCCGGATTGATGCCAAGCGGGCTCTCGAACTGGGATTGAATCCGTTGAGGGTTAGGGCGTTGTTTGATAAGAAAAGATAGGAGTTGAGATAACTATGTTTTGGGGATTCAGGCTGCATGGATGATGTCTGAAATTTTTCTGGAAAAAATTTCAGACAATCTCTTGGATGGAGCAATGTGTTAGAAGGAGAATTGGCATAGGGCGCCGATGCGGCGGGCGTATCGGTGGGTGCCTGAGACGTTGTGGCGGCAGCCGAGGTCGAATTCGGCAGCGACTTGGAGGCGGGGTAGGATGTTCCAGAAAATGTTGATGTCGGCGCACCAGCCCCGACGGTAGGAATCGGGTGAAAGTGAGTGTCGCGGTGAGAGATGCGTCTGGCTGAATGATGCGCTTGCGAAGAGGGCATGGGTGAAGTTATATTGCAGACCGAAACAGTAGCCGACTGCGCGTGGGGCGTAGAGCTTGCCGGGTGTGCCGGGAACGGGGATGAGGTCGAAGTTGTCGGCCACAAGGTCGTTAAGCAGAGAACCGTAGCCGTGTCCGTAGCTGGCGGTGATGTAGGTTGTGATCTGCGGCAAGGGGTGGGCTACGGAGCTGAACTGCACCGCCCAACCGGGTAGGGTCTGGTTATGGCCTTCAATAAGGTTGCGGTAGCTGAGGCCGCGTATTATACCTGAAAGACGGAGATGCTCGTTGTCGCCCCATCCGTATTGGACAAAAGCTGCCGCCTCCGGTAGCCAGGATGATGATTTGCCTGTCTCACCGGGAGTTGTGGAAATCTGTTGGGTGGGATTTTCGAGCGATAGGGCGACGCTCCAGTGCCGGCGGAAAGTGTGCATGTAGCGTACGAGCACATCGGTTTTTGCGAGCTTGTTTGTAGCGCCCTGGGCATCGACTGTCGGAGCCATGGCCGCCGGGTCGGAGAATGTGGAGTTGGCAAGGCCGATGGTGAAATCGCCCATTGTGGCATATGCCTTTTTGAGATGGAAGCCCCGGCTTTGGTAGCCGTTGAAGTTGGCTTCGATATATAGGCGGTATGTGCCGATTTTGGTGCGCCCGATCATCTGGAAGAAGAGGGCTGTGCCGGCGGGTGTCGTGCCGAGTCTGCGGGTATTAGCGGGATCTTCAGGTATGGGAATCAGATATGGCATGAATCCGTTGGCGGGGATTGCGCCTCCCCAGTCGTACCATCCGCGCATGCGCACGCATCCTCCTATCCCCATGAGCATATTGGCGCTTTTGCTCATGAAGAGAAATGTGGGGGCTTCAGGATCCTGGGCGTGGCGGAACTGGTCGGTGTAGAATGCAATTACGAGGTTGCGTAGCGAGTCTTGTTCGGCACTGAGGCCTTCGGGCTGATTGAGGTGGACGACACGCGATGTGTCGCTATCGAGTTTTATGATTTTTGTGGTGGCCACGACAGAATCGTTGCGGGCGGCAACGTGGCTTTTAGCAGATATGTAAGCCGGAAGGAATAGGCCGGATAAGACCGATATGGCCAATGGGAGCAGATGTTTCATGCAGGATGGGTTTTAATGGCGTTTGCATAATGTTGACAATTATTAAACAATGGTGAAGTTTGATTGGTTTTGGGATTTTTGTGTAACTTTGGGGTGAGAAACCAATCCAAGAGGTCACGAAGATTGACTGATATGCAAATTAGGAACAATTCAGATAATATCATGAGAAAATACGGAAGATTCATGGCTGCGTCGGCTTTGGCCGTGTGCATGGGGATGAGTGCGTCGGGGGCGCATAATGAACTGACTTTGCAGACGAATAAGCTGGGGGCGAAGGTGCAGCCGACGATGTACGGGCTGTTTTTTGAGGATATAAATTATGCGGCTGACGGAGGACTGTATGCAGAGATGGTGAAGAACCGCTCGTTTGAGTTTCCGCAGAGCCTTATGGGTTGGATGACCTATGGGGGCGTGGAGTTGAGGAATGACGGCCCATTTGAGCGGAATCCGCATTATGTGCGTCTCAGCCCGGCAAGCCATCCCCATAAGCATTCGGGGCTGGAGAATGAGGGCTTTTTCGGAGTGGCTGTAAGGGAAGGTGAGGAATACCGTTTTTCAGTGTGGGCCCGTGTGCCTGATGGAGGCGAGGCCAAATTGAAAGTTGTTATAGTTGACACGAAATCGCAAGGGGAGTCGCAGGAGATTGCGAAAGCCCGTGTAACGGTCGACTCGAAGGAGTGGAAGAAGTATACTGCTGTTCTGAAGCCTAAGATGACCGAGGCTAAAGGGAAACTGCGCATATTCCTGGAACGGCCTGAAACAACGGTTGACCTTGAGCATGTGTCGCTGTTTCCGGTTGACACCTGGAAGGGGCATGAGAACGGGTTGCGCCGCGACCTTGCGCAGAAACTGGCTGATTTGAAGCCGGGTATTTTCCGTTTCCCGGGGGGATGCATCGTGGAGGGCACGGAAATCGGTGACCGATACCAGTGGAAGAACACTGTAGGGCCGGTGGAGAACCGTCCGACGAACCAGAACCGTTGGCATTATACGTTTACCAACCGTTTCTATCCTGATTATTACCAGAGCGGCGGGTTGGGTTTCTATGAATATTTCCTGTTGTCGGAAGAGATTGGGGCTGCTCCGCTGCCGGTTCTGAATGTGGGGCTTGTTTGCCAGTATCAGAACGACAGGTTGGAGTCGCATGTACCGGTTGACCGGCTTGACCCTTATATACAGGATGCGCTCGACCTTATCGAGTTTGCCAACGGCCCGGTTGATAGCGAATGGGGGCAATTGCGCGCGGATATGGGGCATCCGGCGCCTTTCGGCCTGGAGTTCATAGCCATAGGAAATGAGCAGTGGGGTCCGGAATATGTGGAGCGTCTGCAACCGTTTGTTGAGGCTATCCGCAAGGCTTATCCTGAGATTAAAATCGTTGGTTCGTCTGGTCCGAATTCGGAAGGTAAGGACTTTGATTATCTGTGGCCGGAAATGCGCCGATTGAAAGCTGATCTGGTTGACGAGCATTTTTACCGCCCTGCCGACTGGTTCCTTAGCCAAGGGGCACGTTACGACAATTATGACCGGAAAGGGCCGAAGGTGTTTGCCGGGGAGTATGCGTGCCATATCAAAAATAAGAAATGGAACCATTTCTATCCCGCACTGCTTGAGGCTGCGTTTATGACTGGCCTGGAGAGGAATGCCGATATTGTGCAGATGGCTACTTATGCTCCGTTGTTTGCCCATGTGGAGGGGTGGCAGTGGCGTCCGGATATGATATGGTTTGACAACCTGCGCTCTATGCCGACGGCGAGTTATTATGTACAGCAGCTTTATGCTGCCAATAAGGGTACGCAGGTTGTGCCTCTGACGATGGACAAGAAGCCGTTGACGGGGGCTGAGGGGCAGAACGGCCTGTTTGCAAGTGCTGTCTGGGATGCCGATGCGTCACAGTATGTGGTGAAGCTGGCCAACACGTCGGCCGAGCCGCAGGAGATTACGCTCCATTTCGCGGGGATGAAGAAGAACCGCATAATCGGGAGCGGAACCATGATGACGCTGGCATCTGAAAATCCTGATGCTGAGAATACGCTTGACAATCCTGACCTTATAAAGCCGGTTGAGAGCGGCGTCAAGGTTGATGGCAATCAATTCTCGACGACGATGAAGCCTTATAGCTTTGTGGTTATGAGGTTTGATTTGGTAAACAAATAGGAAACAGTCGGGGCGGCTCAATTGAGGCGCCCCGATGGTTTTTCAATACATTGCGGTTATATCGTGTCGGGAGATATGCCGTATTCGGCGATGATGCGCTCAATGTCTTTTTTGAGCTGTGGGATATGGCGGATAGCTAAACTCCACAGAAATTCAGGTTTCACAGAATCGTAACCGTGTATAATTCGGTTGTGTGTGTCAATGACAGATCTTGCATTTGGCAGGGGGAAATTACGCTGGATTTTCAGAATACGGTTTATGGCTTCTCCCATTATCTCTGCTTTTCTCTCAACCGCACTTCTGCGTAGATAATCTTTCTCAAAGACATCATAACGCATAGGGATAGTCTACGAAGTAGCTTTCGACTTCATCAATGGCACGTTTGACGTCGTAGAGATATACGGCTATATAATCATCCATAAATCAGCTGTTTTTTCTTGTCAACCAATGCCTTGAAGATTGGATGGAGATTTTTGCCGTATTCAATCAAGTCCACTTTGCGATTGAGCAACTGTTCTAATGAATCTTTTAAGCCAAAATAGTTGCCAACATAATCAAACGTGTCATGGTCTGTCGGCTCAAAATCAACGAGTAGGTCTACATCGCTTTGGTCGTTGAATCGATCTGTTAGGATAGAACCAAAGACAGCCAAAGTCTTGACTCTGTGCTTGCGGCACAGGTCGATGATTCGTTGCAGGTTCAATTCTATTAGTTTCATAGTCTGGGTGTGTTCTAAATATGGCTATTTTCATCAAGAAGCTGCATTATTTCCTTCTTCAGAAGGGGGAGATGATTTATGACGATAGCCCAAATTATTTCAGGTTTCAGGCTGTCGTAACCATGAATTACAAAATTACGGGTATCAACGATTTTTCTGGCGGCGGTAATATTTACGGATGGATATGTTTTCAATATCCGATTCATAGCTTCACCCATGATTTCAATGTTTCGTTCTACAAATTTACGAAACACATAATCATTTAAGAACACATCAAATCTTCTCCCGCGTTTATCCGTGGAAACTTCGATTTCGGTTATTGCAGTGAGTATGTCGGACAAATATTTACATGCATTTTTATCCATAAATCAATTGTTTTGTACTGTCGAGTTCTTCGCGGAAATACGGATTTCGCACAGCGTCATCGCACACCATATCAATTTTTCTGCCCATCAATTTTTCAAGGTCGGCAATGAAATCAAAAAAAATGTCAGCCCATTCGTGTTCTTTAATGCGCTTTGCATCAAAAAGCACCGAGAAATCCACGTCGCTTTGGTCGTTGAAGCATGGGGTGAGGATAGAGCCGAACACCCATAGCTTCGCCACCTTGTACTTTTTGCACAGGGCTATGATTTTGTCTATGTTCAGTTCAATCAGTTTCATAGATTGTTGTGTTACAATCGCAAAGATAGCGATTCTTTCTGAAAATTAAACGTTTGGATGTTGAAAATCGTTTGCTTTTCTGAATTGCCAATTTTATTTAGGATTTAATGTGAAATCAGCCGGATAGAAAAACAGCACCGATGCAAGTGCGCAAGGGTGCTGTTTGTAGGGGATTTGTCATTTTTGGCGTGTGAGGGTCATAGTATATCCGTTGACAGTTACTATAACCTTGTCGTTGGAAAGCACTCTTACCGTGCCATTCATAGTTTCGACAATCGGACTATCCCAATTCGGCTTACCGGTATCTTCATGCCATTTCATCACGATTGTACCTGCGGAAGCATTGTAGGTGTAGTCAAAGCACTCCACATTGCTCATGTTTGAGAGATTGTCGTAGAATATGCCACGACCGTTTTTCTGAAACTCATAGGCTTCATTCTCTCCGTCCACGTTCCATAATCCGATTATGGAAACTTCGTTTTGGGGTTCGTTTTTGTCATCATCGCTGCATGAAGCGAAGCTGACACACGCAAGCACTGTAAAGAGTGCAAACGCAAGAAATTTCAATCTTTTCATTCTGATTGATTTATTGTGTTCCTCAATCCTCGGCGGAACGGTTATGATTGGATATGAAAAAGGTGTGAGGATTGTATCTTGTCTTATCCTAAAGCCAGGTCTTCGCATTACCTTTTCCACGGATAAAACAATAGCCCCACACCGAATTTGCTATATAATCTGCCAGTTACGACAGGGTATAAGCAACCGATACAGGTGCTATTGCCAACCTTATCTCCGTGGAAATTCAAATTTGCGAAGTTTGACTTTAGAAGATAAAATTTCAATAACCCCTTTTGTAATAATGTCTGATTCACCGTCAGCCAACTCTTTGGCGCGGTGGTGAATCTGTGGCAAAGATACTAAAAAATGTTATTGGTGGGGCTATTTGCAGCAGATTTTTCATTTCGCGCAAATTATTTCGTTTCTAATAGGGGGGAAGCGTTGTGAAGTGGATATGGGAATTAATATACACAGGTGGTGAGGAATTTTAGATTGTAGGAATGCACGCTCGTGCATCCGAATTATTGTTTCGGATTTGCAGGGGAGGGGTAGCGGATGCACGAGTGTGCATCCCTACAATTAGGTGGTAAATGATAGGGTTTACAATGTTTGGGATGGATGTGGGTGAGGGTCAGGTGAGGGTTAGTCGGGAGGCGAGGGTGGGGATTAGGTGGCGGGCGGAGTGGAGTAGGTGGTCTGGGGTGAGGGAGAGGATGCGGGATTTGGTTTCTGCGGGGGAGGGGATCTGGCCGAAGAAGAGGGTGGCGCGGCCGTTGTTGAGGGCCATCTGCTCGTTGTTGTCTGAGGCGACTATGAGCTGGCCGAGATATTGCTTTTTCGCGGCTTCGAGGGCGCGGTGTGTCAGGGGTGTGGTGGCTATTTGCTGAAGTTCGTCGTTGACAAGTTCGATGCAGCGGTTGTTGTCGGCGGGGTCGCAGCCGAAGTAGACGGCAAACATTCCGCAGTCGCTCATCATTGAGAGGGAAGCGTCGACGGTGTAGACCAGCCCACGGCGCTCGCGCAGGGCGATGTTGAGGCGTGAGTTCATGCCGGGGCCACCGAGGATGTTGGTCAGCAGCCCGAGGGCATGGCGTTCAGGTGAGAACATCGAGGGGACGGAGATTCCGATTACCGTGTGTGCCTGGTGGGAGTCGATTGAGCGGGTTTCGGCAAATGGCTCTATAGCAAGTGGGGCGGTGCGGCGGAGCGGATTTCCTGCGGCCGGTAAGGTGCTGAAATGGCGCTCGACCATTGCGAGGACTTTCGCCGGGGACATCGCTCCGCGATAGAATGCCACCATGCGGGTGGTGGTATAGTTGGCGGTGATATAGTCCCGGCAGACTTCGCGGGTGAATTTCGGAAGGTTGGCGGCATCGCCAAGGATGTTATGGCCGAGAGCTGAACCTTTGAAAAACAGGTTCTCAAAATCGTCGAAAACGGCTTCAGAGGGGGTGTCGAGATAGCTGTCGATTTCTTCTTTGACCACGATGCGCTCACGGTCGAGTTCATGGGGAGGGAAAACGGAGTTGCCCACCAGGTCGGCAACAAGTTCAATCGCTCTTGCAACGTTGCCGTGGGGGAAGACGGTGTAGACGTTTGTCTCTTCCTTGGTGGTGAAGGCGTTGAGTTCGCCTCCGATGGCTTCCATGCGGTTGCGTATGTGGGAGGCGCGTCGGCGGGAGGTGCCTTTGAATATGGTGTGTTCCACGAAATGGGCAAGTCCGTGGAGGTTTTCGGCTTCATCGCGGCTACCGGCGTTGATGGCCACACCGAAGCATCCCACTCTTGATGGTACTTTTTGGCAAACGAGTTTCAGGCCGTTTGGCAAGAGGAAATATTCAGGAGGTTGTGTCACTATCAAGGCATATTATTCCGGGTCAGACCATTTGCCGTCGGCTTTCAGCAGGGCTATGAGTTTTTTGAGGGCGAGGTCGGAGGGTATGTTCTTTTCAACGGGTGTTTTTCCGCGGTATATGCTCACATTCCCGATTCCGGCACCGACATATCCGTAGTCGGCATCGGCCATCTCGCCGGGGCCGTTGACAATGCATCCCATTACGGCGATTTTCAGACCTTTGAGGTGGGATGTTGCGGATTTTACGGTCTTGACTGTTGACTGGAGGTCGAAAAGGGTGCGTCCGCATCCTGGGCAAGAGACGAATTCGGTGCGGCTTACCCGGCGGCGTGCAGCCTGTAGGATTCCGAGTGCGAGGCGGTTGCGGTCTTCATCGGCCATGGTGTCGGCAACGAGGTCGATTCCGTCGATGAGGCCGTTAAGCAGCAGTGCCCCGAAGTCGGCTGATGCGCGGATAACTACCTTATCGGCAGGGATGCCGGAGTAGTCGAGACGAGCTATAACGGGGTTTGCGGCGCCCGCGATTGTAAGTGCGTGGATTGCAGCCGAAAGTTCGCCTACGGGATTGGCGTGGTTGGAGGAGAGCAGGATGGCCTTGTTGGGGTTCGTGAGAGCCTGGGATGTGATTACGTCGTGGGGCATGGAGGCTGACAGTTGCAGCAGCGGTGCGGCCAGCTTGTCGAAACCGGCTATTACCGGCACGCAATCACCTCCGATATTCCCTATGGCGCGTGTGGCTCGGCGGGAAGGTGTGACAGAATCGTAGCTGTCGGCTAAAGTGCCGCTGATTGACGGGGCGGAAGCACGCGCAGTGATGTAATCGACCAGTTCGCGTGCCACCGGCACTTCACACTCGGGCTCTTCGCTGAGCGACACGCGGATAGTGTCGCCGATGCCTTCAGCCAGGAGCGTTCCGATGCCGACGGCAGAACGCACGCGGCCATCTTCACCGTCGCCGGCCTCGGTCACTCCGAGATGGAGGGGGAAGTGGATGTTTTCGGCATCCATGGCCCTGACAAGCATCCTGACGGTGTTGACCATCAAAACGGTGTTGCTTGCCTTGATGGAGATTACTATGTCGGAGAAATCGTGGCGGACGGCAACGCGAAGGAATTCCATGGCGCTTTCTACCATTCCGGCTGGTGTGTCGCCGTAGCGGCTCATTATGCGGTCAGACAGAGAGCCGTGGTTAACGCCTATGCGGATTGCAGTGTTATGCTGCCGACACAGTTCGAGGAATGGGCCGAAGGTGTCTTCTATCTTTTGGAGCTCGCGTGCATATTCTTCATCGGTGTATTCGAGTTTTGCGAACACCCGGCCCGGATCGACGAAGTTGCCCGGATTGATGCGCACCTTTTCAACCTCTTCGGCTGCGGCAAAGGCCGCTTTGGGGTTGAAGTGGATGTCGGCAACCAGGGGGATTGTGTAACCGGCCTGACGGAGGCGGTTCCGGATTTCACCCATGCATTTGGCTTCGCGCACACCTTGGGCGGTGAGGCGGTCGATGTCGGCTCCCGCTTTTGCGATGCGTATGGCCTGGGCAACGGAGTTATCGATGTCGGTTGTCGAGGTGTTGTTCATCGACTGTAGCCTGACGGGGTGCAGACTGCCGATTTCCACATTGCCTACACGGGTTGTGGAGGTCGGACGGCGATGATAATCGAATATGCTCATAGTTAGCGAGGGGATGCAGTGTGGTCAGTTTGTTTTGAAGTCGTAGGTTATTTCGCTTAGGTCAGCGTTGGCTTTTACGATTTTTTTGCCGAGATCTGCGCGCCATGCGTCATAGCGTGCTGCCAGGGCAGTGTCGGATATAGCGAGGATGCGCACGGCAAGCACTGCCGCGTTCATGGCCCCGTCGATTCCGGTGGTGGCTACCGGGATTCCCGGAGGCATCTGTGCGATTGACAGCAGTGCATCCTGGCCTTGAAGGGTTGCACTCAGCGGTACACCTATCACTGGGAGGGGTGTTATGGCTGCGATTACCCCTGGAAGGGCGGCAGCCATTCCGGCTCCTGCTATGATTGCCTTGACGCCCCTGGTGGCGGCATTGCGGGCAAATTCGGCAACTTCGTCGGGTGTGCGGTGGGCAGAAAGTGCGAGCATTTCAAAAGGCACTTCCATAGAGTTCAGGAAATCGGCGGCTTTGCGCATCACAGGAAGGTCGGAGGTGCTTCCCATTATTATGCTTACTACAGGTGTCATAACAGTGGTTATTGTTTGATGTTTTATGGTTATAATGTTGGGAGAGAGGCGCCCTGGAAGAACCATGCTGGAAGGAATATGCAGATGAATCCGTTGAGGAATCCCGCTCCAACTTGCAGCAGGGTGTGGCGGTTGAGAATCAGGCGTGATGTGCAAACTGCCCCGGTGACTATGATGCCGGTGATAAACTCGGATTGCAGATTCAAGGGGCTGTTGCCGCTGCATGTCAGGAAGAAAAGCATCGCTACGATAGCTCCCATGCCGGTTGCATGGCCGCTGATTTTCCACCACCGGTTGACAACCGCGAGTATAACCAAAGCGACAGCGCCTCCGAGCATGAACATCGACAGCCAGACAGGGGCGTTGACGAAGTGGTAGTAGATAGCCACGGCAATGTAGCAGAGGGTGCATATGACATATGGCACGGTGCGGTCAGTGCGGTCGTTAAGTGTCGGGTTCTTGACCACACCGAGGCGGTTGAGCAGGAAAATAGCGATTACCGGAATGGCACAAGTGGCCACGAAAGTGACTGCGATTACAATCAGACGAGCTTTCATGGGGCTGTAGCATAGATAAGATAGCCACATTGTCAGGATAATGCCGTATGTTCCCATAAGCAGAGGAGAGAAAAGAATTGACAGGCATCGTGCTATGGCGGTTATTGCTTTCATCGCTGTTGGTCTGGTTGAAGTTTGTTGTGTGGAGGTTAAAGTTTTTTCCGCAGCCTGGCAACCGGAAGTCCGAGAGCCTCGCGGTATTTGGCTACAGTGCGCCGGGCAATGTCGAACCCTTTGGCGGCGAGCATGTCGGTTATTATCCGGTCGCTCAGAGGGGCTGCCGGGTCTTCATTCCCGATAGCTTGTTTGATTTCGGCGATTATGCGGTTGGATGTCACGTTGTCGTTGTCGGTGTGCACTTTTTCGTTGAAAAATTTTTTCAACGGGTATATGCCGCGCAGTGTGGCGACATACTTCCCTTGAGTGGCGCGCGATATGACGGAGAGGTTATATCCGGTAAGCTGTGCGACATCGCGCAGAACCATCGGGCGTATGTCAACGTCGTTGTCGGAGAGGAAGAAATCATGTTGCAGTTTCACTATGGCCGACATGACCCGGAAGAGGGTTTCCTGGCGCAAACGTATTATTTTGATGAAATCGCGGGCATCATCGCGTTTGCTGCGCATGAACATGCGTGCCTCTTCCTGCCGTTTACCTGCCCCCTGGGGGATTGCGCTGTCGTCGGCGAATGTGGCTTCCACTCTAAGCTCGGGTATGTTGTTGAGCATGGTCAGTGTCAGTTTCCCGTCGGGCGTAGGTTCCACGGTGAAGTCGGGGGTGATATGGCGGGTGCGGTCGTCGACCTCGGATGCTGCGTATTGCGCCCCCGGTTTCGGGTTTAGGCGGGTGACCAAGGCGATTGCATCTTTAAGGTTGTCGAGGCTTATGTCAAGTTGCCGGGCAATCTGGTCGAAATGTTTCCGTGAGAACAGGTCGAAATAATTTTCGATAATCTCGATGGCGGTTACCGAGCGGGTTGTGCGTGGCATCCGGCGCAGCTGCAGCAACAGGCAGTCGCGCAGGTCGACGGCTGCAATTCCTGCCGGTTCGAGGCTTCTGACAGTCTGCCATATGCGGTTGACGGTTTCGGTATCGGTGTCGATACCTTCGTTGATGGCAAGGTCGTCGGTCAGAGCCTGTATTGAGCGTGTCATATAGCCGTTGCTGTCGATGCTGCCGATTATGTAGAGGGCAATTCTTCTGTCAGTCTCGTCAAGAGGCATCCCTGCCAGCTGGCTCTGCAGGGAATCAATGAGTGATTCACCAGATATGGCCGGAGCCTGGGATATGTAGCGTGAAGGGTCGAATGAACTGCGTAGTTCAGAAGGGAGGGGGCGCACTGTGAGGTTGGAGAGTTCAGACAAAGAGCTTTCGGTTGTTGAGGCTGAATTTTCAAGGTAATCGGGCATCTCCTCGTCAGACCGGAAGTCGGCCCTTTGGAGGTCGTTTCCGGATTCGGTGTAGGGGTTGCCGTCTTCGGTGCTGCCATTGTCAAACTGCTCTTCGGAATCAACGGTTTCGAGCGCCGGCATTTCATCGAGCGCCCGTTGCACCTCGTCTTCAACTTCGGGTCCGGTCATTTCAAGCATCCGCACGAATTTCACCTGCAGAGGCGTTAGCTTCTGCTGCTGACGCATTTCGGTGGTGAGTGACAGTGATTTGCTCATTGGCGTTTAGGCAATCTCTTAGATGTTGAATGACAAAGGGTGCGATATCGATTACCAGGAGAGTGTTACTGTTGCAGATTCCATCTGGGCGGTTATCGGCGGGGTCAATTTCGCCACTTTGATTTCTCCGCCGGTTACCATTGGGAATCGCTCAAGTAGTTTGGTGCGGAGGCGGTGGGTCACATGCTCAAGAAGGCATGATGGCACCGCCATTACCTCTTTTATAATCTCTGCTATTTCTGCATAATCAATAGCCCCTGAAAGCCAGTCTCTCTCGAAGGCTTCTTTTGCAAACCTGTAGGGGATAGATAGCCTTACCGACACCTCAAAGAGGTTGCCGATATGGCGCTCCTGCTCCATCATGCCATGATGAGCATGAAGCCTGATTTTATTGATTTCAACAGTGTAGTTCATCCGGATGCAAAGTTACAAAAAACTTACTTATTCGGAATGTCTTGCATGTGGAAAAGTTTTGAAGAGAAGGTGGGGCTGTTGTCGGTGGATTTTTGTAAATTTGTATGTTGAATTTTGGCACACATCCAGACGGATGGGGTGTCATTTCGTATGATTATGGCAGAGATTTATTTTTCGATATATAATGTGCCTGCGGTTGTGTGGGTTTGCCTTGGGTTGGCGGTTGTATGCGGGACGCTGTTGTTGACGGTCTACAGAAACCATGTGCTGGTTTGTGCACGGTATGCCGACAGGCTTGATGGGGCAGATGAGACAGGCCGGACAGATGCGGGGGCGGAAACACGGCCCGGAGTATCGGTGATTGTCTATGCGGATGACAATGCGTCGGCGCTTGCGTCGTTGCTTCCCCGGTTGTTCAGCCAACAATATGCAGGGGCTTTTGAAGTGATTGTGGTCAACGACGGATCATCGGCCGAGGTTGCCGATGTTGTGAAGAACCATCTTGCGACACATAAGAATCTCTACCAGACATTCGTGCCGGTGGAGGCCCGCAATCTAAGCCGGAAGAAGCTCGGAATATCGTTGGGTGTGAAAGCTGCGCATCAGCCATATGTGCTGATAACGAGTGCCCGTTGTTCGGTTTTATCCGACCGCTGGCTCCGGGATATGACAGCCCCTTTTGCAGGGGGGAAGGATGTTGTTCTCGGATTTGCGGGTATTAATGGTTTGACCCGTTTGGCAGACAGGTTCGACGAGGTTGCCACTGCCGCTGAATGGCTTACTTCTGCGATTGAAGGGAAGCCCTACCGCGGAATCGGGTTTAATCTCGGTTATAAACGCGCTTTGTTTTTTGATGCGAAGGGGTTTTCAAGGTCGCTGACATTGCATAATGGAGATGACGACCTGTTTATAAGCCAGATTGCCACGAAGCAAAACTGTGGGGTGGCTTTGACCGGGAACAGCAGGGTGGAGGTCAGTTTTCACAATCCGTGTAAGGCATTGCGCGATATGCGCCTTAATCATTGCTTCACAGCGAGGATGCTGGCGGCTAAAGGCGGCCGGATGTTCGGCATCGGCACTCTTTTGCTTTGGATCTGGATTGCCGCCACTGTTACGGGTGTGGTCTTCTCACTGCCAAACGCGCTTTATGCATGTGCGCTGGTGGGGATGGTGCCTGCGGTATCGGTTCCGCTGTCACTGGCATGGTCGCGCACGGCCAAAGCGCTTGGGGTTAAGCTGCCGGCATTCGGAGTGCCATGGCCGATGATGTGGAGGTGGGTGCGGAATCTGCGCTATGCGTTGTTGTGCGGAAACAAGTCGCGCCATAATTACACATGGTCTCAGAAATAGCTGCCTGTGGTTTGCGGATGCATGTGTGTTGGTCAGGGTAGAAACGATTAAATATCACATAGTAGTGTAATCAAGATGTCGATAAGGAAATTATTGGTGTTTGTATTAATGGGGGCAATGGGGCTTGGTGTGCTCGCTCCTGAAGCCGATGCACGCCGGCGACGGAAAAAACGGAAGGCCCCGAAAGTGACAAAGGTGGTTTATAAAACACCCCCGACTACCGGCAAGATGGCGCCGTCGGAGCCGTTTGTGATTTTCGACCGGGAAGAACCGATTACCCGTGGTCTTGAGAACCGCGTTATTGCGCTATGGCAGAGCCATGGACTTTATTTCGACCAAAGCCAGCTGCGTTGGAAATGGCAGCGGCCACAACTGTTCGGCACAGTGGAGGATCTGCTGGCCCAGGGTTTTGTTATGCCCTACCTTATGCCGATGCTGGAGAATGCAGGGGCATATGTAATGTCGCCGCGTGAACGAGACATATCGCTGACAGAGGTGGTTGTTGACACCGACGGTTCGCCGGAGGGCGATTTTTATCTTACCGAAGGGAAGCATAAATGGGAGGAGGGGGCGCGTGGAAGCGGCTTCGCCCTTCCGTACGGCATGTTGACCGAGGGGGAGAACCCGTTCAGGATGGGCACGTCTGAAAGGGTGGAGACCGTTGATGAGAAACATGCCGACAGAAGAAGCACTGCGGTGTGGAACGCTGATATGCCTGCGCGTGGGAGATACGCGGTTTATGTGTCGTATGCGTCTTATCCCAACAGCGCAACAGATGCCCGTTACACCATCAACCATCTCGGAGGGAGCACTACAGTGAAGGTCAACCAACGGATGGGTGGTGGCACATGGATATATCTCGGTCATTATGACCTTGCAAAAGGTAAACAACAGCGGCCTGTTGTTGAGCTTAGCAATGTGTCGGCCGACGATGATGCTGTGGTTTCAGCCGATGCCGTGAAAATAGGTGGCGGCATGGGTAATGTTGCCCGTACGGCCAAGGGTAGCGAAATACCACCATATGCGTCAGGCTCACCACGGTTTACCGAAGGGGCCCGTTATTGGCTGCAGTGGGCGGGTATGCCTAAGGAGGTTTACAGTGAGAGTAAGGGGGAGAATGATTATACCGACGACTATAAGTGCCGTGCCCTGTGGGTCAATTATCTTGCGGGTGGCTCACCAATGCTGCCCGACAGTGCGGGGTTGAATATCCCGATAGATCTTGCGTTTGCGTTCCACACCGACGCAGGGATTACCGACGATGGGTCGGTTGTCGGCACGCTCGGCATTTATTCGACCGACGACGGGGTCAGGCTCGGCAATAACCGGAGCCGGTCGGAGTGCAGGGAGCTTGCGGAGGCTGTCATAGGGCAGGTTACTTCTGACATCGCTTCGTTGCACCGCCCCGACTGGACTTCGCGCGGGATCCGCGACCGGAAGTATTATGAAATCAGAGCCACGAAAGTGCCGGCAATGATTATGGAGCTGCTTTCTCACCAAAATTTCGAGGATATGAAATACGGGCTTGACCCCGCATTCCGGTTCGATGTGGCGAGGGCTGTCTATAAAGGAATCCTGAAATTTGTAGGCAAGCGTTACGGGGTGCAGTACACAGTGCAGCCTCTGCCGGTGGGGCATTTTGCCATAACTGCCGGCGGGGGCGGCCGCTACCGGCTGACATGGCGCCAGGCAATCGATAAGCTGGAGCTGTCGGCTTATCCGAAATATTATGTGGTGGAAGAGAGAATTAATGGTGGGGCATTCAGGAAAGTCGCTACTGTCAAGGAGCCGCGTTATGATGTTAAAATCGAGGATGACCAAATCCATTCCTACCGGATTGTGGCGGGGAACGATGGTGGTTTGTCGTTTCCGTCGGAAGTGCTGTCGCTCTACGATAACGGGAGCGGCAGACCGGATGTGGTTATTGTGAACGGTTTTACCCGCGTTTCGGCACCGGATGATTTCTCGACAGGCGATTTCAGCGGTTTTGATTTCCAGGGAGATGCAGGGGTGGCAGATGTGTCCGACATAACAACTACCGGGAGCCAGTATGATTACCTTTCAATGTCGGAATATGTTAGCAATGACCGCCCGGGGCATGGCGCTTCGCGCGGCGATATGGCGCGGAAGGTGACAGCCGGTAACACACATGATTTCGTGTGGTTGCACGGACGGGCGGTGAAGGCTGCCGGGAAAGGGTTTGTGTCGGCGGGGGTTGATGCTTTTATGGCGGAAATGCCGGCATCTGCGTTGGGCACTCCGGCCAATCCTCCGGTTGTTGACTTGATTCTCGGTAAGCAGAAGGAGATTCTTGCCGGCAATGGAAGCCGGGGCACGAAATATAAGGCATTCCCTTCTGATCTGCAGTTGCGGCTTGAGGGGCATTGCCTTGGCGGGGGGAGTCTGTTTGTTAGCGGCGCTTATATCGGTAGCGACCTGGGAGGGAACAGGTTCGGCCCGGAGGGAACACATAGCCGCGATTGGGCGTTTGTATCGTCTTTGTTGGGCTTCAACTGGGAGATGGGGAAGGCTGCCGTTGACGGGAAAGTGAGTGTGGTTCCTTCGCCTGTGAAGGCGTTTTCAGAAAAGAAACTGGAGTTTGAGATAAAGCCTACCCCGGAGAGCTACGGAGTGGAATCGCCTGATGCATTGCGTCCGTCGGGCATAGATTCGTTCACTATAATGCGTTATGATGAGAACGGTCTGACAGCCGCCACTGCATTGGAACGAGAGATTGAGAACGGTCGCCCCGGGGCGGCTTACCGGGTTGTTGCAATGGGATTTCCGTTTGAAGTTATCAAAGGGGAGGATAACAGGAGCAAGCTGATGAGGGAGGTTTTGAAGTTTTTGGGATTATAAAAGGCTGATATAGGCTGTTAAAGGCCGCGAAAGGCGGTGCTTGGATGCAGACAAGCTTTTATGAAATATGAGAAAAGAGATGGAATCAAAGGATAAACAGGAGAGAAGGAGTGATTGCGGGGAGTATGTCGTGGCTTCGGTTGAAATTCCGGCACAGGTGTCGACGACTGGGCTTGCCGCGGCGGTGGCTGCTGTTGGCGATGCGGCAGACTATGTTTTGCTGAGGGTTATGCCGCAGGCCGGGATATCGGTTATGGAGAACGATGGTGTTCGCCGGCAGATGGTTCGGGTGGCTGAAGGGACCGGGGCTGTGATGGTGTATGGTTATTATGCCGAGCAAACTGAAAATGGGTTGGTGAAGCATCCGGTGATTGACTGCCATGAGGGGTCGGTGCGCGATGATTTCGACTGTGGCCCGCTGTGGATGGTTAAACGCGCTGTTCTGGCGGAGGCATTGGCCGGTATGGGTGACTGGCATTACGGGGCGCTTTATGCTTTGAGGCTTTATCTGATGCGCAATGGAAAGATTGTGAAATTCCCGGGTGAACTTTGCCGCATCGACCGCACGGATATGCGTAGCAGCGGTGAGAAGCAGTTCGATTATGTGAACCCGCGCAACCGCGAGGTGCAGGTTGAGATGGAGCGTATTTTCACCGAGCATTTGCATGAGACGGGGGCTTACCTGACACCTCGTATCCGGCTGATTGACCCGGAGGAAGGGCCGTTTGAAGTTGAGGCTTCGGTGATTATTCCTGTGCGCAACCGCGAGCGCACTGTGGCTGATGCCGTTAAATCGGCCTTGGCGCAGAAAGCCGGCTTTGAGTTTAATGTGATTGTTGTTGACAATCACAGCACTGACGCTACCGGAGAAATTGTTGAATCATTGGCCGCGGAAGACAGCAGGGTCGTGCATATCGTGCCCGAAAACGAGGGGCATGGAATCGGGGGGTGCTGGAATATCGGGGTATGCGACCCAAGGTGTGGCCGCTATGCCGTGCAGCTCGACAGTGATGACATATACAAAGATGAAACGGTTCTGCAGAAGATTGTGGATAAATTCCGGCATGAGCGGTGCGCCATGGTGATAGGTTCGTATGAACTGGTTGATTTCAACGGCAATCCGATTCCGCCCGGATTGATTGACCACCGGGAGTGGACTGATGAGAACGGGGCTAACAATGCATTGCGGATTAACGGTCTGGGGGCGCCGAGGGCGTTTTTCACTCCTGTTTTCCGCCGTATATTGCTTCCTGATGTCAGCTATGGTGAGGATTATGCCATGGGGCTGAGGATTTCGCGAAGCTATCGCATAGGGCGCATATATGAATCGCTTTATCTGTGTCGCCGCTGGGAGGGTAACTCCGATGCGGCGCTTAGCGTGGAGCGGGTTAATGCCAATAATGCCTATAAAGACAGCCTGAGGTGTGATGAGATAGAGGCGCGCAGACGGATGAATTCTGAAGGCACGGATGAATGATGGATACCGGAGAACTGTTGGATTTTCAGCGGGCGCAACTGGAGCGCTGGCCTATGGCAGCTGCCAATTTCAAGGCACTGGAAGGGGTTGAAACGAAGATTTTTAGGGTTGGGGATGTCGGTGTGGCAGTGCAGTATAATCCGGCGCGCATAGCATCGACTTCGGCCAAGGTGGATGCCGTTTCGTTGGCTAAGAGACCTTGTTTCCTTTGCCGCTCAAACCGCCCGGCAGAGCAGATGGCCATAGATGCGGGCGATTATGAAGTGCTGGTGAATCCATTCCCCATATTTCCGGTGCATTTCACAATTGCCGCCAAGGAACATGCCCCGCAGCTGATTAGCGGCGATGGCTGTCGCCGGTTTGCCGACATGTTGCAAATCGCATGTCAGTTGCCGGGACTTGCATTGTTTTATAACGGCCCCCGATGCGGGGCTTCCGCACCCGACCATTTTCATTTTCAGGCGGTAGAGGTTTGCCGACTTCCATTGTTTGAGTGGTTTGACTGTGGCTTAAGGATTCCATATAGGGTCGAGCATGGCTGTTTCTTTTCGATTTACGATGGGGTGGAATGGCTGAAGGGGTTGTTTGATGAATTGCAGTCTCTGCCTGAGAATTTCGGGGAGGTTGAGCCGAGGGTCAACATCCTTTGCAGGGGATATGGCAATGGGGTGGAGGTTGCCGTGATTCCGCGGCGCGCCCACCGGCCCGATTTCTTCGGTTATGGGGAAGGGGAGTTGCTGTTAAGCCCTGCTTCGGTGGATTTGGCGGGGGTGGTGGTTGCTCCATCTCCGGAGGATTTCAACCGGAAGCTGACAGCAGAGTGGCTGGAGGCGCTTTTCCGGCAGACATGCTATTAGGGTGGCTTTAATAACATTTATGGCCTGTCGGAGATTTGGATTTAGGGAGTAAAACGAGGGTGTGTCATAATGGCTCATCTGGGTCGTCGCCCGAGGGCTTCGGGTTCGGTCATTGACCTTAGTCAACTCCCTTCACCCTCACCCTCAGGCTCCTACCATCTGAACCATTCTGACAGCACCCTCTCCATCCGGATGCCAAAAAGGCGTTGGTCGAATTTCGACACAACGCCCGGCGTTTTTATGTTGGTTTGATTTTATTTCGTTGAGTTGAAATAAATCGTTTCTCCCTCGAATGTGATTGAAAGGATGCCGTTGTCGATGCTGAAATCGGCTTCTTGTCCGTAGAACAGTAGGTATGAGGGGTTGCCATTGGAGTCAAGCAGTGTCAGCTTGTTGCCGTCGACTTTGTAGAAGGAATATGCAACGATTAAATCAAGGTCATCGCTTTCGGGCTGGTAGTAGCGGAACAGTCCGTTTTTATAGAAAGTGAACACATGGACCTCTTGACCCTCGACTCTGCGTTCCCATGTGCCTACAATCGGGTTGGCTACCTTTGTTGGAACAAAACCATAGTTGTCTGAAAGTTTGTAAAGTGTCATGTTCAATGTTGACACGTTGGATTTCAAAGTGTACTCATCATCGTAGTCGTCAAGGAAGCTCCAACGTGAACTGAATTGGAACTGATTGCCTTTTACAGAGTACTTGCCTGAGGCCTTCATTGCGCCGAAGTCGATGGCAAGATTGTTCCCTGTTGCAAAGCAGTATCCGATGGCGTCATATCCGTCGCCCTGATCCATTGTTGCGATTCCGTTGGGTTTGAACGTGAAAACCATTGATTCGCTTTCGCCTTCTTCATCAGGGAATGAGAACTCCCATTTGCCCAAAAGTTCATCAGGGGTGTTCATCTTATCAGCGGGGACTACGACAGACGGCTGGTCATCATCATTGCCATTGCCACCTCCGTTGTTGTTATTCCCTTCGGGTTCGTCATCTCCACATGATGAGAGGCTCAGGCATAGTGCTGAGGCAATGGTGCAAAAGATTGTTTTCTGAATTTTCATAATATATCGGTTTATTGAGTCTCTATTCAGAGTGCCGGATTTAAGGGTGTGTTAATCCTCTTAGTCCTCTTATTAGTCCAATTAGATTGATGATGATTTAATAAAACAAAAACCGGATGCCGAAGTGACATCCGGTTTGTAGCGGGATCGAGAATTGAACTCGAGACCTCCGGGTTATGAATCCGACGCTCTAACCAACTGAGCTATCCCGCCTCATTTGCGAGTGCAAAGTTACAACGGATTTTTGAAACATGCAAATCTGAGGCGGGATATTTTTGAAGTAAAAATTTCAGGCTATGGAAGTTCATTAAAATGAGTGAAATAGCTATTGCCAGGTTGGGGATGTGGCGGAAAATTGGTATCTTTGCAGTTCGGGTGGAGGGGGGTTAGTGCAGGGATATGGAGCAGGGATGTTATGTGATGTAAACTAAAACAACAAGAAATAAAACAGAAAGATGGCACAACAGGAAGATGTGTTTAAAAAGATAGTGTCGCACGCGAAGGAATACGGGTTCGTGTTCCAGTCGAGCGAGATTTACGATGGATTGTCGGCTGTTTATGATTACGGACAGAACGGTGTTGAGTTGAAAAACAATATCAAACGGTATTGGTGGGAGGCTATGACGCTGCTGCATGAGAATATCGTGGGGATTGATTCGGCGATTTTCATGCATCCAACAATCTGGAAGGCTTCAGGGCATGTAGATGCATTCAATGACCCGTTGATTGACAACCGCGATTCCAAGAAACGCTATCGTGCCGATGTGCTTATCGAGGAGCAGATTGCCAAAATCGAGGATAAAATAGAGAAGGAGGTGGCCAAGGCCGCCAAACGCTTCGGCGAGAGTTTCGACGAGGTTATGTTCCGCCAGACCAATCCTCGTGTGCTGGAGCATCAAACGAAGCGTGACGCACTGCACCAGCGTTTCTCCGATGCGATGAATGCCAATAATCTTGAGGAGCTTCGCCAGATTATCATCGACGAGGAGATTGTTGACCCAATAAGCGGCACCAGGAACTGGACTGACGTGCGCCAGTTCAACCTGATGTTCAAGACCGAAATGGGTTCTACGGCCGACGGCGCCATGACGGTTTATCTGCGTCCGGAAACAGCGCAAGGCATTTTCGTGAACTATCTGAATGTGCAGAAAACGGGCCGTATGCGCATTCCATTCGGTATCGCACAGATCGGTAAGGCATTCCGCAACGAGATTGTGGCCCGCCAGTTCATTTTCCGTATGCGCGAGTTCGAGCAGATGGAGATGCAGTTTTTCGTGCGCCCCGGCACCGAGCTGGAGTGGTTCAAAAAGTGGAAAGAGACACGCCTGAAATGGCACAAGGCTCTTGGGTTGGGTGATGATAAATACCGTTACCACGACCATGAGAAGCTGGCCCACTATGCAAATGCGGCCACCGACATCGAGTTCCAGATGCCTTTCGGCTTCAAGGAGGTTGAGGGGATTCATTCGCGCACAAATTTCGACCTGTCGCAGCATGAGAAGTTCTCGGGCAAGAAAATCCAGTATTTCGACCCGGAACTGAACGAAAGCTATATACCTTATGTGATTGAGACATCGATAGGTGTTGACCGCATGTTCCTGAGCGTTATGTGCTCTTCATATGAGGAGCAGGCGCTTGAGGGGGGCGACACCCGCGTTGTGCTTCACCTGCCTGAGGCGTTGGCGCCTGTGAAATGTGCCGTAATGCCGCTGGTGCGCAAAGACGGTCTGCCCGAGAAGGCGCGTGAGATTGTCAACGACCTGAGGTTTGACTTCAACACCCACTATGAGGAGAAGGATTCGATAGGCAAGCGCTACCGCCGCCAGGATGCCATCGGCACACCTTTCTGCATCACCGTTGACCATCAGACGCTGGAAGATAACACCGTGACGCTGCGTGAGCGCGACTCTATGGAGCAGAAGCGTGTTAACATCGCCGACTTGCATTCGCTCATACATGACCGTGTGAGCCTCAACAGCCTGTTGCGCAAGCTGGGCTGAACCGATATGCCGGTCAGACGGTTTTAATGTTAGTGTAAATTTGACAGAACTATTATGAAAAAAGGATCTATAATCGGAATAGTGGTGGCAGCGCTGCTGGTGTTCCTGTTCGCGGGCGGTTGCTCGCAATATAACGGGCTGGTCAATGCAGACCAGTCGGTTGAAAAGCAGTGGGGTCAGGTTGAGAACCAGTACCAGCGCCGTGCCGACCTGATTCCCAACCTTGTCAACACCGTCAAGGGATATGCCGCCCATGAGAGCGAGACACTTGAGAGTGTTACCAATGCCCGTGCAGGTCTGACTAAGGCCTATAACGAGGCCAACGAGATGACTGCGGCTGAGGCGCAGCAGAATGTCGAGGCTTTCCAGCAGCGCCAGAGTGCGTTGAAAGGTGCGCTCGACATTTATGTCAACGCGGTGCGCGAGGCATATCCCGACCTGAAGGCCAATGAGAATTTCATGAACCTGCAAGCTCAGCTTGAAGGCACTGAAAACCGCATTGCAACAGAGCGGATGCGCTATAATGAGGCTGTTGAGGTCTATAATAAGATGGTGCTCCGTTTCCCCGGCAATATTTTTGCAGGGTTGTTCGGTTTCGATCGCAAGGATATGTTCAAGGCTGAGGAGGGTGCGCAACACGCTCCGAAAGTAGAATTTTAATGCATTCTAAATGTTTGCAATGAAAAAGTTCAGTGTGATTGTCGGCGTTTTTGCCGGATTGGTTCTGGCCTCATGCAGCAAAAATGATGATGACGAAAATGTGTGGGAGGCTTATGCCGACTGGCGCGATACCAATAAGGCTTGGGTTGTCGAGCAGGAGACGCTGATGGATGAAGACGGTGTGACGCCTTACTACCAGAAGGTTACTCCTGTGTGGAATCCAAACGCGTATGTGCTGATGCATTGGTTTAACGACCGCAGTGAGACTCAAGATAATCTGGTGCCTATGCTGACGAGTACGGTGGCCACCAAGTACCAGCTGTTTTCGATGGATGATGATAAACTTGATTCGTCGGAAGGATTGGATGACGGCCTGTTTTTCACAAAGGTATCGTCTGTTATCGATGGCTGGCAGATTGCGTTGATGAATATGCATGTGGGTGACACTGTGCAGATTGTGATTCCATATCAATCGGCCTATGGTGGTATCTCGCAAGGTAAGATCCAGCCTTATTCGGCTCTGCGCTTCAATGTGCGTCTGTCGGATATACCGGCTTATGAGGTGCAGCCGTAGTGGAAGTAAGAAGCAAGAAATAAGAAGTAAGAAGCGGGTGTGACGTTGTTGCATCCGCTTTTTGTTGCTGCATTGGATGACAGTTTCTTATGTCGCACTTTTTGCTTCCGACTTCTCGTTCCGACCTGCGACTTATTACCTCCCTATTATATGCCGGAGGATGGATTCACCGGAGGAATAGGGGTAGGGGAGGAGGCAGATGGCGGCGAGGAGGGCCAGGAATATGATGAGCATGACTATGATGCCGCCGCGCACGAGCCGGGGCGGGATTTCGCCGATCAGGCGGCGCACTTTTTCAGAACGGAGGTCGATGTTGGTGGGCATGGTAGTAAGAAGTCAGAAGTCGTAAGTTGGAGGGTCAGGTGCCGAGTTCGAGCTGGTTTTTGACGAGGCTGTAGTAGGCGGAACGGCGGGCGGTGAGGCTGGTGTGGGTGCCGCTTTCCACGATGCGTCCATGGTCGAGTACGACGATGTTGTCGGCATGGCGTACGGTTGACAGGCGGTGGGCCACGACGATGACCGTGCGCCCTTGGTAGAAACGGGCGAGGTTGGCCACTATTTCGCGCTCGTTTGCGGCATCGAGCGAGTTGGTGGCTTCGTCGAGGAAGATGAACGATGGGTTGCGGTAGACGGCGCGGGCTATGAGGATGCGTTGTTTCTGCCCTTGGCTCAGACCTGTGCCGTCGCGCCCGATCAGAGTGTCGTAGCCCAGCGGGAGCTGCATCACGAAGTCGTGGATGCAGGCTGTGCGGGCGGCCTCTTCGAGGCGTTGGGTGTCGATGGGGCCGTCGGCCACGGCGATGTTACGGGCTATTGATTCGGAGAATATCACCCCTTCCTGCATAACGGCGCCGCACTGCCTGCGCCACCGGCTAAGGCTTATTTCAGCCAGCGGAGTGCCGCCGATTGTAATTTGGCCTGACTCTACTGGATAGTAGCCCAGCAGGAGTTTGATTAGGGTTGTCTTGCCGCTGCCGGATGCGCCGACAATGGCCGTCACCTTCCCACGGGGGATGTCGAGTGTTATGTCAGAGAGGGTTTTGCGGGGTGAGTGGCGGTCGTAGCGGAATGAGACGTTGTGTAGCGCAATCCCTCCGGCGGGGGGAGCGGCGGTGGCTACTGAGGGGGCGTTTTCGAGGCCGGAGGGTTGCCGGAGGGCCTCTTCATCGGGGCGGCAGTGGATTTCGTTGATGCGGTCGAGCGATATTTTCACATCCTGGAGTGAGTAGAGAAACGACATTAGCTGCTCCACCGGGCTGTTGAGCTGCCCCACGATATACTGCACCGCCAGCATGGCGCCCAGTGTGATGTGGCCGTTGATGACGGCGGTGGCGGCCAGCACCGTGATTAATATGTTTTTGATTTCGTTGATGAAGATGCTGCCGGCTTCCTGTGTCTGCTGCATTTTCAGCGAGCGCATCTGCACCTCGAAGAGGTCGGCCTGCACATCTTCCCACTCATGGCGGCGGCGCTCCCGGCAGTCCTGCAGTTTGATTTCCTGCATGGAGGTGATGAACTGGTAGGTTTTGTTGTGGTTGACGGCCTGGCACTCGAACAGCTCATAGTCGAGCACTTTGCGTCGGCGCAGGAACGATGCCACCCACACACCGTAGACTGCACTGCCTATGAGGAACACTGCAAAAATCAGGCGGTCGTAGACCAGCAGCACGATGCCGAACACCAGGAAACTGAGCAGAGAAAACGCGATGCCGAGGGTTTGCTGGGTGAGGAAAGATTGCACGCGGGTGTGGTCTGACATGCGCTGCAGCAGGTCGCCGGTGAGTTTTGTGTCGAAAAACGCCATCGGGAGCTTCAGCAGTTTAATGAAGAAATCGCTGACAAGCGATATGTTGATGCGCATCGAGATGTGGAGCAGCAGCCACCGGCGGATGAAGTCGGTGGCGGTGCGCCCGGCCACAATCATCAGTTCTCCCAGCAGCACAAGCCATATGAAGCCTACATCTTTGTGGCGGATGCCGATGTCGACAATCCATTGGGTCAGGAACGGCATCACCAGCTGTAGCACACAGCCGAGCAGCAGCCCGGCGGCAATCTGCAGGAAATAGCGGCGATATTCGTTGACATATCCCATCAGGAAGCGGAGCGGGCGTGTGTGTTCGCGCGGCTCGTTGACCGCCGTGCCGAACTCCGGTGTAGGCTCGAAAAACATGGCAATCCCTTTTTCACATCCTTGCGAAGAGCAGCTTATCCATTTGTCGGCCATCTGCCGTGGAGTGCAGGTGTATCGCCCTTTGGCCGGGTCGGCAATCCGGAAGCGTCCGCGCCGGGTCATGCCGTAGAATACCACGAAATGATTCTGATTCCAGTGGAGAATTGCTGGGGCGTCGATGCGGGTGAGTTCTTCGGCTGTGACTTTGGCGGCGGTGGTTTTGAGCCCCAATGCTCCGGCGGCTTCGGCAATACCTTTGAGCGATACGCCTTCATTGGTGGGAAAGCAGAACCGCTCAAGGGTTGACAGCCTGTAGGGTCTTCCCATCAGCGAGCACACCATAGCGAGCGATGCCACTCCGCATTGCATGGAGTCGCGCTGTCGCACATATTTCAACCGTGTCGGCATTCGTTGGGGGGTTAGCGGACGGAGGAGCTCCGGAGTGAGTTGACGATGTTCTCGTTGCCACGGGAAACTTGACGGCCGTAGCCGATGTTGTAGGTGAGTGAGACGGCTATGCGCCGGCCTCCGGCAACTTCCCAATCGGTGCGGCTGCGGTTGATGTTGGGGCCGTTGAGCGTCTGCGATGATTTGGAATAGCGGTAGAACGGCGCGATGTTGAGGCTGCAACCGAAATCCCCGGCTGTGTAGCTGCCGGAGAGATGGAAGAATGGCGTGTGGTGTCGGGATGTCTCTCCGGAACCTTTGGCGTAGATGGTGGTGAACTGCGATGTGGATGCGTAGAGGGAGAACGACAGTTTCTCAGTGGGGATGTAGGAGACTGACAGGGAGGGGCTGATGCCCCATTTGTCAACGTGGTAGATGCCTGAATGGAATACGCGGGCGATTCCTACGCCGGGAGTAATCGACAGCTTGCGCGAGAACAATCTGATGGGGGCGTCGAGGTTGAATGACAGTTCGTCGTATTGGCCGCTGTTGACAAAGGCGTTGTGCATGATGCCGTTGTGTGGGAGGTAACCGATTACGAAGTCGTTCCAGCGGTGGTTCCACATTGTTGAAAATGAGAGTGAGAAGTTGTTGGTCGGCATCCATGTGTATGACAGGGAGGCATGTGCGACCGGGGTCAGGCCGAGAGACATGTTGCCCGATTTCGCTTCATATTCAGAGGTTTGGTAGCTGGCGTCGTTGTAAGACTGGATGACCCTGCCCATGCGCTCCAGGGAGGCATTGAAATAGAGGCTGTGGTCGGTGCCGATGCTGCCGTTGATGCTTATGTTGCCTGAACCCATGATGTCGGTCATCGGTTTCTCTGAGTTTGCTTTCATGTAGTTTATCGGCAGACCGGCCGATATGCGGGCGCTCCAACCGGTGCCTATTGGCGTTGAATAAACCAGATGGGCGGTAAATGAGTTTGTGAGCAGTTTCTGCCGTGATGCGGTTGTGTTGGTGTAGCGGGTGTTGTAGGCCATCGGTTCTTCCGAGACGCTTACTCCCAGCGACGAATTGTTGGGTAAGGAATATGTGATGCTTGCGAAGAGATATGCTCCAAAAACAGTCTCTTTGGTGTGGTTGGCCAGCGGGGCCGGCAGATTTGAGGCACTGTAGCGGTAGTCGGTTGAATTCAATGATGCACTGGGCACTATGTTCGCTAACAACTGCAGCCGCTCTGAAAGATGGATTCGGGCGGAAAAACCGATATAGGGAGAGGCGGAGCAGTATGATTGCGATGATGAGGTGGTGTAGCTCTCATAGTCATCGACATTATATTTCACCGATCCTGTCGTTGCTTCGTCGGGCACGTTGAACGACCTGATTCCCGTCGCCAGAGTGAGCAGATATGAACCCTGCTTTTCGTAGCTCCATTTAATTCCGCCGAAATAGTCGAGCTGGCGGAAGCGGTCTTGGTTTGTGCGGCTGTCAGAGATTAGTTTCCATGGCTCTCCGTCGGAGCCGACCATATCCATTTCGGAGTGTTCGATGCTGTGATCCGACGATGTTCGGCGGTATGATGCACCTCCAGAAGCCTGGAGGGTGTGGCGTCCTGTGACAAACTTGCTGTAGGCAGTGTATTCCCCCTCGTTGAGGATGAACGACTGCGTTGCGTTGGCCGATGTGTAGCCGCCCCATTCATATTCCTTGATGATGAAGTCGATAACCGCGTCGCGCCCCATATATTTAGGGTCGGAAGGGGAGCGGAGCACCGCCACTTTAAGCACATCCTTCGGGCGCAGGCCGTTGACCTCCATCGCCGAAGCCTCGCGACCGTTGATGAAATAGGCCACCTCCCGGCCGGTGTTGGTTTTGATCTCGCGTGATGAGGGGTTGACTTTGAGAACCGGAATCTGCATCTTTTCCAACAGCCCGAAATAGTCGAGCGAGGTTTTCTTCTCCCTCTGCGACGGGCGGAACTCAATCCCGTCGGCCACCGGGCTGGCATTTTTGGCTTCCACAACCACCTCGCCAAGCATCTTCCCGGCAATTGTGTCGGTGTCGGCGCTTTGGGCTGATATTGTGATTGCCGCAATGGCGAAAATAATGGAAAAGTATTTACGCATAGGCTGTAATTCAGGACGGATGCCGATGGGTATGTTTGTTATATTATGATAAACATTTAGGGATGTGACGTTGGCACAGGGGCTATTTAATGTCAATGTCTCTGATGTTGACGCGGCGCACCTGCTTGCCTCCGCTAAGGTTGAACCTGAGTTGGACGGCGATTTGATTGTCGTTGCGGAATTGATTGTTTGACCAGCTGTTTTTTATCAAAGCCTGTGAGGTCAGGGTTTGTTTGCATTTGCCTGAAGCGATGTGTAGTGGCGGAGTGTAGAACAGGCTGACCTCGATTCGGTTTTTCCAGAATGATTTTCCGAGAACGAACCACATGCGGTCGCTGTCGGTGGTTGACCGCATCTGCGGGGTTATGGCTATTTCCCGGTCGTAGGCATATTGAAACGCGGCAAATGCATTTCCGGCAAAGAAATACTGTAGCCCGGCGGCGCCTACACCTCCGATGGCGTCATTGTTGAATTCTTTGTGTTTCGCGGCTGCTCCGTTCACCTCTCCAAGAACACGTATATACAGGTTTTTGAATTGATGAGCGAATGCGGCCTTGACAGACCAATTGTTGCAGTCGGCATTTATATAGGATTCAACCGCATAGGGCCCGAATTGCCCGTCGGGCATCATTCCACGTGATGAGGTATAGAATTGTTCCGATTTGTTGGGGGTGAGGGTGTATGATCCTTCGATGGTCAGTTTGTTGAAAAAGCCTAACGACAGGTTGAAAGAATGGGGGGTTGAGGGATTAAGTCGGGGATTACCTCCTGACCACAGGAATCTGTCGATGAAATAGCCGTAGCCGATTGTCTGCTCGGTTGGCGGGGTGTAGGCGTAAGTGGAGTATTTGAACCTTAGCCATGTTTTCGGTGAGAACCTGTGGAATCCTGACAGGGTGAGCCGAGGCTGAACGGTAGTGGTATTATCGGCGTTTGTGTGCAGATTAATGGTCTGGATCCCGATGTTGGCCGACACGCTCCAGGCGTCTGACGGATACCACCCGGCAGTCGCTTCAGTTGAATTTATGTTGGTGACAGTCCGGGCAAGAGTTTGGCCGCCTTCGATTCGCGATTCGTTGGTTCTCTGCCAGGTCTGTGTTGTGTAGAGCGCAAAACTCCATTTGTTGTCTGGGGTGTGGTATGCGGCGTCGGCGTATCCGTAAATCCAGCTGTATCGTGTCAACCGGTTGTCATCAATATCCAGTCCGGTTGAACGAGAGGTGTGGTTATACCACCGGTTTTTTGAGTCATATCCGATTATACCTGCGTTATAATTCCACAAATGGATTTTACCTTGATAGAATGCGTTCAGGCGGTAGGTGTAGATGGGTTTGCTCCGTTTCGAGGTGTGGAAATCAACGGCTTGAGGGTCGGCATCGGCATTTTCAACAACCGAGAGCCTTGAATCGGTTGACGACTTGAGACCCCCTCCTCCATAATAAGCATAGAATCCGATGGCATTGTTGTTGTTTATTCGATAATCTGCTCCGGCTTGTAGAAACCGGTAGTCTGTTTTTCTTATTGTTTCAGGCTGATTGTCTGTGGCCTCGATAGAAATTTCTCTTGTACCATTCAAAGGATATTCAGTTGAATTATACATTGTTGTGCCATCACATGCGGGGGTGTAATTTGCGGTGGCGTAGAAATTCCATTTATTGAACGTGTAGGTGGCTTGGGCATGGTTGTTCCATATATTCAGGTTATTGCCTTTGCCGTTGTTTTCTGTCGGCGTGATTGTGAGGGATTCATTCACGAACAGCTCGTAGCCGGTGTAGTTCTGCTTCGTCACCAGATTTATTATAACGTTGTATTCCCGGTATTTCCCTGCGGGATTGTGGATTACCTCTATCCGGCTGAATCGTTTAGGGCTGAGGTTTTTTACGTATGTATCATCTTTTTCGATGCTGTCGACAAGTATCTTGATGTTGGTTGATCCCATGTATGACACAGCTTCCGACACGAGGTCATAGTGCATCCCTTGCACACGTCCTAACATCTGGGCTGCTGTGGCAGCTCCGTCGCGCAATGATTTTGTTACCGTGAAAACGTCGCGGTTTGCTTCATGCTTCACAGTCTGCTGCACAAAAACTATTTCATCGAGGGTCTTGCCCTCGATGGTATCGTTTTGCGCATCGGTTTCATCTTTGAAAGTGTTTGCGGCATATATGGGGGCGTTCATTACGAAGCATGTGAGCAGAAGTAAAATTAGGATGCGCATTTTAATTATACAGTTTTGAGTTTATGAAAATCAGTTCTTTGGTGAGGCATTTATAATTTCCTGTTTCATGCGTGATGAGTTTAAGTTTATAAATAGGGTCATTTTAATTTAATTTTATTGCGCTTGCTTTTGATTGTTTTGATATTGGTTGGAGCATGTTTGTATTTGCAAATATAGAAGATGAATTTGTTATTTACAATATGGTTGTGGTTAATATTGGTTAATTATGGATTAGCTGTCATCTGAAGGCCTCTAAATTAGAGGCGGTTGAGTTCGGACTGGCCTGCGCCGGTGCCTTTGTAGCGTGAGCGGGTGGCGTTGAATGAGTAGCGTAGGGAGAGGTTGAAGCGGCGGCGGTCGCCGATGTTGGTGTGTTGGCGAAGGATATAGTTGTCGTAGGAGGTTGAGGTGGAGTTGTTTTTCTGAAGGATGTCGTTGGCGCCGAACTCAACATAGAGTGCCTCTTTGAGGAATGATCTGGAAAGGGATGCGTTGAGGCCGTAGGTGGGGCGGTAGTGGGTGTTGTAGTTGTTGCAGGCGCTATACATTGAATAGTTGATGTTGAGTTTGAGTTCCCAGGGCAGCGAAAGGCGGTTGTTGAGGTTCAGGCCATACATGTTGCCGTCGAGGTTGATGTTCCCTCCTTTGAAAGGCATGGAGAACCATTGATGCCTGAAAGCCACGCTGCCGCTGCAATACCACAGGCCGAGGGTGAAGTCGGCGCCGATGTTGGCCCCGACTGCCCGGCGGGGGTTGAAATTGCGGAATGTGCTGACCAGTATGGGGCTGTCTGGGGCAAAGGGAACGAAGCAGTTGAGGATGGGATTGGCCCGGTCGGAAAAGTAGAAGTTGCCCCAGACCTGTTTCCATTGTGCGCTGACATTCAGGTTATGCAGCGCGACTGATTCGAGCAGGGGATTGCCCTGTTTGAGCGAATATGGGTCGATGTAGACGATTGATGCGTCGAGCTGGCTGTAGCTCGGGCGCAGGGTGCGGTAGTCGTATGACGCTGACACTGTTGTGTTGCCGAACCGGCCGTTGAAGCTTACAGAGGGGTACCAGTTGTTGAGCTTGCGTCGGGTGGTTTCGGTCTCTGCCTGGGTGAAGCGGTAGGTGGCGTCGGTGTGTTCGTATCTTGCTCCGGCAGATGCGGAAATTTTGCCGAATGTGGCCGAAAGTTCGGCGAAAACGGCGATGTTGTTCTCCTGCGACAGTGAGCTGTTGTCGGCGACAATCTGCTCGGGGTTGGAAAAGGTTGATTCCATGCGTGTGTGGGAGACTTCTTCCCCGACCATGACCTGCAGTTTGTCGAGTTTGATGGTGGCGGTGAGTTTTTCGGCAGCCATGAATGTTGAGGAAGATGAATGGGTGCTGACATTGTAGTCGGGGCGGAGGCTGCTTTGCTCTACCGACAAGGAACCGGAACTATTGTCGGCACTTAATATATCGCCGTTGAAATCAAGCGTGATTTTGCCCATGGCGCCGTTGTAGTAGATGTTGGCGTAGTGGTTGGGCATGTATGTGTAGTGAGAGTCGCCGAGCGTGAGGTTGCGGTTTTTTGCGCCGTCGGCGAAGTTCATGAGCTGGTCAACGGTGTTGGCTTCCGTGGATCTGGTGCCGTTGAACTGATAGCGTGCGCCCACTGACCGGGTTGGAGAGAAGTCATAGCTAATGCCGATTTCCGCAAATCCGCCATTGTCTTTGTGGCGCACGGTCTGTGACAATTCTTTATTCCAGGCCGGGGTGCTGAAAGATTCTTCTGTGATTTCATTGGCAAACAGGAGGTCGGAGTGCGAGAATAAGCCCTTAGCGGTGAGTTCCAGCCCTTTCTGCCTGAATGTGAGGTTGATGATTTCAGAGTTTGAATAGTGGTTAGCCACGGTGTTGGTTGAAATCAGCGATGCGCTGAAGCTGTCGGCGAGGTTGCGCCTGGTGTGGATTATAATCACGCAGTCTGTGCCGATACCATATTTCACTCCTGGATCGGATATCACTTCGATGCTGGCGATGTTTGACGCTTCAAGGGTCTCGACATCAGTGAAAGAGTTGATTTTACGGTTATTGATGTAGATGAGCGGGTTGCTTTTCTGGAATACCCGGATCTGTTTGTTGCTGACGGTGAGCCCAGGAATCCATTGCATCACGTCGGCAGCGGAAATCAAGGTTGACATGAAAGTGCCGGCAACGGTTGTGATGAAGCTGCTGCCCTGTAGGCGCGTGGCGGGGGTGCGGTTTTCCACCGTCACCTCGGCGAGTTGAATGCCGGCAGTGGTCAAGGCCACGTCGCCGAAACTTCCCGCCGCCGGGGCAGGCAATGTGCGTTTCTCATATCCGATTACTGAAAAGCCCACAATTGCCGGGTTGGTGGCTGTCGGGAGGCTGAACCTGCCGATGGAATCGGTGGTGCATCCGGTCATATATGCCGAATCGGCCGACATGGCCACCACGTTGACAAACTCCAGGGGGGCGCCCGAAGTCTTGTCAACAACACGGCCCGTCAGTTCAGCCGAGACCTGTAGTGCAGTGAACATGGAGAGCAGGAGTGCGGTGAGGAATGCTTTCAGAATCATAAGAGGAGTTTTAGACGTAAATATTAACAAATGTAAAGATATGCTTATTAGCTTAAATATGCAATTCGGGCATATGTTTTTTTTTATTTTTGTTTGCTAAAGTTGACAAAAGAGATTCCTCAAGTATGTTTTTGTCCTTATAAACAGGGCATAAGTCATATCGTCCGTTTTCAAACTTGTTTTTTAAGCGGTGATATCCGCAACCTCCTGAGCAAGCCGGAAATATCAGACAGCTTTTGCATTTCGGATCGGAGTGGATTCCGGCCTGTGTCATATATTGCAGGAACAATTTACGGTTTGAAAATTCGGTGTCTTTTCATAATCAAAAAAATTGAGGTTAATAAAAATAGTTGTTTGCGTGGCCACGCTTCTTATTGTGTATTAAATACTACGAGGTAATTGTCAAAGGGTGAATGAGCCGGAAAACTCATCGCCGGATTCGGTGATGATGGTTATGGAGTAGGTGCCGGAAGCGGTGCCGATTGCGATAGTGATAGATTCATCCAAATAGCCTGAATTTACATATGAACTACCTGACTCCTGATGGAGGACATAGACTGATGCAAACGTCCAATCTTCGTGGGAGAATACAGATAATTTACCATTGAGATAAATGCATTCAGGGATAGAAATAATGTCGCGGTGCTGTTTGCCGTTTCCTGAATCTTTAGGATTCGTTGGGATAATCAATGGTGGAGTGTCATCGGCGTAACAATAAACATTGGAAAACGCAATAATTGAGATTAAAAGTGTAAGAATAAACTTTGCCATAATAATTGTTAATAGCTATGAAAAAATCCTTTTGTGGCAAAAGTATGATAAAATGTGTGACGAACAAACTTTGAAGCAATTTGAAAGCGTGTCACAGTCGGATTTTAATGTTTTGAGATGCAGGGGTTTATGATGTGAGATGAATGTGGAAACGTGTCTCTCGCATTAGGCTTTGAAAATCAATGTGTTAGCAGATGTAATAATTGAGCTGTGATATGCAAAAAGAATCAAAAATGTGAAAGATATTCGTTCTTGAATTGTGAGTTGCTTTCGGAAATGATTTTTTTGATGCGAGCTTTACGGGTTCTGAGATATGCAAGATTGGTGAATTGAAGTGCTATGCATATGGAATGAGACGACAGGCCGGAAAAGAGTAGTATTATAATTGACATGTCGATCTCTTTCAGGCCGGGGAAATCGGTTTTCAGCCTGATTAAGATGTTGTTGTGTGACAGGTTTAGTGTTTTTTCAAGTTCTGCCAGAGATTCGGCACTGGCAATATGAAGGAGCTCGGTCTTAATAGTGTTTAAAACCGATGCATCTTCCTGTTTGAGGATAACGCTGCCGGGGTCGACAGACAGTGGTAGAAAGGCTCTTTTGCTGATTGAGTTCAAATAGGAGAACCGAGAACTTACAAGGCTATGAATAAGAGGAGTTAATTCAGGATTATCAGCTTTTTCGGCATTATCGATGTGGGCTGACGCACGGTTTTCGGCATATCTACACCTATCGTCGGCCAGTTTGTTGTATCGTGATAATAATGTGATGAACTCAGAGGTTTTCCGTTTTTTGTATTCCCGATGGTAAAGAATGATTAATATGATTATAAGTGTTAAACAGAGCCAGCTGACGATAGCGATATGTTTGACAGACTGTTTTTGCCGATGTTCTGTTGCAACTTTGGAGATGAGATAGTTGTTAGTGCCTACCGCAGGATGTTCTCTGACTGCCATCGACCATGAATTTGACAATAGCCCCATGAATTTGTTGATTGATTTCATGGCTGAATCAGTTTGTCCGGTTATGGTGTAGTAGCTGAAGTATCTGTGTGCCAGGTAGGTGGAATCATTGCTGTTTTTACAAACTTTTCCGGCTTTTTTAAGATAGATGAGCATACTATCGGCTTTGGATTCGAGGCCATAGATGTATGCGATATTTGTGAATTCAGGAGCTCCAATTACTACATCGGAAATTCCGCCGTATGTGCGTTCAAGATTAAGGAAAATCTTTTTGGCTTCGCTGAATCGGTGAGAGTAGAAGTTGGCGATGGCTTCTGATTGTAGAAGGTGCGGCGTATGGTCTTTCATCAGATTGCTATTCCGGATTTTATTGATTAAGTTCAATGCTTCGGAATGGTTGTCGGTATTGTTATATGCCTTAACCAGGTTTTCAATAGCATCACACATGAATTCAGGTTTATCTGCTTTGTGAAATTCAGAGATGGCGGATTTTAAGTGAGGTATGGCTGTGGCATAGTTGAATGTTGCATTATAAATGTCTGCAAATTGAGCATTTATGCGTCCGAGCCAATAATGGTCGTTGATGGATTCGGCAATGTCGCGCGCCTGTAGGAGATGCGTAGATGCATCTGCGTAGTTTTTTGCGTTGGAGAGGATGCGGGCGTGGTAGAAGTGGGCGCGCAGGCGCCGGGTGGGGGATAGGCCGGGATGGGTGGAATAGAAGGAGGTTGCCCGTGATATGAGGGTGTCGGAGTTGGAGTCGATGAAGTTCTTGTCTTCGGCCTGGGTGAGGAGCAGGGCGTAGAGGGCGTGGCTTTCGGGGAGGTTGAGGCGGGTGGTGTCGATTGCGCGCAGCATGGTGAGCGCACTGTCGGGGCGGTTTTCGATTATGCTGTCTATGCCGATGAGGTGGTTGTCGGCCTGTGAAGGCAGACGGCGGCATGAACCGGTCAGTGCTATGATTATGGCTGCGGTTAACAACAGGGGCAGGAGGTGTGAGCCGGAGTGTGATATGTGATGTTTTTTTGTCATTGGCTGTGCAAAGATACGCAAAAATCAATAACTGTAAATGAACGGCTGATTTGTGTAAATCAAGACCGGTGAGCCGATCTGTCATTGATTCAAAGTTTGTCTAAATTTGCAGAATGAAGCCTTTCGTGAATAAGACAAGTCTGATTTTCGACCTGTTTTTCTGCGTGATATTATGCCCGTTGCTTATGGGACTCGGCCCGATGCGGAACTGGTGGAGCCTCTATCCGGTGTTCACTTCGATTGTAGCGGTCTATCTGTATTGTGCTATTTTGAGATAAAGAGGTTGCGGCTGCCGCGTCTGATTCTTTCACGTTCCTACCGCAGGCTTGGAATAATAGCCGTGGCATTCGTTGCGGTTACTTATCTCATCACGCTTTATCCTTTGCCGGATGTTGACTTCGTTATTCCCTCCGTGAGCGAGTATCAGACACGGGTGCGGAATTACAATATGGCCGTTACAACATGGTTTATGTTCACGCTCGTGCTGTCGTATTCGCTGACGGTGGTGTTTGTCAATGAACTGTATCAGAAAATGATTCTGCAGAGCATTGCCGGAAACCAGCACCAGAAGGCCGAGCTTGCGGCGTTCAAAGCCCAGATAAGTCCGCATTTCCTGTTCAACACTCTCAATCCGCTATACAGCCTTGTGATCGGAACCTCCGAAAAGGCTGAGAATGCTTTTGTAAAGTTCACGGAATTGTTGAAATATACTTATACCACTGTCGACAACGAGCTGGTGGCTATCGCCGAGGAGATGTCGTATATCAGGAACTATATCGACTTGCAGATGATAAGGCTCGACGGCCATACCGGGGTGGAATGGGACTGTTCGGTCGATGATCCCGACATGTTGATTCCGCCCATGCTTTTCCTGACATTTGTAGAGAACGCATTCAAATACGGAACCTCGACAAGCAAGGATTGCACCATAAGCATATCGCTCAGGCTGGCAGACGGGAGGCTGACATTCTCAACCGCAAACCGGATAATGCGCCACCGCCAGGAGTTTACCAGCGACATGCCGGTGGGTCTTGTGAACTGCCGCAACAGGCTTGACTGTCTTACTACATTGGCGGCATGAATAAATTCATTTTGCATATTTATAGCCCTGAACTGTGTAAATATCGAAACTATTACTAACTTTGCGGTGTTGGAATATAACCGGCATGAGGTGCATGATACTATTTTACAGAATGTAAATGGTTGAATATTAATATATGGCGCAAAGTTTCGAAGATTGGATTCTCAATGGTGACCACAAGGTTTTTTCAGCGGTTTACGATGAATACTGGAAGAAGGTTCTTCGGTTTGCGCGCCTGTATATAAGCGATCCGTATGAGCAGGAGTAGGTGGTGCAGGAGGCTTTCATCAAGCTTTGGGAGAAGCGCGGAGATATAGATCTTGACGGCAATATCGACGGGTTGCTTTTCATAATAACGCGCAATCTGATTTTCAACCGTCACCGACGCTCGCTGCATGAGAACGAACTCATGGCCGATCTGGCCCATGTGGTCGAGGAGGAGTATGATATCGAAAGTCAGATTGATGCCGACAATCTGCGCGAATATATCGAGACGCTTGTGACTGTGTTGCCGCCACGACAGCGTGAGGCGTTCCTGCTGAGCCGTTATGAGCACCTGAATGTGAAGGAGATCGCCATGCGGATGAATATTTCAGAGCGCGGCGTTGAGCGCAACATTTATTTGGCGCTTAAGTTTTTGCGGCGCCATTTGCCGTTGTTTATTGTTTTCGAGGCGTGTGTCGAGAGTAATGTTCCATAACGTGATATAAAATATATTCAGGTTACCATTGGTTTCAGTCTTCTGACGGCTTGACAATTCAGACAGAGGATATGAAACGAGGCCGGGAGTCAGGATCTTTAAATCTGGCTCCCGGCCTCGTTTCATGGTTTTTTGGTTAAAAAAAATGAGCGATGGTGAAAACCGGTGTAGTAGCAGGCATGGGTCAGGGTTATTTAGATTATAACGTGAGAGAATCATCGAGGATTTATGAGTAAGGACTACCTTAAACTGATATCTGCATGGCAACCGTTTGCCGATATGCTGAAATCATTATGGGATAAACCGACCGCAGATTATCAAGTGGCCGATGAGGCCGAAACCAATGACCGTATCTGGCATGGTATTGTCAGCGAGATATATCGCCGAACCCATCGCCGCCGCATGCTGACAAGGAGCATCGGTGTTGCCGCATGCGTGGCCTGTGTCATGGCAGCCGCCGTGTGGATGTGGCGCCCGATGCCCGGCGATGCGGGTTTGCCGGCAGAGCAGACCTGCCTGATGGCCGACAGTCTGGAGAAGCTGTGTCTTCCCGACAGCACGGTGGTATGGCTTGAGAGGGGAAGCGTGCTGACTTTCGACAGCGGATTCATGGCAGACCGCTGTGTGAGTCTCAAGGGAAACGCCACCTTCGAGGTTGCGAAAGTCGACGGCAAACGGTTTGTGGTAAGACTTGATGATTCAGATATAGTGGTAAAGGGAACCTGTTTTTCGATTCAGGAGAATGAGGTGATAAATGTGACACTATATAACGGGTCGGTTGAGTTCGTGTCGGGCCATGGCAACGACACGATTGAACTGAAGCCGTCGCAAAGGCTCACTTATGTGCCCGGCAGTGGCGACATTGCGGTGAGAAGCATCACAGAGAACCTGCGGTGGGAGAACGGAGCCTACAAGCTGTCGCAGATAGAGCTGTCCGAGCTTGTCGACTTTATGGAAGGTCATTATGATGTTGAGATCGCCATTGCGGAGAATCTTCGTGCCGACAAGTTGCGGATGACCGGTACATTACGTTATGACGAGCCTCTTGATTCTATGCTGCAACGCATATGCTATGTGTTCAAGCTCGGGTGGACGCGTGAGGGCGACCGCTATATGCTTGCAGAGAAGGGGAGTCATGATCGCCATGCCGACTAATCGCCTGGTTTTATGTTGCCATCATTATCAATCTGATATAAAACTGTTTATTAATTATTAACCTAATCATTAACCTAATGAATCTAATTCCTATATTCCGGCTGATAACGCTCAGAAACGCGGCAGTGGCTTTAGCGCTTGCCATTACGGGCGCAGTCGATGCATCGGGACAGATTACGGTGAAGGGTAGCGGCATGAATATTCTTGATGCCATCAAGCTGATAGAAAAAGACAGCGGCTACACCTTCTACTTCAATGCCGATGATCTCAGTGGGCTACCGGCTCTGACGTTCAATTGCTCGGGCGACATAAACAAAGTGCTTGACTGCATGTTTGCCGGCTCGGGCATAGACTGGCAGGTGCGTGGCAATGAGGTGAGTCTCACCAAAAAAGCCAATGTGTCAAAAAACGAAACGGTTAGAAAGCGCATGGTGAGCGGCACAGTGCTCGACGGTAGCAACGACGAACCGCTTATAGGGGCTGTTGTCAATGTAAAAGACACAAAAACCAATGTGGCCACCGATATCGACGGGCATTTCGATGTGTCGTTTACCGGCAACAGCTGCACTCTTGAAATTTCATATGTGGGCTATGCCAAACAGAGCGTGTATATCACCGACCAGGGAACGGTGGCTGTGAAGATGCAGCCTGCCAACGAGATGCTGGGCGAGGTTGTGGTTGTGGGCGCGGGCACGCAGAAAAAGATTTCTGTGACCGGAGCCATCGCCACGGTGAAAGGCGCCGAGTTCCGCGCTCCGTCGTCGAACCTTACCAACAACCTTGCCGGAAAACTTGCCGGTGTGATTGCCGTGACCAACAGCGGCGAACCCGGCAGCGGTTCGAGTTTCTATATCCGAGGCATCAACACCTTCGGCGGTCGCACGGCACCCCTTATTCTTTTGGACGGAGTGGAGATTTCGGCTAATGACCTCAACAATATCCCGCCTGAGAACATCGAAAGTTTCTCGATCCTGAAAGACGCTTCGGCCACGGCGATCTACGGGGCACGCGGTGCAAACGGCGTGATGCTCGTAACCACCAAAAACGGTGAGGAAAACACCAAGGCGCGCATTTCGGTAACCTACGAGCACTCGCTGCTCCAGCCGGTCAACATGGTGGAGTATGTCGACGGCGCCACTTATATGGAAACCTATAACGAGGCCCAGCGGATGCGACTGGGAGATGTGACCCCGAAATATTCTTGGGAACGCATCGACAACACCCGTGCGGGAATCAACCAGTATCTTTATCCCGATGTGGACTGGCGCGGCCTGATGATGAAGAAGTTGACGCAGAGCCAGCGCGCCAATGTCAACATCACCGGCGGCGGTTCGAGGGTGACATACTACATGTCGCTGCAGATGAACCACGACAGCGGTGCGCTCGATGTGCCGAAAAACTATTCGCTCAACAACAACCACAACCTGTGGCGCTATATATTCCAGAACAATATCGAGTATAAGGTGACTTCGTCGACCAAGCTGGGTATGCGCATCAACGCCCAGATTGCCCATCAGACCTCGCCTAACACATCTTCGTCGGAAATCTTCCAGCAGGTGCAGTATAACAATCCGGTTGACTATCCGGCGGTGTATCCCGACGACGGGAGCGGCCATCTGAAATTCGGTTCCGACATCATCTCGTCAGGATCATATTTCACCAACCCATATGCCAACATGCTCAACTCGTTCAAGGAGGCGAATGAGAACAAGCTCAACGTGTCGGTCAACCTTGACCAGAAACTCGATTTCGTGACCAAAGGTTTGTCGCTGACGGCGCTTGTGAATTTCAACAGCTGGTATTATTCATCATACACCCGCTCGCTGAAACCTTATTATTACCGTGTGCTCCCCGGAAGCTATAACCCTGCCGCCGACACCTATGCTCTCGAGCAACTACAGAAAGGTGAGGATTTCATCAACGAGTCGAGCATCTACAAAACCGGCGACAACCTGTTTTATTTTGATGCCCGCGTGAACTACAACCGTACCTTCGGCCCCCACTCCGTGACCGGTATGCTGATGTATATGATGCGCGAGAACCGCACCAACATTCTTCCCAGCCGCAACCAGGGTTTCTCAGGACGTGCCACATATGACTATGACCACCGTTATCTGGTGGAGTTCAACTTCGGCTATAACGGCACCGAGCGTCTGGCAAAGGATGACCGTTTTGAGTTTTTCCCTGCCGCCTCGATCGGATGGGTGATCAGCAACGAGACATTCTGGGAGCCGCTAAACCGCATCGTCACCCACATGAAGGTGCGTAGCTCGTATGGTCTTGTAGGATCGGACGAGACAGGCGTGAATGCCGGTGCTCCATATTACATGTACAAGTATGGCGTGGCCCTTTACGGAAAAGACCAGTTTGGACGTACGTTCTTCAAGACCGGTCAGACCCCGTCGAATGCATTCGAGGGTTCAGGGCCTGAGATTACGGATTATCCGGTTGTGAACGGTTCGTGGGAAAGGTCGAAACAGTTCGACGTCGGTGTGGATCTGCGTCTGTTTGACCAGGTTGCCATAACCTTCGATTACTTCAACTATAAGCGCGACCGTATTCTGCTTCAACGCGCATCGTTCCCCTCGATTATGGGTTACCAAGGTGTGAAGCCGTGGGTGAATATGGGTAAGGTCGACAACCGAGGTTTCGAACTTAGCGTGAACTGGATAAAACGCCTGACAAAAGACCTGTCGATAGACCTGCGCGGCAACTTCACATATGCCGAGAACAAGCTGGTCTATAAGGATGAGCCGGATTATCCCTACACATGGCAGGTAGAGACCGGCAAGCCGCTCGGAGCCACCTACGGCTTCATAGCCGACGGCCTATTCAAAGACCAGGCCGACATCGACAACCATGCCGACCAGAGCTTTTTCGGGTCCACGGTGATGCCTGGCGATATAAAGTACCGCGATGTCAACGGTGACGGCAAGATAAGCAGCGAAGACCGTGTGATGCTCTCGCCCTACGGCAACCAGCCGCGAATCCAATATGGTTTCGGTGTGAGCGTGCAGTGGCGCGATTTCGACCTGAGCGTGTTCTTCAACGGATCGGCGCAGCGCCGCATAATGCTTGACCCGGCGCAGTTGCAGCCCTTCAACCAGATGTGGACTGCCGACCGCAACCTGATGACTTGGATTGCCGACAACCACTGGGTCGAGGGTGGCGACAACAGCAACGTTGAATGGCCTCGTCTGGGCACCTTGCAGGCCCAGTATGAGAACAACCTCAATGCAAGCTCATTCTGGATGAAGAAAGCCGATTTCATACGCTTCAAGACACTTGAGGTCGGGTATAACTGGAAGTTCCTGCGTGTATATTTCAGCGGTGACAACCTGGCAGTGTGGTCGCCGTTCAAGTACTGGGATCCGGAGCTTGACTACAACACCTATCCGTTGAGCCGCACATTCAACCTCGGCGTGCAGTTCCATTTCTAAGCAGAACCTATAAAATAATTACCGATAACAATGAACAAGCATATAAAAAACATTATAATGGCGTGGGGCACGGGCGTTTGCTTTCTGACCGGAGCGGCTTCGTGCGAGTATCTCGATGTTGTGCCGGTGGAGACCCCCGACCGCGACGACATGCTCACAGATCCGGCCAGCGCGCTGCGCTATCTCTACGGCTGCTACGGGCCGATCCAGAACGAAAAGACACAGAAACAACGCTACAGCAACTATCATTTCGGCAGCGACGAGTTTGTGGAGTGTGTGAGCGTGTATGACGATTTCCGCCGTTTCCAGGGTGACCAGATCACCGGCCACAATGCGGCGCAATATGGCGTGTGGAACGACTATATCAACGGAATCGGGTATTGCAACCAGTTTCTCAGCGACATAGCAACCTATGACGTGCCGAACCTCGACATCAACGACAAGACGCAGTATATAGCCGAGGCTAAATTCCTCAAGGCTTATTACCACTATATGCTGCTCAATTATTGCGGCCCTATACCTATCATGGATTCGCAGTTGCCGATGGATATGGAGAAGGGTGATCTGCCGGGCCGCTCGCATTTCGACGCAGTGGTGAAGTATATCGCGGGGTTGTGTAAGGAAGCATATCCCGACCTCCCGATAACCTATGGCGACGAGCGTTATTATGGCCGCGCCACCAAGTCGATATGCCGTATGCTTGAGGCTAAGGTGCGCGTGCTTGCCGCATCCCCGCTTTGGAACGGTTCATTCCCCTGGCCCGGATGGGAGAATCAGAGCTATGAGACCCCGGGCTATGGCCGTGCTCTGGTGAGCAACAGCTATGATGTGCAGAAATGGAAAGACGCCTATGATGCTTGCGAGGCTGCGATTCAAGAGGCGTTGAAAGCCGGGCATGACCTTATGCGCCTTGCCGATTCGGAGGCTATCCGCGTCAACGACAAAATACCGTTGCCTGCAATTCCCGGCATTGACAATTCAACACCCGAGGGTGAGGAGTTTGCCAAACGGGTCATGCTGATGCGATATGTGGTGACCGCACGCCCTAACCAAGGGAACCGTGAGTTCATATGGGCCTCGCTCGACTTGAATAACTATTGGGCCACATCGCCTGCATCGATTCCCCACTTCGTGATGAATGATGAGAAAGGGGTGCCTGGAGGAGGATGGGGCATGATCAGTCCCACGCTCTATACAGTGGAACATTTCTACACCAAAAACGGCAAACTGCCTATCGACGACATGGAGTTCCCCCGTGAGGATGAGTGGTTCACTTCGGCCGGGCTTGATAATCCCGACATCATCAAGCTGTGTGTAGGGCGCGAACCACGTTTCTATGCCAATATCTCATTTGACGGCGACGAATATTCTCCGGTCATAGCGGGCGGCAATCGGTTAGTTGTCAAAGCCCGCGATTCGCAGCAGTGCGGTTACAACCCTGACCTGTTCGGACAGAACAACCAGAGCCAGACAGGCTTCTGGAACAAGAAGAATGTGCATCCCAATCTCCGTTACAGCAACCCGGGCATGACCAACAACATAGGAGGCATAGAAAACCGGCCTAACAGCATTTTCCGACTGGCCGATCTTTATCTCATGACAGCCGAATGCTGTGCCTACCTCGGCGGCACTTATGTGGATAAGGGCCGCATAATTGGCATGGTCGGGCGACACCGAAAAGATCGATACATCTGTCAGCGTTATAGGAATCATCATATATCCCCCGGTGCGCTCCCCGAAGTCTGGTATGCTGATTTCAACCGAGGCTTCCTGACGGTCTTCCCTCAAAGAAACGCTTTTGGTCAGACTGTAGTCGATATCCGGCAACTGATACGAGGTGCCCTTTTCGGCATTATAACCGGTCAGGAAACCGTTGTCTATTCCGATGCCTACATTGATGTTCCACCGGTTCTCAACATCCACCAGCCCCACAGGAATCTTCAGCGAGAAAGGCTTCCCTAAAACGCAATTGAACTCCTCCACACCGGTTTTCTTGAAGCCGACCAACGGCTCGCTCACATTGTCGATAATCAGAATGTAGCGGTTATGTTCGGAATTCACCGAATCAGTGGCGCTCACAAGCTGCAGAGGAAGCATATACACCGAATTGGCATCCGACTCGAGCACACTGCGGATTTTAGCCACATTCAGCTTTATATCAACGTTTTTTGCCATATCGGCCGAACCGAAATCCAGTTCCTCCGCACCGATGGTGTAAAGGTCTGAAGAAAGCACTTTGTATGGTTCACCGTAGGGGATGCTGTAAGCCTC